>Ga0315294_10005278_pt1 | contig 14156 bp, 9 predicted proteins | sample YL17G13_40_MG_FD_203626 | JGI IMG/M metagenome (GOLD analysis project Ga0315294, IMG submission 203626) | Sediment microbial communities from Yellowstone Lake, YNP, Wyoming, USA - YL17G13_40 | ecosystem: Environmental > Aquatic > Freshwater > Lake > Sediment | place: USA: Wyoming | collected... | reverse complement strand
TAATTATTGCAAATACAGTAACAATAACTAATTTAACTTCATCTACTATAAATACTGATTCAATTATTGCAAATACGGGAACAATAATAAATTTAACTTCATCTACTATAAATACTGATTCAATTATTGCAAATACAGGAACAATAACTAATTTAACTTCATCTACTATAAATACTGATTCAATTATTGCAAATACGGGAACAATAATAAATTTAACTTCTACAACTATAAATACTGAAACAATAAATAGTGATAATGGAACTATAACTAATTTAAATACAAATTTATTAAATTCATCATCGATTTACTCCGCGTTTTATTCAGGGGTTCCATCACAGAATATACAATATTTATTAAATTCAACTTCTAATATACAACAGCAAATAGATAATATCACACAAACCGGGGGAGCGGGTGGTTGGTTTTTAATTATTGCAGAAAATACAATAGGTTTTAATTCAACTCTTCAAAGTGGTTATAATTGGTCATTTGGTTCTGGTGGTCAATCACAAAATTCATTTATAGGACTCCCGCAATGCACTTTACAAAGTATAACAGTTTCAGCATCAGTAGCATCGACCGCGAGTTCATTAGTAGATATTTATATTAATGGGTTATATTCAAATACTACAATACAATTAATACCAAATGAAACCTCTATAACAATATTAAATGTAGGATTAGCATGTGTAGCAGGAGATAGATTAACATTAAAAACAAGTTCTGGAAATTCATTAGCATCAGTATGTAGAATAACATTAATATTTTCATCTAACGGAGTAATAGGACCGGTTGGAGATACAGGATTAACACCAGTTATTGAAATTGGTTCAGTTGTTCCGGTTCCATATGGCACATCACCATCAGTTGTATTAGATCCAACATCAACTGTTGATGTTCCTATATTTGATTTTACATTAGAAACAGGACCACAAGGAGTTCAAGGTACACAAGGACCACAAGGAATACAAGGACCAGTTGGACCAGCCGGGACATCAGGTTCAGTTGGTAATTATATAAGTTCATTTGATTCAACACAACAAAATAACCCTATAGCAAATTCAGTTAATATACTTCGCTTAAATACAGTATCAGCAACACAAGGTTTTACAATACAAAATGGGACACAGATTACATCACAAAATATAGGAGTTTATAATATTCAATTTATAGCACAATTAACAAAAGCAACAGGAACAACAGCAAATATTGATGTATGGTTAGTTAAAAATGGAGTTAATGTCTCAAATTCTAATACTACATTTACAGTAGATACTAATTTAACACAATATGTTCTTTCTTGGAATTGGTTTTTAAGTATGGATGCAACCGATTATTTTCAGGTTGCTTGGTCATCGCCTAATACAAATATCAGTTTATTTGTTAATACAGGACTAACAACACCAACAAGACCTAACATTCCATCGGTTATTTTAACAGTTCAACAAGTAATGAACTTACAACAAGGACCACAAGGAGCACAAGGAGAACAAGGACCACAAGGAGCACAAGGAGCACAAGGAAATCAAGGGGCACAAGGACCAAAAGGGGCAAAAGGAGATCAAGGGCCACAAGGACCAGCAGGACCAGAAAATACAACAGCGACAGCAATAGCAACGGCCGCGCTAGCAGAAGCGACCGCAGCTTTGGCAGCGACAGCAGTTAATGCATTAGCAATATCCACAGTTCAAGGACAGGTCACCGCATTAGAAGCAGCATCAACGGCAACAAATGCCGCAGTAGATGCATTAACAGGAAGAGTAACAACATTAGAAACTGAGGTAGATACATTAGAAACTGATGTAGATACATTACAAACAAAAACACAATATATATCAATTACGGCACCAGATACAATGTTAATAAATGCGCCAACATTAAATATTACCGGAGAAACAAATTTTACTTTACCAATTTTAACAGAAGGTATTCAAAATACAATTAATCCGGTATTAATAAATGATACTTATGAACAAATATCTAATGGGCAACTTATAATGACAAATGGACTTAATGAATTATTAAATTTTAATTCATTAAATAATACTTTTAATATGGGAGTATTAGGACCGAGCGCGATAAATATAGGTTCAATAAATGCAAATCCAATTAATGTAATTTCATCAAAAAATATAAATATTGGTTCTTCTGTATCTCAAAAAGTTAATATAACAAGTCAAGAAACAAATATAGATAGTACGGGAATATTATCGTTAACATCTGGAACTAATTTTATAAATATATCAGATACAGAGATGGACCTTCAGTCACCATTAATAAAACTAGTTTCACAAGGACTTTCAAGCCGTTCACCAATAATAACTTTTGGGTCTACAACAATTACAGACCCCCTATATACAGCTAATATGACTCTAACCGCAACATTAATTAATATAAACGGAACAGTAGTTATTAATGGTTCTACTTTTAACCCATATACTGGATTTAATCAATTTCCATTTATTCCGCCTTAAAATCTATAAAAAAATTATCTAATTATATAATATAAATATGTCAATATCATATAATTACTTTCTACCAACAAATATATATGGAACATTAAGAGTCACTGATTTATCATTTGTAGGATATACTGCAGTTAATGCCAATATATATTGTCAAAGAAATATAAACTGTGATGGTCAATTACAATGTGGAGAGTTTCATTCTTTAGGTACATCATACTTTGACCAAGTGCCAACCTGTATAACTAACGCAACATTAGCGACTCAATTAACTAATTATCAAACTGTTCAAGGATTAATAACAGCATCTGGGGGAGTCACACTTCAACAAGCAATTGATGGAGTTCATACTAGTATTTTACCATTTACAGCAATACAAACAATTAATAATAATTTAATTATTACAAATGCTACAACAACTACAAGTAAAACAACTATGTCACAAAATGCATTAACCGGTCAATGTATATTTACTAATCAGGGTAATGTAACCGGATCATATTTATTTATTGGTTATAATGGAGCAACCGCAATTAATCTTTTATCAATTAGTTCAACATTATGTAGTATAACCTCAACACAAATAAATTTAAATTTAATAAATGCAAACTCATTGACATGTGCTACAATCGCTACTTTTAACGGAAACTATCCAACAACAACTTTAGGCAATAATTCAGGAGTTAATAATAATGAATTCGCAACCGTAGGATATGCTAAAAGTATAGGTGGTACAACAATTCTAGGTTTAAATAATACTTTTACAGGTACTAATACTTTTAATATTGCGGTAGTTACATCGGGCGCATCTATAACTGCTAACACCATCCCGGCTTTATCATTAGTTAATGCTTCACTAAATCAAACACAAATAGCCACTGGGTTTTTATTAATTTCCACATTAGCTCAGAATATAACAGGTATTAAAACATTTTTGTCTCCTATTGTTTCATCTGGTGCATCTATAACTACAAACACCATCCCGGCTTTATCATTAGTTAATAACTCATTAACTAACTCACAAATAGCTACCGGGTTTTTATTAATTTCAACAAATGGTCAAACCTTTTCAGGTATTAAAACCTTTTCATCTGCTATAGTCTCATCTGGTGAATCTTTAACTACAAACACCATCCCGGCTTTATCATTAGTTAATAACTCAATAACTAATACACAAATAGCGACAGGGTTTCAACTAGTATCAACAAATGGTCAAACCTTTTCAGGAAATAAAATATTTAATGGTACAGGAACAGTAAATGAAATGATTATAAATATTTTGAGTACTTTTGTTAATTATAAGGGTTCTATAGGTTTTATCCCTTCATGTTCTTCAAATTATTTAAATCTAACTACAACACTTTTTGATAGTATGATGTTTATAGGACAACCTATCGCAAACGGTATTAATCAGCCTTATGGTTTTACAATTGGTGATTATAATTCAGGTTTAACAGGTATTAGAATAAGTGGAACAGGTGCAACTGGAAATTGTAGTATTAATTTAAACGGCCAAACTATAGTAAACCAACTTATGACATTACAAAGCGGTTTGTTTTGTAATGGTGGTAATATAACTACTCCTAATAATGCCGTTTTAGGTAATATATTTAGTGATATTATTAATAATTATAATCAAACTACAGGATCGGATATATCATTAAATCCTAATAATTTTGTAACTTGTTTAGTTAATGCGGGTAATAATTCTATACTACCAACAGTACCTGTTAGTTTTGGTGGGTTAAAGATAGGGTGGAATTGTTCTAATTTAACCGGTGAAAGTGATTTTTTAAATCTTGCTAATTATACAAATGTTGGTGGTTTTAATTTTTATACTATGAATGCTTCTACACTTCCTTCTTTAATAGGTTCATTAAATCCGTCATTTTTAACTATAAATGGCGGTTTAAGAAATAATTCAATAACTAATTCTTCATCTACTTTACCATATACAATATCTTCAACTTCAGTAGCTATCCCGTCGGGTACAAGTACCACATCTGGTTTACAAATTGGGTGGAATAATTCAGGAAGTAGTGGAGAAACAAATTTTATAAATTTAGCACAGGGCGGAACAACAGCGAATTATACTTCTGGCGGTTTCCAATTTGGGACAACATCAAATAATCTATCATATAGGGCGTTATGTGGTATGAATCCTTACTCAAACCAGGGATTTTGGCTTTTTAGTAATTGTGGTAAATTAAGAATTGATGACAGAAATGGTGGGGCTTTTTGGTGGTCTCAAAGTCAAGAAGGTTCACAAATGCAAATGAGTAATAATGGAATATCAACATTTATAACTTTAAATTGTGGTAATGCTTCCGGTGTTAATTCTACTTGTTTAACAATTAATACAACATCAGTCTCACCAAATGTTAATTTAAACCCTTTATCTACAACTACATTTAATGTATCACATCCCACAAGCTCATTAGGGGATAATATATCAACTAATACCACACAATACGCAACCGTTGGTTATGTTAATGCATCTATACCAGTTATCCCATCATCACTTTTGGGCACTAACAATATATGGACAGGAACTAATACATATAATAATTTAGTTACATTTAATTCGAGTGTTTTTACATCAATCGGACCAATATTAAATACTAATTTAAATATTACATTAGTAGCGCCACTTTTACAATATTATAATTATACAGCAGGTGCACCTTATAGTATCACAATACCATCACCGATACTTTTTAAAGGTCTTAAAATAACATTTAGAAGGTATCAAACTAATACATCCGCTGTAACTTTAGCATGTCCTACAGGAGCAATAGTAGCGCCTAATAGTATAACAAGCGCCACTACTTATATTATGGCAGTAGGTGATTTTAAAACTGATATAATATCTGATGGTGTTTTTTGGCAAGGTTTATAAAACTATTTATATTTAATAATATCTAAAATAATTATCTAATTATATAAATATATATAATGCAAGGTTTAACTTTTAAAAACACTATTTCGAGACAATTAAAAAAAGAGAAATTAAAGAAAAATATTATAGAGAAGTTAAATGAAATCCCGGATTTACAAAATCTAAAGATGGATATTGAACTTGCTTTATTTGTGTGTAGATGTATTGAATCAGAAGTCAAAAAAGAAGATAAAATAGTTAAGAAAGATATGTTTATAGAAATTATTCAATCAATCTTTAATCTAAATCGTGATGAAATTTTAATAGTTGAAAAACAACTAGATTTTTTACATGAAAATAATAAAATTACTAAATCTAAAGTTGTTAATTATGTTATTAATTCTGTTTCTAGTTGGTTTAATAGGAAAATCTTATGAAATACAATTATTAAATGCATAATGTCACAAGGAATTGACACAGGGATAAAATCATTAATTTTAACTAATTCTATAAAAACAGCAATAATAAATCAATTAATAACACATACAGCATTAACAAAAGGAACAATTTTATTAATCATTATGTTTATATAAATTATTATAATTATATAAATTATTATATAATTATAATATATATAAGTATAATGCCTGTATCAAGATTGTTAAACAAATCGAAAGGTTCTAAAATTACACCCACAGAATTAGAAGATTTATTAAAAGCATCATATAAAAAATCAACCGATGCTGCGAAGATTGGAAAAAAATATAATTTAAAATTAGATTCTGTTCTATCATCGCCAGAGCAAAAAGTATTTATTGATAAAAAAGGGAAACCAATTATAGCATATAGGGGGTCTACATCATCAAATATAAAAAATTTTACAAGAGATTGGCTGGTGTCAGATGTAGGGATTCTAACCGGAACTTCACAATATGATCCAAGGATAAAAAGAAGTCAAGATGTATATGATAAAGTTATAAATAAATACAGTGGTAAAACTCCAACTTTAATTGGTCATAGTTTAGGAGGTCATATAGCAGAAGTAGTTGGAGAACATGATAAAGCAAATAAAAAAGTTATAACATATAATAAAGGTTCGGGATTAGGTGATATTGGTAAAAAAATAAATAAAAACCAAACAGACATTAGAACAGGTAGTGATTTAATTAGCGCGTTGAGTTTAACACAATCAGGCGGTAAAAAAATTACAATTGATAATACTAAGTTTCTAAATCCAGTATATGCCCATAAACCGGATTTTATAAGTAGATTAGGGAACCAGATCCTTTGATTTTATTCGCGGAAATAAAATTCTATAAATAAAATCTAATATTAATATATATAAAATGAGTGATTATGATTCTTTACAAATCTATATTAATAGTAAATATGCCGACCAATTTTTAGACAATACCAATGCTAATATATTAATAAATCTACCATATATAACAGTTCCGGATGGTCATTATATTCATCTATCTTTAGTTAATGCAACTATTCCTTATTCTTTTTATACAGTTAATAATAAAAATAATGCAATTCAAATTAATTCAATTCCTACAACTGGAGTATCTCCACAGGGTTTATATATTATTCCTAATGGTTGTTATAACGCGAATCAATTAGCGACAGTTTTAACATCACAAATACCAAATATGACAATAACATATAATAACATATTAAATATATTTTTCTTTACTTGCACTACTACTGATTTTGTTATTGATATTACATATACTACAGCTAATGAATTATTAGGGTTATCAACTAATAATCTATATAATACTAGTATTGGTAAAGTTTTAAGAGGATATACACTTATAAACTTATCAACAGTTAGAACTGTTAATTTATTATGTAATTATAATACTGGTAATATTAATATATTAGAAAATAATTTTTATAATACTTTGTGTTCTATTCCCGTCTTATCTCCTCCATATTCACTAATAACATATACTAATCCGAATAATTATTCTAGTAATTTATATATATCAGAATTTAATAATATTACTTTAAGATTAGTAGACCAAGACGGAAATCAAATCAATTTAAATGGACAATTTTTTAATTTAACTTTACAAATTGATGTATTAAAATTTAGATAAAATAAAAAAAAATATATAGTATTAGTATATATATAGAAATGAATACTATGGGGCATAAAATGAACAATAAATTAACTAATGTTATGGGTTATAAATTTGCTAATAAAATGCATACTATGGGACATAAAATGACACCTCTAAATAATTCCGTTCCTCAACAAATATCTAATGTAATGATTCCAAAAGAAATAATGGTTAATAAAAAGATTATAGATAATATACCATCAATGAATTATAGAAAAAAAATGAAATCAAGATTAACAAAATAATTATTATTTAGATTATTAAATTAAATGTTATCATTTAATTTAATTATAGTTTTAAAAAATAAAATCTTTAGTGATTATATATATAAATTAAATGATTCCAACAAATCTAAAATATGGGTCAAAAGTAGAAAGTGCTCAAAGTCGCAGTTACCGTACAAATTTAGCTCCACAGAATGGTAGCGGACCTTATTCAGCACTGGATACCATCACGATTAATATTCCAACCCAAGCAAACACGGTATTAGTTCCGACTGAATCTTATCTTAAATTTAAACTTAATGTAAGCAATCTTAATGCATCAGTTAACGCTTTTAGATTAGATAGATGCGGGGCACATGGTGTTTTCCAAAGGTTAAGGGTCTGGTCAGGATCTAATTTACTTTCAGATATTGATAATTACCCTATGTTAGCATCTATTATAATGGATGCATATGTGCCAACAGACAAAGTATATGGAGCATTTAATGCATGTGTCGGAACAAGAAATGATTTAGTAACAATTACTCCGGCCGCTGCCGCCCTTGCTGGTGTCCCGTGTTTTCAAACAAATTCCGGCGATTTAGTCGGAACTGGTAGTTATGTTTTTGGGTCTACGGGGGTAAATCCTTCCGCTGTAACTGCTACAACTGGTATTGTCTCTGATACTTATTGTATTAATTTAATTAATATGCTCGGTTCTCTGTCGCGCGACCAATATTTCCCATTATTTGCTGCCACTAGTGCCCCGATCAGATTAGAACTTCAATTAGTCGCGGGTGTAAATAATTTCTGCGCCTCGGTAGTTTCAACTGTTGCGAATTCTTTTAGTATTACAAATTGCGAGTATGTAGGCCAATTTATTGAATTAGGAGACCAAGCAATGAGTATGTTATATTCAAGTTTAGGGTCTGAACCCTTACAAATGGTTGTCCCAGATTATAGAAATTATCAGGGGTCATATCAAATTACTATTGGTTCAAATACTGTTCTAAATTTTCCAATTCCTGCTAAGTTCTCCTCCTTAAAAAGCATTATATGTTCAGTAAGAGATAGAACACCTTCAAATATTCAAACTAATAGTTATTTTCCTACATCATCCGTGAGTTTTGGTATTCAATCATATCAATTCAGATTAGGGTCACAAATTGTACCAAGCAAACCACCCGATACTATCCCTGAGATGTTTGAAGAGATGATTAAAGCGGTGGCTTCAATTGCTGATTTAGGTCATCAACCATCTATAGAGAAGTTTAGTTATCAATTACCTAATTCATGCGCATATAATACCAACGCAGCACAAGGCATTGGTACATCTTCAACATTTGTTGTATCAGTTGATGCAGTAGCGAATGTTTCAAATTGTAACGCTGGGTCATTCTATGCTGGTATTGATTTAGAATCATATAGTAGCGCAAGTAAAAATGCTATCTTTTCGGGGTATAATTCAAATACACAAGACATATTCTGGCAACCAACATTTAACCCTACCGCAAATTCAACCGGTGTGTCCGCTATTGGTGCTAATGGTACTACATTTACTTTAAGATTAGATGCATTCGCTAATTACGATTGTGTAGTAGTGTTTCAGGATAACACAGCATATACTAAAATCTAATCATGAAAAACTAAAAATAATTTAATTAATATATTTATTATAATAAATATCTTATTATAATATATATATAAAAAATGGAAACTGTACAATCTGGAGTATTGGTTTTATACTCATCACTTTTAACCGCTGGAGCAAGTAATAAATTTGGTTCTGCAAATGCTAATTTTACTGATATGACCTTTACTAATATAAATATAAAACAAATAATAGGAACTAATTATGATAAATATTTAAAATTTAATTTAATGCTTAATTCTATTATAATCCCTACTACTACAGTCGCTATACCAATATCAAATGATGCTAATGTAATGATCTATATGTCTGGTTTACCATTTGACCAAGGGTCAACATATTCAACTATATCTGGTTTTGGTTCTAATATTTCATATGTTGGATGTGTTCATATGGTCAATAATACAAATACTAATAGTGCTATTGCAACTTATCCGCCTACCTTTTTTAATACTATTATAAAACCCCAAGATGTAAATGATATTACAATTAGTTTAAGGGGTGCTGTTGCAACTATAAGCGGTGACAGTGTAAGTTTTGCGTTAACATCTACAACTATATATCCTCAAATGGCGTTCACTTTTTTAATTGTTCCGGTATTAGAAACAGCTATAATGCCTTATCCATCACCAGAAGATAAATTTATAGGATTTAAACAAAGATTATTCAAGAGTTAATATATATTTTTGTGGCCTCCCTGCCGTAGTTTTCATATTTGGATTTTTGATTTTTGCGACTTGTTTAACTCTTTCTTTAATTACACTTGAATTATCATCATAATATTTTTTCATATAATCTTTTTTTGATGCAATTGTACATGTTTTACATATATGTGAATTTGGTCGAAACATATCAATAAGTTGTATTTCTTTACAAATTTTACAATATTTTTTACCTTCAGTTTCTAATTCTTTATTTATTTTTTTGATGTTTTCCATTTTTACTATATTATAGTATTATATATTATTTTATATTTAAATCATTTAATTTTAATTTAATTTATTTTAATTAAATATTTACAAATATAATTTGATTTGCAATTTTTGCACGAGATAAAATCACATATAATTGATTATCAGTGAAGAATCTAGTATTTAATACATAAATTTTACTATTAACCTCAAATTCTAGACCCTGTACAAGATGTGAAGTTTGTGCAAAACTTAAATTAAATCTATTTTTATTTTCTAAATATGTGAGTTTATCAATCATTATATTTTCAGCGTTTACATATAATTTATTTTCATATTTTCTCTCTCTATTCATTTTACAGTTAACAATTTGTTGTCCCTCTCTATTTAAAATTAAATTATTAATTGTATCTGTTCTTTCTTTAATATCACCGCCTTCTTTATATGGTGTTAAAATTACATCACTATTATCATAATTATTAATCATTTCATTATAATTAATTGTTTTAAACATTTTAGAGGCAATCGCATCAGATAATATTTTTGTGTTTGATTGTCCCCTTGATTTAATTAAAAAATTAGTAAAATCAATATCGAAACCTTGTCTATAATTTTGTGTTAGATTAATAGAATAATAATCATTAAATTTAATATTTAAAAATGATTCGCCATTAACTGGTTTCATCTGATACATTTTATTATTATTAATATTGTAATCCCCTACAATAAATAAATTAATATTATGTTTGGTTGCATAGTCAATAATTTTATTCATGTCATCTTCTGAAATCATAGTTGCTTCATCTAATATAACATTAATAAATTTACTGGCTTTAAAGATGAAATCATCGCATCCAATATTAAACATTTTATGGTAAGTTGAAGCATATATAACACTTTCTTCATTAACAAATTTTGAACATAAATTATTATTAGGAAAAGCAAAAACACATTTAATTGTTTCATTGATATTGTCAAATTTTTTATAAAATCTTGTTGTTTTCCCTGAACCTGCCATTCCTGAAATTAGATTAATTTTTTTATAATTTAATTTATGTTCTGTTAATATATCATTAATTAAATATTCATTTGTTTTATCATTATTAAAAGTATAATCATAAAATATATTTTTAGTTCCTTTAATTTCAATTTTATAATCGCCATATTCTCTTGATAATTTAAAAAGATTTGATGGATGTTTAACAATAATACAATCAACTTTAACACCAATTAAATTATCATAATCAATATGTACTAATTTATTTAAAATTTCAATCATGGCATAGGATAATAGATATGATGATATATGTGCTTTGTTTGAAAAATTATTATTATCTTCAATAATAACTGTACTATTTGTTGCTGTGTCATATGCTTTAACATATTCTGGACATCTAAATTTTAAATCTTTATATTCTTCAATAGAACTACATTTCATGTTATAAGAAGTTGTGTCATTTTGAATTGACATAATCCCGATAAATTTTGTGTAAAACTCTTTTGTTGATTTCATTTCATTAGTATATAATAACTCTTGTTTCCAGTTGTTAAATGCTACAGCAATAATTTTAAATTTAATATTATTTGTTACCATCCAATCAATCATACAAATCGGATATACATAACCATTAATAAAATAATTAAGTTCTCTAATTGCTCTATTCTCAATTTGAATATTAGTAATTTGTACAAACCCCGATTTATCTAATAAAGTATTAATATTAATAGTTTCATTTACTTTATAAAAATTAAATTTACCAGATGCAGGCACACCATGTTTTAAATAATATTCATTTTTATCAAATGAAACAAAATGTTTATTTCTATCATATGCAGTATATTTGCTCATATTAATATTGTAATCTGCAAAATCTAAAATTTCATCTTCATCAAATACAAGATCTTTATCTAACAATGACCTTTTTTTATTAATTTTAATATTACTTTTATAATAAAATTCATCAACATGATGAACCGAATTATTAATAAAATTAAATAAATCAATATTATAGTCTTTATATAGTTTATTTGCGCCTAAATTATTTAATTCTTCAAAATCATAGTTCATTCTCTCAATTTTTGAATTAATATAATATTTTTGTAAATCATATTCTTTGCTTTCTAGATTTTTATAAATGTGTTGATTATCCCAATAATACTTGATTGTATCATCTTTATTTTTTTTAAACATTAATAAATTTGATTCATTGTTATTGTATGATTCATTAACTTCATTTACATATATAATAGTTTTATCTTTTTTAGTAATTAATTCTTGGAAGTTAGTAGCATGATTTAAATTTTCAACTTGTATTTTAATTGTTTGTCTATTGGCATCTTTTAAATATTTAGCAGTAGTATATGTTAGTGTATTTAATTTTGTCATTACATCAATATTAATTAACATTTTTTTAGCAATATCGATTAAATTTTCAAATGATACACCAATAGAATAATATTTAGTGTTTAAATCATTTAATTTTTTATTATCTAACGGGGTAATTTTGGTTTTTTGTGTTCTAATACAATCTAACACACAATTAAAAGCACCATCTCTTAAACGGTGCGGGAATTCTTGTTCTTGGATATCTTCAACAACTCTAAATAATCCAGTAACTGGTACATCTGATGAACCAATAATTGTTGTAAAATAATGTAATAATTTACCGTATATTTTTTTTCTATTTTCTGCTGTAATATTTTTATATTCATTAGTTAAAGATTGAATACCATAAATAAACTTATAAGTATAATCTGGACTATATTTATTTTCATCTATTTGACCAATATATTTATCAACCCCATAAATAATAACTTGAATATTTTTATTTTTATTACTAATAAGAAAATTATTAAATATTTGTGTTGCGTTGTTACTAGTAGTAAAATAAGGGTACGGAACTACAAACTGCGGGTGTACATAATCATCATCAATATTAATTGCTGGAATATATGTTACAAATGAAGCAATTTGAATACTGTTATTAAATTCATCTTTTACAATTGTATATGGTGGTAATACTGGGACTGGTTTTTGTTTTTTATTTTTAATTACTGGTACTTTTACTACTTTAATTATGTTACTAGTTATTTTACTAGTTGTTATATCTAAATCTCGTAAATTTTCTAATGTTTTTACAAATGCGAGTAATTTTGGTAATTGTACAATTTGTACTAATTCATTTTTAAGTTTGGCAAATGTGCGCCCATCGGTCTTTTTTTTAATATTTAATAATATTTTACTTGCTTCAGTTTTTAATTCTTTTTTTATGTTTTTAATATTTGTTGACATTTCTATATATTATATTATTATATATTTATTTTCTTTTTAAATCATTTTATTTTAATTTAATTTAATTTAATTTAATTTAATTTATATATTTTAATTTAATGTTTAAGAAAAAAGAAAAAAATTTTTAAAAAGAATATAAAGGAATAATAAAATGATTTTTGGGGGGTCGATTTTGACTTTTGATTTCGCTTTTTGATTTTGACTTTTTGATTTTGACCTTTGATATCACTTTTATATAATCTGCGATTTAGATTTTTGCACAATTCGATTTTGACTTTTGATTTCGCTTTTTGATTTTGACTTTTTGATTTTGACTCTTGATATCACTTTTGGTGGTTGGCGATTTTGACTTTTGATTTCGCTTTTTGATTTTGACTTTTTGATATCACTTTTGGTGGTTGGCGATTTTGACTTTTGATTTCGCTTTTTGATTTTGACTCTTGATATCACTTTTGGTGGTTTTGCACAATTCGATTTTGACTTTTGATTTCGCTTTTTGATTTTGACCCTTGATATCACTTTTGGTGGTTTTGCACAATTCGATTTTGGGGTTTGATTTCGCTTTTTGATTTTGACTTTTAATATCGCTTTTAAATAATCTGCGGAGACATAGGAAGGAGGAGA
>Ga0315294_10005275_pt1 | contig 14165 bp, 16 predicted proteins | sample YL17G13_40_MG_FD_203626 | JGI IMG/M metagenome (GOLD analysis project Ga0315294, IMG submission 203626) | Sediment microbial communities from Yellowstone Lake, YNP, Wyoming, USA - YL17G13_40 | ecosystem: Environmental > Aquatic > Freshwater > Lake > Sediment | place: USA: Wyoming | collected... | reverse complement strand
ACCAAAGTAGCCCAGTACCTCTATCATTTCCGTCACAAAACCGTTTTTCAGGGATGGGACAAAGACAAAGGCGAAGTTGTAGAGTTTAGCAGCCATGCCCTATTCACTGACTACGAACATGACAAGCAATTCGTGTTCGGCGCAGGGCAAGAGAACTGGTTCGGCCCAATCCTGTATAACCACAATCACGCTGAATCAGACAATGTTGTTGTTGTCGCGTGGGACATTGACCCCTACACGCAGAAGCCTATGCCAATCTGCCAGCTTGTTCACAGCAGCCGCATTTACAACAAGCAAGATGAACCGAAATCAGGCGTAGCCATAACAGTGCTAGAAGCCCTCGGCGTACTGACAGCAAAACAACACGGCATGATCGAAAGCCTACGTCGCAAGGCAGAAAACCTAGGCGTGTTAAGCTCCGAAAAACTTAAGGACATTGACGATTTCATCGGTTTTGGACATGACATCGCGAAAGCAGACAGGAAACTTGAAGAAGCCATTATGAAGCCGATACCTCACGGCTGGTTGAAAAGCGGATGGGCCAAGGCTCTCGTAACAATAGCCATGTTCGCAACAATAGCGTTCGTCATTGCAGTGGTGCTAGGCTGGTTTGACCTAAGCCAAATAAGTCCTCACTGGTGATGCACATGGTTCATGTGCAGTGGCCTATAAGGCGTGGAAAACCCAAATCATCAACAATTCAGGAGTCCGCAACAGCAAAAGACATGGAGCTCAAGGCAGGCCTAATGAAGATCAAAGGCACAGAAGATCTCGCAGGCCGCATCTTATTCACTGACGAGTACTGCACAAGCGTAATAGGCGAATTTCAACAGCGCATCAGCCAGATCCTGCGCAAGAAAACTCTTACACCCTTGGATAAAGAACTGATTGAACAGTATGAAGCTTGGCTTGTCAACTGGGAAACCCTCAGACTCGTGAAGAAGAGCGCTACCGCTTGGCTTACTGCAGGCGAAGATCACGCAATGAGTGACCGCCTGCGAAGCTTTGAAATCTACTTCACGCGCAACTGGCAAGATCCTTGGGAAGGCCGCAAGATCGTAAGGTTTGGCCTGTACCTGCATGACATCAGCTTCAAAGTGGCCCACGTTGAACCTGCGCCTGTGATCGTTGTGCAATCTATACCAAAGGGAAGCAGTATCAACCTTGGCCAAGGCAAAGAAGAAAACATTGATTAAAATTAAGTGGATCAGATTTCCCAATGATCCAAGTGCCAAGCTAAACGATGCACTGAAGAAGCCTTTGGCCTTCGCTGTCTGCGGTGGCACAGGCTCAGGCAAATCAAGCCTTGTCGAACTGCTTGCTTCACATTACGCAAAAGTGATTGATCTGTTTGGAAGCCGAGATAATGAAGGCCTTGCATGGCTCAGAAGTGGCAAGGTGAAGAAGGCCCTGCTTCTGAAGGGTTCAAGCGTTCAGGTTGATTGCACCTGCGCAGACGTAATGGATGCAGGCAAGTTCAAAATATCTGACGCTGAACCTTACGACGCAGTGATCAGTGCATCAGCTTTTTACAGTACCCTTGAAGAAGAATGGCACTGCGTCAGCAAGATCATGCAGGCCCTGTGGCGCAGAACACATTGGCGTGACCCTTGGGCCCTGACGATCAGGGAAGCTTCAAACCTGATCTACTCAAGGCAGAATCTTGGCGATAATCAGGCCCTTGCAAAAGCATACATCACCTATGTTGTGCGTGAAATGCGTCACTGTGGGTTTGCAGTTTGCCTTGACACGATCCGATGGTATGGTATTGATATTGACTTCAGAAGCGTGGCAGACTATACTTTTCTCAAGAGTCAGGGCATTGATGGCCTGCCCAGAGATCTGCGGTTCTTGTACAAGTACTTCCACCCTTTTGGTGTGATGCGTTGCCCTGTTGAACGCTTCATCATTGTTAGCAGAAAAGGCCCACTTGGATTTGGCAAAAGCGTAATGCTGCCCTGGCACAAGCAGGAACATGAAGACATGCTCAGGCTGTTCGACATCAAAATCAAGTACTCAGAGATTCCATTCAGTGGAGAAAAGGGCCTTGGCAAGGTGGGCGATTATGAGCACCTACGCATTATCAAAGCACGAGTAGAAACCAAGCACGGAATGGACAAGCTTGCAAAAGAAATAGGCAGAAGCAGCAGAACTATTTGGTTACACATCAACATGCACAACAACATGGTTCACGCAGTCGGTGAATGTGATCGTTGCGCAAGAGCTAATGGCCAATACGCCAAAACGCCTGTCGAGATCATATGATGATCTTTTGCAAAGGCTTCACAGGAATCCGTTTTTACGTACTTATTATCAACAGCAACAACATCATAAAGCAACATAGAGAAAGTACACCAACAAATAATAAAAAAATAGTTTTGCAAAGAAGCTATGTTCTAGAACCTTCTCACTATGTTGTCTAGTCCATAGTTCTGCAAACTTTGATGTTGCAGAACCATTTGCAAAACCTACCGTTTCTTACGGTATCATTATTTACCATATAGCACTTTACCATCACAGGTGCTAGTATTGCAACATAGAGGGTGCTATCACTTTATGTTACGGTATGCTATTACTCGTTACGGTATCATTGTTTTGCTTTGCTTAAGCGCCACAGCAGCAGCATGTTTGCAGCGATTGTCAGCAGGAGCAGCAAGAACTGGACGTTTAGGACCACACTAGTTTCTGTGAAGCCTCCCCAGCTTGTGGGAGTGGTCAGGCTGCCATCCAGCGAAAGGCTCTTAGTAAAAAAGTTGTATCCTGTTCCTACTCTGAGATCTGTTATGCTGCCCTCTTCCCACTTCAAGCTTTCAAAAGGAAAAGAGAAGAAAAACCAGTTGAAGTAATCTGCTGCCAGAAACAAAGCAATCAAGATGATGTTGATGAATATTGCTCTTTCAACCCACTTGTTCATTTCGGTTTCCATCCTTTCTTTTTGATCAATTCCTGAACCTTTGGCAGGCTCAGAGCGAATCGCGTGTGTTCACAATCGCTAGACTCACAATATTCACAGCGAACTTGATCCGGCCTAAAGAAAACGTCAACAATCATTCCTTTCCGGCCAAGCTTCCTATCCAAGACCTTAATCCCGCGAGCATCCATGTTGAAATGTTCTAGCTTAGGCTCGTTCCGGTACTGCGCAATCAGTTGTTCAAGAAACTGTGGAGCGCTTCTATACTTTTTGTAGCCTGCTTCCGCGTTAGCTTTCTCTATAATTGATTCAATTTCCTTGATAAATGCTTCAGGAAGTGTCAGAGTTTTGTATCCTGGAACAGGCACAGCGATCCCTCAACCCTAATAATACGTTACGGTAACAACAATTAAAACATTACGGTAAAAAACCAAGCATTACCGCAAAACTTATAACCGTAATATACCGTAAATAACCATAACTTGAGGTTGTGACATGCCAGTAAAAGGTTGGAAAACAATAACCGTGAAAGAAGCCACCTACTTAGCCATTGAGAATGCTGCCAAAAACCTCGGCAAATCAATGGCAGAAACCGTTGAATTTTTCTTACAAAAATACCTGAAAGAAGGTGAACAAGCATGTGTGACTACTTCTCGTGCATAATCACGAAGGATCTGAGGGTTCACTGGCAGAAAGGCAGCGCCAGCCACGACGATGTTCTGCAGGCGCTCAAACTTGAAGATGTTAAACTGCAGGAACGCGACTTTGTCCGTATTGAAATAGTGCCCAAGAACGACAAAAGGCCTACACGGAATAAAGACGATTGGAACTTTAAAGTTGACGAAGAACGCACCCTGCCCGATTGGTACGAGAAAAACGTGATCGAGGCACAGAAGGCTTGCTGGATCGCGTGGGAAGAAAGCGTGAAGATCCAGCTAGTGCTTGACGACGAAAGACATGAAGATAAGGACACGTTTTTCATGGTCTATGATTCTGGTCTCGCTGTAGTCCATGGTTCTGGTCGCGCTGTAGTCTATGATTCTGGTCGCGCTGTAGTCTATGATTCTGGTCGCGCTGAAGTCTATGATTCTGGTCTCGCTGTAGTCCATGATTCTGGTCGCGCTGTAGTCCATGATTCTGGTCGCGCTGTAGTCTATGATTCTGGTCTCGCTGTAGTCCATGATTCTGGTAAAGTAGAACTCAAGAGCACAACAAGCATCGCAATCTGCAACGGCAAAATAGCAGTACACACGGAAGCAACAATCATCAAAACGACAACTGTCAACGCAGCAGACTTGAGGTGAGGCTGATAGACATGTTCGATAGAACTTTGGAAGCTGCAAGCAATTTGCTCATTGGCGTAGAGCACCATTGCCCTCATTGTGGGTCTACCCAATTGAAACTTGTAAACTCTGGCATCTTTGAATCTGTCATCGAATGCCCAATATGCCACATCAAGTTGTCTGTGTCGACGAGAAGCAATGAGAGACTTATTATAACCCTCGCAGGCTTTGTTGCTTTCTTAGCCCTACTCTTGAACATTCTTTGGTGATTCCTGTTGCCGCAGAAGAACATAAGAATTAGTGAGCAGCTTGCACAGGCCATTGAAAACGATACTAAACACAAAGGCCTTCAATCAGAAAACGAGTGGCTGACAAAAGCCTGCCAACACTTTCTTGACTGCACAAAAAGCGACGAACAAGCAGCCATGAAACTAATCGTACTACGCTACGCCACAAGCTGCATCAAATGCCACAAGCCAATACCCGACGGCCAATGGGCCCTGTACGGCCGCGGAATAGGCGCCGTCTGCATGGACTGCTACATTGAACGAGTAGGCGACAAGGCCACAGTTGCAAAGTTTCTGAAAATGCGCGAGCTCAGCCACGTCGTGAAGGCCCTGAAATCTGAAGCAGATCGCCTTGCAGACAAAACCGAAGTGCTAGTTTTCGCCGACAAATTAAGCGAGCTCATTAAAAAAGATCAGGAGCTGCGCGAGCTAGTGATGACATACTTGAGACAGCCCTTCGTCAAAGATGAAGAACGCCAGATACTTGAAGACATACTTCGCACTGAAACCGATGAACAAACCCTGCTAAACGATGTTGCAGCATTCTTTGAAAAGCGGATCAAGCCTAAGAAATGGCTTCAGGTTCCGCAGGAAGGCTAACCATGCCAACCTGTCAATCAACTCTTGATTCCAGACCTCCTGTTACCTTCCCAAAGCGACTATGTTGCAGTAGATGTTTCCAGGCCGACACTGACAAGAAACGCTGTACATGTAGATGTGGCGGATCATTTCATGGTCAAGCTCACCAACACAAAACAGAGGAAGACCAGAGGTGAGAACTTGCCGATCTGTCCTGAATGTAAGAGCTCCGAGCTCTTGCAAAAGTCTGATCCCGCGTACATGCAATGCACGCAGTGCAAGACAAAATTCAAACTTGAAAAGGTAGACGGAAATGACTGATAAACCTGTTGTTGAGGAAAAGGTGGGACTTGACCAGCTCGTCCAGGAACGAGCCAAATTCCTCATAGATCAAATCATCAACATTATTCCTGCCGTCAAGGAGCTCACCGGCATCACTGACGAAGCGCGCAAAATCATTGAACAACAAGTGGTAGAGTTTGCCCTCAGCATTAAGACGTCTAAGCTGGACCGTGACCAACTTGAGACTTTTTTCAAGAAACCCTACTACCTGGAGCCTGTGCACGGTAAACCGGATTCCTGGTACTTGATTATCCCCAAGTTTGTAGACGTCCAAATTGGATGGCTGGACAGGTCGACAGAAAGCTACAATCGTTTTCTCATCAACCGTTACATGGACTGGCTCGGAGAGATCCCCGAGGCCATCAAAAGACAACTTAACTGGAAGCCTCCGCCAGAATTGATGCTCGAGGGCGAAGAGCTCCACGGATCCAAGAGTGCACTCGACTATGCTTGGCAAAAATACCGTCCGTTCCTGCACGATCGGGATGAGCAGAGAATAAAAGTTAACCCGAAAAGAGCCTTCGACCTCATTGCCGCAATGATCAAGGACGGCGTTCTACCCTTCAGCATCAAGCCAGTGGATCCCGCAGACCTTGTTGAGCGCAAATGCGACTGGCAACTGCGAGACTATCAGGAGCAAGCATGGAACGAGCTCAAACGGTTCAGCGCAATAGGCGTTTACTATCCTCCGGGAACCGGCAAAACAGTAATAGGGCTCTGGGTCATGACGCACCTGAGGCCTCCCCACTTAATTGTAGTTCCAACAAGACTTTTGCTGGAGCAATGGCTTGAAAGAATCCAAACCCACACGGACCTGCAGCCAGGCGAATACGAAGTAATGACCTACCAGGGCGCAATATCCAAAGCGTCAGCTAAACAGTGGACCACACTAATAATAGATGAAGAACACCACCTTCCCGCCAATACTTTCGTCAAACTTGCATTCCTCAAGCGCAAGTACACTCTTGGCCTATCAGCAACGCCGTTTCGTGAGGACGGTCGAGAAGAATACGTGTTCGCTCTTTCCGGCAAGCCCGTAGGGCTCAGCTGGGAATACTTCAAAAAGCTCAACATAATCAAGAGCCCAACCTGCCACGTTTGGATACTAAAAAACTTCGAAGCAAAACTCAAACGGCTTGACTCTCTCCTGCAGGTAGATCTGCGAACTATACTGTTCTCAGACTCGATCGACGTCGGCAAAGCCATCGCAGGACGCTTCAAAATTCCCTTTGTTTATGGCGGCACAAAAAACAACATGGACACCATCCTTGCAAACCGCGTGGTAGTTGTCTCTCGTGTAGGCGACGAAGGAATGTCACTGCCGGACATCGAACGAGTAATCGAGATCTCCTGGCTCGGCGGCAGTCGACGTCAAGAACTTCAGCGGACAACAAGGCTGCTGCACAGTCAACAGGAAGAGCAGGAGAACCACGTGTTAATGACGCTTGAGGAGTACCTGCGTGACCGTAAAAGGCTGTTCAGCATCATGGACAAGGGGTTCAAGATCGTGCTTCACCGGGAAGGCGTCAGCGAGAAAATAATTGAGGACCGTTCAAGTGAACTACGTACATTACCATCGACGTCGACGCGAAGGAATCCGATCCCGACGGCTCCGGCAGGAGCTCCAGCACCGGCGCTTACTGTTTCAACAGGTCAAAGTGCAACATACCTAAGTCTGCCCGGCGTCCAACGAATGATGGGGTTAATGAACAAAAAGCAGAGGCAATTCTTCACGTTGCTTCTTGACCACGACGGAGAATGGTTCAGCCGGCAGAAACTCCCACTACTTCTTGGTTACTCCGGTGACAGTGGGGGCTTCCAGGCAACGATGGACTTTCCTAAACTGGTTCAAAGAGGCTGGATAGAACAAACCAGGGTGAAAAACAGCCTCAGTTATCGGACAAACATGAAAAGCAGGTTAGCAAGTTAAAGGAGGAATGATATGAAATACAAGCCGCGATCGGATATTCCGCTGGTGATCCAGTACTTCTATGATGCCAGCCTCGAAGTGCACCTGAGAGATAGCGTCATACGGCCGCACTTCTGCCCTACATTGCACGCGCGAGTGGACAATGCTATGAAAGAGAGGCTGAAAATAAATGAGTAAGCCGTTGATGCGAAAGATTCTTTCACGCAACATCGACATACTAACTTTGTTTTATTGTCAGAAACCCATCACAGGTTACGATTTGATCGGGGAAGTTGAGAAAGCGTTTGGCGTCCGTTTAAGCCCAGGAGTTGTGTACAGTAGCCTGTTGCGGCTTGAACGCGATGATTTGCTGTCTCACCATCTCGTCAATGGGAAACATGGAACACGACAAGCTTACAACAATACGGTGACTGAAAAGGGCAGGGTATGTTTTCTTGAGAGTGTTCATGCTCTGCATTTGCTTGTGTTAAACGTCAAAGAGTGAACCCGATGTTTCACCTTTTGCTTGTTGGCTTCCTTCTGTTCTGCGCATCCTTCACTTCAGGCGTGGTCTTTGCCCAAAGAACCTTTGTTCTGCGTCATTGAAGAAGGCTTGAAAATTTTGTCTGTCTAACTAACTAACTAAACTAACTAAGTAAGAAAGAAGAAGAAGAAGAAGAAGGAGGAGCCAACAATGGTTTCATACCTATTGATCGTTGAGAACGATCTTTGGAAAACATTCAAGGTCGTCGCCCAGATGCAGGGCCTTCACATCTACGAAGCTTTGCCACAGGCAATGCTGGAATACGTTCAAAGCCACGAGACAGAGCAGATTCAAGTAAACATTCAGGTGATCGAGAACAGCAAGAAGGATCTACTCACCTTTGTTTACGAGGAAGAAATCAAAAACAAGGTGTCTGAGCTACTGGATGCTAAGAAGCGCCAGGCGCCCTTACACTACACTAAGAGTTTGAAGAAAGAGATCCTTGATCTTGTCAGAAAACATCCGAGCCTCAGCAAACCCCTGGCTGAAGAAATTGTACTAGCCTTCAAGCAGCTCGCAATTAAAGAAGGCTGAACCATGACGAAGAATGAGGAAAAGTTCGTAGCTAACATCCACCACATCCGGCTGATGCGTCGACTTGGACGAAAATTCGAGTGTATGAAACAGCGTTGCCTGCACAAGTCGCGAGTTTTTGTAGTTGGGGAAACGTATTTGCGGAAGCGTTCCCGACGTAAGAGCAAGTTTTATCATGTGGACTGTTGGGAAAACATGAGCCTATGACCTCTCCCGCCCTAATTTTAAAGTATATATACTCTGGGGCTCTTCGGAGATTTCACACAGATTCGATGAAGAACCTGTTACTCAGAGTCTCTCAAAATTCGTGTCCATGAAAAGAAACTGTTAATTTTGGCTAGGCAACCGTCAGACCCCGATGTGCCAAGATGTCTAATTTTCCATGCTTGAACATGATCTCACGTTTGTTGCGTCGCTAGGTATGGCTAACTTGTGAAGATAGGGACACTCGTACAGTATTCTAGCGTATCTTACCGTAAAGCTTATAACTAATTCTTACCGTAATATGCGGTATAGGTGCAAAGTATGAACGCTCAAGTTGTTGAAACGCCGAAAATCGAGATCCCTTCACAATTCAACGAGTACATAACATCAAAAACGAAGAGTAACGGCTCAGGCGGCAGGCCACACTTCCTCCAGGCTCTGGCTCAACGTGGCGACGTGGAAGAGCAGATCTTTGACATTCTTGAGCAGGTTTGGATGAAGAACAAGCCTATCGGCCAAGTTGCAAAGAAATTCGAAGTCGAGTACACCACGGTTTACCGGCTGCTGAAAGATCTTGAGCCTTCAAAGGAAACACTTATCGCGTACCTGCAGCTGGCGCCACGAAAAAAGAACTGGTACAATCCTCAAACCGATCAAAGCGACTACGACACCATTCAGGCCTACCTCAAACGTGCAAAACGCCAAAACCTGAAACACTACAAGCGCGTTATCGGCTATGGTGCAAGTGCCTGGCGCTACTTCAACTACCGAGATCCTGAAAGATGGACCGCTGACGATGTCTGCGATTTCGTTGCCACTTTGCCTGCATCAACCCAATTTACCGCCCTTGTGAGTATTCGCCAGTTCGCACCACAAATCAGAGAAAAATCAAGTTCAAACTACGTCGGCACCGGCATGGCCAAAGAAAAACTGGGCAGACGCAAAAAAGACTTGTTCGGCCCAGAAGTTAAGATGATTCTCGACTGCCTCAAGCAGCTGAAGATGGACTATCACTCGACAATATTCATGTTGCACGTTGCGGGGGGATTCCGGGAAGGCACACGTGACAGCAAAAGCGGAATATGCGGCATAACATGGGATCGCTTCAAAAACAATTTCAAAAACGTTGACGATTATGAAAGCAAAGTCAAAGGCGGCATATGGTGGAGAAACTGCCCTACCGATCTTCTGTTTCCCAACTTGCCCCAGCGACTGAAAACCCTGTGGGAAATGCGCGGAAAACCAACAGATGACAAGCTGATCCTGAACGGTTACAAAGAACTAAAGCAAATCTATATCGAAATTCGCCAGGCTCTTAATGCGTACTACGGCGACAAAATAGATCCAAGCTTGCTGAAGGAACTGACAACAATACGCCCACATGACGCCGACAAACTGCACTGCAACCTGTTATGGGAAGCAGACGTAAAGCTCGAGATCCTGGCCGGCCAGTACCTGGGCAGAGGCGAAGGCATAGGGCTCGTAGGCCGTGGCTGGCTGGATCTGAACACGATCAAGAACCATTACTTGAGCCTGACGCAACGCAGCAAGAAGTTCCAAGAAACCATTCTGAGCATCGCAAAGTACGCATCAGAAACCTTCAAGGTTGATTAGCATATGCGACTTGAAGTCGACGACGGACTCGCAAAAATGCTTGATGAAATCAAGAAGAAAGAGCCAAGCATCTATGGAAGAGGCCACGCTGAAACCGTCAGATTCCTAGTAAACTACTACGCACATCACAGGCCCCTAGAACAACTTCACGAAGACTTGGAACTGAGCCTGAAGCACTTCCTCGAGAATCTCAACCCAAACATTGAAGCAAGCCTCAAGCGCGTACTTCCAAAAGCCTTCGCTCAGACCATCACCAACATTTTAACCCTTGCAAATGGTGCCAAACAAGACGCTCAACAGCCGCGCAGCGCAGGAGATCCCGCTGCCAGGAACACCGAGAGAAGACGCTCAAACGCCAGTGAAGGCCCTCGAGCAGATCCTCCTGGCGCCGGGAAGGGTACGCTCAAATGACGGAACAAGGCCTTGGCCAGCAGCTGCTGCAGGCCTCAAAGAGACGTTCAAACACCTGTGAGCAGACACTAGAGCCTATCACGATCCTGCTTGACCCACCCAAACCCTTCTGTGCTCACCCGGTTCACATGATTGACCTTTCAGACGCCATGCTTGAACGTAAACAGTGCGTGGCCAAGAAGTGCCCTCACCTGATCTATGTTAAAAAAATCGTCAGGTGGCCATAACGGCTAATCCCTCTCTTTTCTCTTGCACCAAGTTCAGGAAGGAATACGCTTGTCTGAGTTGTGGAAGGATCACTGATGAAAAAAGGGAAAGCTGCCACGAGTGCGGCGGCCCAATGTGCCCGAGGCTCGTCAGAGTTTGGTAAGAGGCGAAGCAGGACGCAATGCTTAGCCTGCATACAGGCCAGCCTGAAAATGTTCTGCAAAGATTGCCTTTTCCATGAATTGCACAGCTGTCAGGTTCATCGGCACATGTCGTTGATGGCATTTTAATGTGCAATGAAAAAATACTGAGGTAGCCTAGCGATTTTTCACTTTGATGATTGCGGCGAGAGCGCAGGCAATAATCAGCACTGCAATGAATCCCCTGAGCAGAGTCGACCGAACACTCAGGTTTCCGCCAGCCCCGCCATTGAACAACAGGTTTATCGTGTCGTCACTGTAGAGATTGAAGCTGCCTTCCAGTATCAGGCCATTATAAAACGCGTTGTAAGTGTACAGGCCCTCGGGAAGGTTGCGCTCTTCAGTGTAGCCACTCTCCAACGTGTAAAATGATCCTGCGAATAGCAGATCTTTGAAAACTTCGATCCTGACGCCCTTCACAGGCGTACCTTCAAAAATTGCAAAGAACAAAATCATTGGGTAAACTGTGCTCGGGTTTGGCGAAGGCGTAACATCTTGTGAAGTGCCAAAGTACAGGGCCACTTCTGTTGCTGTTTCTGTGATTGTTACCTGTGTGCCTGAAGCTGTCCACCCATTGCCCTGGTACCTGCTTATGCCGCCGATCCACACGCTTGATGGCAGGCTTCCCCGATCCACCACAGGCCTTGTGCCGCTGGAAATTGTGAAGTTGATCCAGTCAGAAGTGAACGCTGTCAGCGTCATATCGCATGTGCTGTTCAGCCACGCCCCACCAATGTTGACCGAGCCGTTTCCATAGGTGATGGTGTCCGCGTTGAATGTGAAGTCTTCGCCCATGATTAAGTCCGCGTTTGAATGGAAGGCGATGTGAACGCCTCGTTCAAAAAAGAACCTGTTACTTGGAGACGATGTCGTAATAAACGTGTAAGTGCTTGAAGTTGTCCATTGACCTGCACTGTCTGACACAAACATCTTATACCCAAAAACTGTGCCTGCGCTTGGAAGCACAACGCTATCGCTGAATGGGTAAGTCAAGCCTGAAAGAGATTTTGCTGTATTGTTTACCCATGCGCTTGTTGCATTGGTGCTTAAGATTCCTAGTACAAGAGCCACATCATCTGCTAGTGTGCACGAGATTATGCAGACTTCCGTTTCCACTGATGTAGTTGTGCTTGGAGACCCCACAGAAGGTGCACCATCAAAGTTAATTTCGGTAACTATGTTATCGAAAAGTCCCACACACACTTTTGCTTGCTGACTCCACACGCAGACTCCTGTATAATATTGAGCAGAAGCGGTCGAAACAGTGGAGAAAACGGAATACATTGATACGTTGTAAGTAGTAGCACCAAATGTGAAGTTAATATAATGGTTTGTAGTAAAATTGACGTAATAGGCCATATACGTCCATGTGCTAGCTTGTAAGGCTATTCCAGTTTGAAAATTATACCATCCTGAACCGTTTAGAACGCCTAGTTTGTTTGTGGAATATTCGTTTATCCAATGGATAGTGGATTGTTGAAAATGTGTACCATTCCGCATTAATCCGTTGAGTTCTAATGAAATGTTCGTTACATTTGCAACGTAAATATATCCAGATATACCATAGACCGCGCCGACATGAGTTTCCACAGTTCCCACCAAAGTATCCAGACCTGCAAACTTCCATTTTGCCCCATTAGTAGTCAGATTCGCGCTAAAACTTCCAACGTAGGCCGTGCTTGAAACATTTGCAGTATACTCCGAATCGCCAGACGAAGACCAATATGTACTTATATTACCTGACTCAAATCCATCGACAAAACTTGATGTTGCTGCGTTCACACTTTCAAAAATCTGAAACTTGATGATTGGAGAAAACAAGCTTACAAGTAACACTAGAAAAAAGCATGTTAGAACTGCGACTTTCTGAGGTTTGACACGCATCAACTCACCCAGTTCCATCAGTCCAAGCATGCCATACAAGTGTTTGACCTGTTGCCGATAAAACGCTTGTGTTTTTTAACAAATAGTTAAATGTGGTTGATGTAAAGGTATTGGCACCTGTAAAGGTCAATGTTGTATTTTTGCTTGTTACGCTGACAAAATCCGGTGGGGCACACAAACCATGTGCTTGTAGTCCAGCATCTGCCGCTGTCGTGTTGCTTCCCCGAGCCTCCGTGATGTAGTTGCCTGTCCAAGAATGAACGTTAGGATAGCTTCTGCTACTTGCATTGTCAAGAATCATGCCAGATGGATAACCGTCCAGACCAAACACTTCAAAATAGTTCCAAAAAGACGCACTTGTATTTCGAGCAAATATCGCCCAAGCCAAAGGATATGCTTCGCCGCCTTCTACAGCAACATTATACATTCGTACATCTTTGCCAACATGCCCCATGAAGAAAGGTCGCAATGTATCATTCAAAGCATTGGCTCCCCACCAAACTTCTGGCCCAACTAAAGTTGTCCATTCACAATCATGAATATTAAATCCTATACTGCTACATGTTATGACATATGGTTTCAGCATCATCAAGTGATCTATGCTTAAATCGAAACCTACCGCGTAATCACACGCATCTACACTATTCCATGTTAAACCTTTCCCCCCATTTCCTGTAGGGCCAATTTTATAGCAAGTAGCTATACGGCCAGGTTCCTCAGAACTAACAATATCGTCCAAGTCTGCACAGACATACATTAAGTCAAAAGTAACGTCTGATGCTTGAGAAACATAATGATGCACAGAAAAGCCCCTTAAAGTCAGTTGAGGATATTGACTCCAAGCCGTGGTGTCTGCATCTATGAATTTGCTGGATGTCACGTTAAAAACTGTTGCCGATGAACCTTCACCCTCAAGCGTAAAATGCAAGCTAGAAGCTGAATAGGACAGAGTCAACACCATGTTAATTTGATATATTCCTCCTTTACAAAAAACTCGACCTCCAGTGGTTGACATGTTGCCCCACGCATTGTTTATGATGTTACTTCCGCTTGTGCTTTGGTAGACGTATCCGCTTGCGTTGACACTCTGCACATGCGTCGAATTGAAAGGCTCAATGATGTACGAGTAGGGCGAGATGCTGAACTTTCCAAGACGCATGACTGTGCCTAAATCGCCAATGTAACCTGCTAGGCTTATCTGACTGCATGTGAGAACCGAAACGAGAACTATTAGAAGCATCTTTTTTGTTGTGATT
>Ga0315294_10005274_pt1 | contig 14166 bp, 14 predicted proteins | sample YL17G13_40_MG_FD_203626 | JGI IMG/M metagenome (GOLD analysis project Ga0315294, IMG submission 203626) | Sediment microbial communities from Yellowstone Lake, YNP, Wyoming, USA - YL17G13_40 | ecosystem: Environmental > Aquatic > Freshwater > Lake > Sediment | place: USA: Wyoming | collected... | reverse complement strand
GGAGGGTCACGTGCTGGCGTGAGCCCCGCGCTCTTTTTTTTAATTGTGGGTGGCACGATCTTATTTTTGGTGCTATCCTGAAACCTGCTCGCCTCATGGAGGAATGACATGCACATCCCGGACGGCTATCTCGGCCCGCCTACCTACATCGCCGCCTACGCCGCCTGCGCCCCCCTGTGGGGCATGGCGGCCCGACGGGTCCAGGCCGGCCTCACCGCGCGCCAGGCGCCCCTCCTCGCCATCGCCGCCGCCTTCAGCTTCGTGGTGATGATGTTCAACATCCCCCTGCCTGGCGCCACCACGGGGCACGCGGTGGGCGGGGTCGTGATCGCCATCGCCGCGGGGCCGTGGGGGGCAGCCCTCTCCATCAGCGTGGCCCTCGTCATCCAGGCGCTTCTCTTTGGCGACGGCGGGATCACCGCCATCGGCGCGAACTGCCTCAACATCGCCTTCGTAATGCCCTTCACCGGCTACGCCGTCTACCGTCTCCTGGCCAGACCACTCTCCTCGCGCACCGGCCAGGCGGTGGCCGCCGGAATCGGCGGCTGGATCGGCCTGACCGCCGCCGCCTTCACCGCCGCCCTGATGTTCGGCGTCCAGCCGCTCCTCCACACCGCCCCCGACGGCCGTGCCCTTTACGCCCCCTACCCTCTGTCGGTGACCGTCCCCGCCATGGTGCTGGAGCACCTGCTGCTCTTTGGCCTGGTCGAGGGGCTCTTGACCGGCCTCGTCGTCTACTACCTCCAGTTGTCACGGTCGGCACGGCTCGTCGGGACCGTCGCGAGCGAGGGGCCCAGATGACCAACTACCGGCGACTCTGGATTGGCCTGATCATCCTGGCTCTCCTGTCTCCCCTCGGTCTCTACCTGCCGTCCGTGCTGCGTGCGGGGGCCGCCTGGGGGGAGTGGAGCCTGCAGGAGCTTCATGAGTTGATCGGGTACACGCCCGCCGGAATGGCGCGGACGGCGGAGGCATGGAAGGCCCCGCTCCCAGACTACGCCCTCCCTGGCGAGGAGGGAGCTTCCCTGACTCGGCAGGGTTTCTGGTACATCTTGTCGGCCTTGCTGGGGATCGCGGCCTGCGGCGGCGGGACCTACCTCCTCGCACGCTGGCTGAGCCATAGCGCGCGATGAGGCCATCCGTGGAGTGGAGCGATCGCGAGCAGGAGTTCTACGGGCTGCTGGAGGCACGCCATCTCAGGACCGTCCGGCGGCACTCCGTAAACCGAACGCTCCGAGCCCTGGCCGCCTTCTTTGCCGACGCCCTCTTCCGCGAGGAGGCCGCCCGGCGTCCAGGCCTGGTGCAGCGCGTGGACCCGCGCGCACGGCTGCTCGCCACCCTGCTCTACCTCGTGAGCCTGAGCCTGGCCCGTTCCATCTCCGGCCTTCTCGCGCACGCCCTCCTCCCCCTGGTGGCCCTCCCGCTGGCCCGCATCCGTCCCCAAGAGCTCTTGAGAGCCGGCCTCCTCGTCGCGTGCCTGTTCTCCACCTTGATGGCGGCTCCGGCCACGCTCAACCTGGTGAGTCCCGGGGAAGTCATCCTGCCCCTCTGGCAGTGTGACGCAGCGCGGCAGCTCGGTCCCTACACGATCCCCCGGGTCATCGGCGTAAGCCGCGAAGGGCTCGGGACCGCCGCCACCTTCCTGCTGCGCGTCCTCGCCTCCGTGGCCGCCGTCCTCTGTCTCACCCTCACGACCCGCTGGGTGGATTTGGTGCGGGCGCTACGCATCCTCCGCCTTCCCCCGCTCTTCTTGCAGGTGGCCGGCATGGCCGTGCGCTACCTCCCCATGCTCCTTCGACAGTCCGAGGAGGCTCACTTCGCCAAGCAGAGCCGCAGCCTCTGTCGGGTGCCGCTGCGCCACGAGCAGGCCTGGGTCGGCACCCGCCTCGCCCATGCCTGGGAGCGAAGCCTCCATCTCATGGAGGAGGTGAGCGAAGCCATGCTGGCCCGGGGCTTCTCCGGGCGGGTGCGATTCCCCCCCGGGGGATGGTTCCGCAGCCGCGAATGGGCCCTCCTGGGGGCCGTCACCGCCCTCTGCGTGGGCACCCACCTTCTCTGGGGATGAGATGATCGCGACGGTCAAAGAAAGAGATCCGATGCCCCCGCTCCTGATCCTCGATCGCGTCCACTACGCGTACGCCGCAGACATCCCGGCCCTGTCCGGAGTCTCGCTCACCATCTCAGCCGGAGAGCGCCTGGCGATCCTGGGGGCCAACGGCTGCGGGAAGACCACCCTCCTGAAGATCTTGGGAGGCCTCCTCTTCCCCCAGCGCGGCACCTACTACGCCTTCGGCCGGGAGGTCACCGAGCCCCTCCTCTTCCGCGAGCCCTTCGGGATGTTCTTCCGGAAAGAGGTCGGGATTCTGTTCCAGAATCCCGACGCGCAGCTCTTCAACCCCACCGTCGAGGACGAAATCGCCTTCGGTCCGCTGCAGCTTTGCGACCCCCCCGAGGTCTTGCGCCGCAAGCTGGACGAGGCGCTCGATCTCTTCGGCCTGCGGCCTCTCTGCGGCCGCCCCCCTTTTGCGCTCTCGGGAGGGGAGAAGAAGAAGGTGGCCCTCGCCGCCACGTTGGTCCTGGACCCGCAGGTCCTCCTGCTGGACGAGCCCACTGCGGGCCTCGATCCGCGCAGCAGTCGGACCCTCGTGGACCTCGTCCTGGCCTCCTGCGACCAGGGCAAGACCGTGGTGATGTCGAGCAACGATCTGCATGTCGTGCGGGAGATCGCCACGCGTGTCGTCGTCCTGGGAGAGGACCGGTGCGTCCTGGCTTCCGGGGCCCCCGACGCCATCCTGCAGGATCGGGCGCTCCTGCACCGCGCAAACCTCGTGCACCGCCACCGGCACGTCCATGGCGACCAGTGGCACGAGCATGAGCATGAGCACCCCGGCGCCTCCCACCTCCACCCGCACGAAACGATGCCGGAACACGAGGCAGGCTGAGACGCGCACGGCCCGCCGGATTGGCGGGCCGTGGGAACGGGCGGGGTCGGTCGGGGACCCCCGGCAGGCTCGTCCTGATCAGGACGAGCCTTACCAGGGTGACCGGCCGCCGGAGGTATCGTTGATCACGCGGCCGAATCCCGGGACCTCGTGCTGCAGGAATCGCTGCACTCCCTCCTGGAGTGTTATCTGGGCGCCTGGTCACCCGTGACAGGCGCCCTTCAGGCGGACGCGGGCATCCTGCCCCTCCACCGCCAGAAGCTCGATGTCCCCCCCATCCGCCTGCAGCGCCGGCCGGACCTTCTCCAGGGCCGCCGCGACCTGCTGCTCGAATTCGTTGTTCTTCCCGTCAGTATCCGCCTGCCCCTGACTCACTCGCACACCTCCTCAACGTTGATGGTTCTACCCATCCGGTCCACCGCCATGCGCACCGCACCACCGCATGGCCGGCTGCCGGTCCTCTCTCCCGGTCGTCCCCCCGGGGCGCCCTCGTCCGACGATCTGTGGCATCCCTCCGCCACCTTCAGGCCGGCGGCGCCACCGGAATCCCCAGCTGTTCTCGCAACGGCGTCGTATCTACCCAGGCTCTCCCCAACCGTTTCTGGCGGGCGAGGTCGCGCTCCAACCCCACGAGCAGTGCCGCCACCTCTTGGCGGCGCGCGGGCGATTTGCACAACTCCCGGGGCGCGCGGTTGCGCAGGAGAGGCGACGGCGTCTCGGCCCAGCGCCCCAGCATGCGCGTGAGGAAGGACTCCCCCCAGGGACGTGCCGGCGCCGACTCCTCCCCGCCACCGACCGACGCCTCCAGATCGCCCGCCCCCGCCGGCTCGACCAGGCCCCGCAAGGAGGTCAGGAGGAGGGCGCGCGCCTGGGCAAGATCTTCGCGCGTATCGGCCCGCACGAGGATCTCGTTTGCGTTCAAGGCCAGCTCGGCCCGGGCCGCCCCCGATTGCAGATCCACCCACGCGTAGCGCATCCCCGCTTCCCCATCATCCAGCCATTCCAGCGCGGGCTGCCGCTCCAACACGGCGCGGATCCGTCCCGCGTCGGCCCCCCGGAGGCGCGCCCATCCCGGGGCGAACGGCGTGACGCGGATCGTCCCCTGCGCCTCCGCCCCCAGATCCTCGCCGCGGAGGAGGTTGAAGTGGTGATAGAGGTGGGGCGACTGGTCGAGAAAATCCTCGAGCGAGATGTGGCGACCGACGCGGGAGAGTCGATAGACCGTCCGCAGGTAGGCCAGCATCTCGGCCCGCCCGCGGGCCGGCAGCCGAAGGAGGCCGATCCCCGGTCGCTTGAGGCGACCCACCGAGAGGAGGCGGCAGACCGCGATGTCCGAGTGAATCAGGTGGAGGGGGAGGCCGAGAGGACCCATCACGCATTCGCCGCCCGCCAGGAGGTCCTTCACCGCGACCCCCCGAGGTTCTCGCACCTCCACCACCTCGAACGCCCGCACCGGCGTGAGCAGCATGGTCAAGAGAAGCTGCTCCTCCATCGAGGACAGCCCCCGCGCCTGGTCGGCAAACGCCCCCAGCACGGGGCTCTCGTGGCGCGGGGACACGTAATCGTGGAGAAACCACTCCAGGAACCGGAGATGTCCCGCTGCGTCCAGGCGTGCGGGCGAGGGCGCCTCCTCCGCGTTCCAGAACAGCGCCCGCGCGCGCGCCTCCTTGCGCCGAGCGGCCGGCGACTGCGCGAATGCCAGCAGGCGCGAGGCCAGACGTCGCAATGCCTCCTCCCACGGCATGCAACAGGATGCGAGCGGCTGCCCGCTCCCGCAGGGACATCGCCCCTGCCGGTTCGGCCGGTACTCGAATGGTGCAGCTCCCCCTTGGTCGTTGCTCGGAAATGCAGACATGGCTCGGTTCGACCGCCCCCTACCCAGTATTCTTCACCCGCGAGAGCCGCCAGCCGCGTGCCCCTGGTCGGCGGGTGATCAGCGGATCTCCGGCGATGAGGCCGCTTCCGCCCGCTGCGCGCAGACCCCGAGGCCCTCGGCCACTCCGAGACCGATGAGCGATCCGGCCACGATCCCCACGGCGACGTACGCGGGCAGGCCCGTCGTCGTCTCCACGCCCAGCGCCGCCACCGCACGGAGGAAGGCCGGCATGAACCGCTCGCCTACCGGGCCTCCCAGTTGATCGATGGCCCAGCGCACCGCCAAGAGCAGCACTCCGACCACACCCGTCCCCACTCCCGCCAGGGCCCCACAGCGAAACCCGATCCAGCGGAGTCGCTGGCGGGTGATGACGGTTCCACCGAAACGGAGCTGGAACCAGGTGAGGACCAGGACCAGCCACACCCCTGCGCCATCCAGCAACCCCAAGGCCATGGCAGTCCGGTCCGCTCCCCGGTAGCGCCTCAGGAACACCACGAGGCCGATGGCGACCAGGGCCCCCACCACGCCGATGACCGCCCAGAGCCTGGGGGCCCGGATCCTGTCGCGCTGTGACGTCATGCGAGGTCCCGCCTCCCTTGCGAGAGGGCATTACCCTAGTCGGCGCCAGGTGGAGTGTCAACCGGTTTTGCCGATTCGCGTGTGAACCCCTCTCGCCACGGCGGAGTGTCCGGTGCCAGGCCGGACCGGGACCACGGCGTCCAAGCGCACGCACCACTGCTGCGCTTTCAGTTCCCGGCGCTCATTGCTCCCCGTACACCTGCACCTTGTCCGCCGTCAGCACCATACGCACGGGGCCCGTGGCGCGCGGCTCCGGGCTGTCGGCCATCACCACCCCATCCCCCAGGCGGATGTAATGCCGGTAGTGGGCGCCGAGGAAGAGGCTCTCTTCGAGGACACCCTGCAAGGCCACCGTACCGGGCCGAAGCGATGCGGAGGGGTCTTCCATCTGGATGTCCGAGGCGCGGAAGATCACCGTAGCCTTCCCGCGCACCTGCCCCGCATATGGGACGGGCTGCCCGGCGATGCAGAGCGTCCCGGCTGCGGCTTCGCCCTCCAGTTGGTTGCTGACACCGAGGAACTCCGCCGCGAACGCCGTGGTGGGTTTGAGGTAGATCTCCTGCGGTGTGCCCTCCTGCACGATGCGCCCCTGATCCATGAGGACGACGGTGTCCGCCAGGGCCAGCGCCTCTTCCTGGTCGTGGGTCACATAGATGGCGGTGATCCCAACCTGCTTCTGCAGGCGGCGCAACTCCGCGCGCAGTCGCTGGCGGACCTTGGCGTCCAGGTTTGACAGCGGCTCGTCCATCAGCAGGACCTTCGGCGCCACCACCAGGGCCCGCGCCAGGGCCACGCGCTGTTGCTGGCCCCCACTCAGCGCCGCCGGTTTTCGCGTCTCCACGTCCGTCAGGTTTGCGATCTCGACCAGCGCCAAGACCTTGAGGACCCGCCGGCGAATCTCCGCCGCCGGCACCTTCTGCAGCCGTAGCCCATAGGCCACATTCTCGAAGATGGTCATGTGGGGCCACAGGGCATAGTTTTGGAACACCATGGCCGTCCCGCGTCGCTGGGGCGGGAGCTCCGTGACCTCTTCGTGGTCGAAGAGGATCCGCCCCTCGTCGATCCCGATGAACCCCGCGATGCTCCGCAGCAGCGTGGTCTTGCCGCAGCCGCTGGGACCCAGGATCGCCGTCATCGCCCCGCTCGCAAACGTGAGCGACGCGCCCTTCAGGGCCTCGACCTTCCCGTACGTCTTCCGGACGTTCTCCACTTGGACCTGGACCATGGCACCCTTCTCCGAGCCGCGGAAAGCGAGCCTTGAGCCTCGTCCCGTTTCCGTCTGTCGGCTGCGCGGCTCGTGGCTCGCCTATCTCGGCTCGTCGTGTCAGATGCGCCCGAACATCGAGAGGTACTCCGACTTCATGTACCGTTCGAGGAGCACCAACAGCACAACCCCCGGCACCATCAGCAACAGCGCGCTGATCGAGGCCACCTGCAACTCGTACCCGACGGAGGTCCGGTACATGTAGACCGGCAGCGTCAGCACGAAGGGGCTGCCCACCAAGAGCGTCCCCGTGAATTCATCCAGCGAGTAGAGAAAGACCAGCAGGGTGCTGGCGATGATCCCGGGCGTCGCCAGGGGGAGCGAGACCGAGTAGAAGCTCTTGAAGCGCGACGCCCCCAGATTGATCGCCGCCTCCTCCAGCGTTTCCGGAACCGATTTGAAGACCGCCGTCATGGTCCAGACCGCAAAGACGAGGGCCCCCACCATGTGGATCAGGACCACGCCCCAGAACTTGCCCCCGAGGTTCACCCGGTACAGCAGTGTCGTAGAATTCACGAAGACCGGCAGTTGTGGGAACGCCTGCGGCAACAGGAAGACCATCAGGATGACCGGCTTGAAGGGAATCGGCAACCGTGCCAGCACGTAGGCCAGAGGCACCGTGATCAGCAGCGTGAGAACCGTGACCACGATGGCGATGAGGAACCCGTCCCGGAGCGCCCGCAGCATGTCCCCCTGCAGCACCTTGGCCCAGTAGAAGAAGCCGAGTTGCTGCGGGAAGAGATGCGGCCAGTACCACTTCTCGGCAACGGACCAGATCACCAGGCTGGACAGCGGCCCGAAGATGACCAGCATCGTCAGGAGCGTGCCCGACATGCGGAGCGTCCGTCGGATCATCGCGGCTCCACTACGGCGTGCGGCCTGCGGCTCCGCGGGTTCCACCATTCCGCATTCCGCATTCCGCATTCGGCATTCCCCCTCACGCCTCCTTCTGCGTGATGGTCTTGAGGTAGTATCCCGCCACGCCCATCGCCAGCAGGTAGGAGACCACGCCCAGGGCGTTGGCCGTGCCGTAATCCATCTGGTAGTTGATCCGGTAGAACACGTCGATCATCACCATCTGGGGCGGCTCGCCGCTGCCGATCATCAAGGGCACGGAGAAGGAGGCCAGCATGGAGGTGAACATGAAGGCCCCCGCCACCGCCAGCGAGGCACGGGACATCGGCAGGAGGATGTCCTTGATCTGCCGGAAGGTGGACGCCCCGAAGTTCCGCGCGGCCTCCAGGAACGTCTCGTCTACCGAGCGGTAGGCTCCCAGGACCAGGAGAACCGCCAGGGCCAGATTCTTCCAGATGAGGGAGACGGCGATCCCGATCCAGCCGAAGGCGATGGAGGGCGGATCGCTCATGTTGATGAGGCCGACTTGGCTCAGGACCGCGTTCAGCGTCCCCTTGGGGGCCAAGAGCACCCGCATGGCGTGCCCCACGACCACGAAGGGGATGAATAGCGGGATCTTGAACAGGAACTCGACCGGCCGGTTCACGTGGACGCGCAGGTAGCCGCAGAGGAAGACGGCGATCCCCAGCACGGCCGCCAGGCTGAAGAACGCGATCCAGAGAGTGTAGAGGATGTCGAACTTGTACAGCCGCCAGACCAGATAATAGTTCCGCAGGCTCCACTGGTCCTCGCGGATCAGGCTCAGGTGCGCCGAGGAGAGGAACGGAAGAAAGAAGAGCCAGACGACGATGGCCAGCGGCGGAAGCGCGATGACCAAACAGGCGAGGCGCAATGAGAGTCGCATACGGAAAAGGGCGAGGAGGTCCGGCGCCCCCCCGCCCCGTCTCCTTTGCTCGCGAGCGCGGTTAGTTTTCCTCGTAGGCCGTCAAGAGATCCTTGAAATACTGCTGCTGTGGGAAGACCAGACCGTACTTCTCCAGGGTGTCGGGCGGCACGTCCCCGAAGAGTATCTCCTTGGCCTTGGGCGACACGACCGAAAGCACGTGCTTGGCGTCGATGCCGGGGAGCCATCCCTGCCGCTCCACGATCACCCTGGCCTGCTGCTCGGGCGAAGTGATGAACTCCACGAACTTCTTCGCCATCTCGTAGCTGGCCGCCTTCTTGGTCACCACCAGGTACATGGGCTGGCCGGGGAGGCCGGGGCCGATCAGCTTCATGCGGATCTTAGGATCCATGCGGTTCTCGTTCTTCATGTTGATCAGCATGTCCACCCAGACCGGCCCCATGGCGATCTCGCCCCGGTTCAGCTTGTCGAGGGTGTCGTTGTTCCCCGTGGTCATGGTCGCCGGCAGGCTCTTCAATTCCTTGATGGCCGCGGGCCAGCTCGCCTGGGCCCCCTTGTCGTAGGCCCCCTTGGCGTACTGGTCGTACTTCCCGCTCTTCCAGTAGACCCAGCCGGTGACGAAGGCGGTGCCGCTCATGCCCCCCTTGACCCCGTTGTAGCCGAACTTGCGGGGGTTGGCCTTGATCCAGGCCACCAACTCCTCGTACGTGTCGGGCGGATTCTTCACCAGCTCGGGGTTGTAGGCCAGGACCACCTGGCTCTGGAACATGGGCATCACGTAGCCTTCCACGTTGAAGCCCAGAGAGTTCTTCCCGTTCGCCGCCGTCATCAGCTTGTAGGTGCCGATCTCGGGGGCGTACTTGGCCAGCAGGTCGTTCTGGATCATCTGTGGCATGATGCTCTGGTGGATGATGGCCACGTCGATGTCGTACTTGGCGACGTTGGCGTCCTTCTGGCTCTTGAGCTTCTGGAAGATCACCTGGCTGCCCGGGTCCCCCGGGCCGCTGCCGACCGCGTTGATCTCCACGTTCGGGAACTGCTTGCTGAAGGCCGGGCCGAAGATTTGCTTTTGCAGGTCATGCATGTTCGTGTCGCCGGCGGTCACCACGTTCAGGACGATCTTCTCGCCCGCCGAGGCCGGAGCCGACATCCCCCACCACACCGCCAGCCCGATCGCCAGGACCGCCATCCCCAACATCATTCGCCGCATGGGTGCCCTCCTTTTCCCTCCCGTGTCCGTCGGAAGCCCCTGGGCGCCCGCCCCCGTCTCCGGCCCGCCGGATTCGCGTTCGGCGTGACGCCGCGAAGTCCCGTCACCATGGAAGAGCCATGACCATCTAGGGAGAACCGAGCGTTCTGTTGCCCTGGAACGTGGACAGTCTATCCCCACCCTCCTTCGACTGTCAAGCCCCCCCGGTGGAGCTTTTGTCAGCTTGCTGAGAACTGCAATCGGCGCCGTCACAACTTGCTCAACTTGGCAACGTATTCCAACGCCGAATGGACGAGGAGACGGTGATCCGGCTCCGGTTCGCGGGCAGAAACGGCTTACGCGGTGGACTCCTCGGAGTGGCCGGCCTTGCCGGGAAGTGTGACGCTCAGCTCTTTGATGCGCTTGCGGAGGGTGTTTCGATTGATCCCCAGCAGTTCGGCGGCCTTGAGTTGGTTCCCTCCGGTGCGGCGCAGGACAAGCGTGAGGAGCGGGCGCTCCATGCACGCCGCGAAGTGGTCGTAGAGCCGCCCGTCCAGCGTATCTTGCAGGCGCGCCAGCTCGGCTCGCACCCAATCCATCAGGAAGTGCCCGGCTTGGCCCGGCGTCCCCTCGGGCCCCGCGCCCTTCCGGATCGCATCCGGCAGGTGGTCGGGGAGGATCAGGGGGGTGGGCGTGAGCGCCGCGGCCCGTTTCACCACGTTCTCCAGCTCGCGGACGTTGCCGGGCCAGCGATAGGCCAGCAACAGTTCCAACGCCTCGGGGGAGACGACCCTCACCTCCGCTCCCTGGTCGTGGGCGAAGGCGCTGAGGAAGTGCGAGGCTAATGCGGGGATGTCCTCCCGCCGGTCTCGCAGCGGCGGGAGATGGATGGTGACGACGTTCAGGCGGTAGAACAAGTCCTCCCGGAACCGCCGCTCCGTGACTGCCGCATCCAGGTCCTGATTCGTGGCCGCGACGATCCGAACATCCACCGGAAGCGACCCCTCCCCGCCCAGCCGCTCGATCCGCCGCTCCTGGAGAACTCGCAAGAGCTTGGTCTGCAGGCTGAGGTCCATGTCCCCGATCTCGTCGAGGAACATCGTCCCGCCCTCGGCCTGCTCGAAGCGGCCGCGACGCGCGGCCCCCGCCCCCGTGAAGGCCCCCTTCTCGTGCCCGAAGAGCTCGCTTTCCAGGAGGTCGCGCGGGATGGCCGCGCAGTTGACGGGCACGAAGGGCCGGCTCTTGCGCCGGCTGTTCTCGTGGATCGCCCGGGCGATCAGCTCCTTCCCCGTGCCACTCTCCCCGCGCAGAAGCACCGTCAGGTCAGTCCCGGCCACCCGGCCTACCGCCTTGAAGACGTGCTGCATGGCCGGGCTGCCGCCCACGATCCCTCCGAAATCGAACGGCTCCTCGGCAGTCTGGCGGAGTCGCTCGACCTCCTGGACCAAGGCCTGCGCCGCCAAGGCTTTCTCCACCACGAGCAGGACCTCGTCCATGTCGAAGGGCTTTCCGAGGTAATCGTAGGCGCCCTGCTTCACCGCCTCCACCGCCACCTGGAGGGTCCCGTAGGCGGTCATCATGATCACCGGCAGGTCCGGCCGTCGCTGCCGGATCTCGCGGAGCACGGCCAATCCATCGCGCCCCGGGAGGCGGACATCCAGCAAGACGAGATCCACCTCCGGATCGCCGGCGGCCGTGAGTCCCCCCGGACCGTCCCCTGCCAGCTCCACCTGATAGTGCGCGCGCTCCAGGGCCTTGCGGAGCGCCCAGCGCACCCCCTCGTCATCGTCCACCACCAGAATCCGTCTGCCGGTCATCTTCGGGTCCCCTGCCCGTCCACCGCCAGCGGGAGCAGAACCCGAAACGTCGTCCCCTCGCCCGCGCGGCTCTGCACCTCGATGGCCCCGCCGTGCTCCTCCACGATCCGGAGCGTGATGGGCAGCCCCAGGCCGGTCCCCCCGTCCTTCGTGGTGAAGAAGGGATTGAAGAGCTGCGCCTGGATCTCCGGCGGGATGCCGCCGCCGCGATCCGTGATCTCCACCAGGGCGGCCGCCCGTCCGCCGCACTGGGGGGCCGCGCGCTCGAAGCGCGTGTGCACCGAGAGCTCTCCTCCCGTCGCCGTCATGGCCTCGGCCCCGTTGCGGGCCAGATTCAGGAACACCTGCAGTAGCCGGTCCGGATCCCCCGCCACGGCCGGGAGCTCCGGATCGTACCGCCGCGTCAAGGTGATGTGCGCCGCCCGGCGGGCCGGCTCCTCCAGGTGCAGCGCCTCTTCCAGGATCTGGTGCACGTTGCAGGGCTGGAGGGAGAGCGGCCGCTCTCCGGCAAACGCCAGCAGCCCGTCCACGATCCGGTTCAAGCGATCCACCTGGCGGATGATCACCCCGGTGAATTCCCGCAGCTCGGACGGGAAGCCGGGCTCCCGCTCGAGGAGCTGGGCGGAGCCCCGGATCCCCACCAGGGGGTTCCGCACCTCATGCGCCACGCCGGCCGCCAGTACCCCCAGCGCCGCCAGGTGATCCGAGCGACGCACCCGCCCCTCCAGTTCCCGCACCCGAGAAAGATCGCGGAGCACCAGCACGATGCCCCGCCCTTCGCCCGCCGGATCGCTCACCAGCGAGACCGCCGCGCTGACCGCCACAGGTACCCCATCCGCCCGCACCAACGCGGCGTCGAAGTCCGCATGGTTTCTCCCCATGGTCATGGTCTTCTCGGCCAGGCTGGCCAGCGGCGCGGGGGGCGGGAAGACGTCGGCGAGGGTCCGGCCGACGATCTGGGACCGGGCAAACCCGGTCAGTTCTTCGGCCGCCTGGTTGATGGAGGTCACCCGGCAGCGCCGATCCAGGATGATCACCCCGTCCTGGAGGCTGGACAGTAGGTCCTCGTAATACGCCTGCACCTCGGCCAAGGCGGCGGCAAGCTCCGCTTTGGTCCGGGGTACGGCAACACGCCCGGACTGGTCATCGGCGGCGGCGCTCGCCGTCGACCGCTCCCGGGGAGAAACACGACTCATCCTGTATCCTCGTATCGGCCTGGTGTCGTCCCCCTGATCCGCTGCTGCCCCGCGAGGACGACGGATGCACAAAGGACTGACCAGAATGCCGAAGACGGCGCGGCGACGTTCCCCTCGCGGATCGAAGCGTCCCGCACTCTCGGGGGAGGATCCCGGGGATCCGAGCGCTTCATTATATGCTGCAGGCCCGATCCTGCAAGGGACAAACGCACGCCGCGACGCACTGCGAGCACGCCATCTCTTGACAAGGCCGGCGGCCGCATGCTACACACCCTCAGACAGGCGATGGCGGATACGCGCCGAGGTTGACGGGCACTTCGACACAGCGAGGAGAAAGGAACAGGCTATGCGCAGGCTCGCGGGGCTGGCGCTCGTGGTAGTGCTGCTGACGCAGGGGTGCGCCGTGGTCGGGGTGGCCGCCGTGGTGGGCGCCGCGGCCGGGGTCACCTACACCGTGCTGGGGGTTGCGGAGAAGACCTTCAACGAAGAGTACGAGACAGTCAACGAGGCGCTGCAGAAGGCTCTGGTCGGGCTGGACATCAAGATCGGCAACGTCCAGAAGACCGAGGAGGCGGGTCAGGTCATCGCCACCCAGATCCAGGCGTACGCCCGCGACCTGACGATCTCCATCTCCATCGAGCGCATCACGTCCAAGGCCACGCGGGTGGTGGCGGATGCGACGCGCAAGTACTTCATCCACGATTCGAGCACCGCGACCGAGATCCTGGTGCAGACCGCCAACAACCTCCCGAAGCGGCCGTAGCGGTCGCGGGGCGCCCACCGGCATCCCCGGGGCGAGTCACTCGCCCCCGCTGCCTCTCGATCCAGGGCGATCCCGCCAGTAGGCCAGGAGGTCCCCGAGCGTCACCTCCAGCGGGATCTCCGCCCGCCAGCCGGTTCGCGCGGTCAGCGCGCGGGGACTCCCCACGAGCACCTTGAGGTCATGCGGCCGCAGCCGGTCTTCACCGACTGCGATCTCCATTTCAACGCCCGCCAGTCTCCGGAGCTCCCCCAAGACCTCTCGTAGTGTGTACGAGCGTCCGGAGCACACGTTGTACACCTCTCCGGGCTCGCCGGACTCCAGCACCAGGCGGTAGGCTCGCACCACGTCGCGGACGTCGGACAGGTCCCGGCGAACGTCCAGGTTCCCGACCTGCAGCCGCGGCGGGTGCGTCCCGGCGCACACCTCACTGATCTGCCGCGCGAGGTCGGAGTACACGAATTGCGGAGAATGGCGGGGTCCCGTGTGCGGAAAGGGCCGGACGCGAACGACCGCCAGCCCCCACTCCATCGCGCACCGCACGACGAGGCGCTCCGCCGCGGCCTTGCTGCTCCCGTAGGGCGTCACCGGCAGAAGCGGGTGGTGCTCCGTGAGCGGCACCCCCCGATCGGCCGTTTCACCGTAGGCCTCGGCAGATCCGACGTAGAGCATGCGCGGGCGGCCGGGGGCGCGGTGGATCGCCTCCAGGAGGCCCTGCGTGCCGAGCACGTTGACCCGAAAGGTCTCCGCCGCGTCGGCCAGGGACTGACGGACCGAGGCCTGC
>Ga0315294_10005273_pt1 | contig 14167 bp, 7 predicted proteins | sample YL17G13_40_MG_FD_203626 | JGI IMG/M metagenome (GOLD analysis project Ga0315294, IMG submission 203626) | Sediment microbial communities from Yellowstone Lake, YNP, Wyoming, USA - YL17G13_40 | ecosystem: Environmental > Aquatic > Freshwater > Lake > Sediment | place: USA: Wyoming | collected... | reverse complement strand
TGATGCTACTCGTCTCGCATCTGATGAAATTGTTGATAAACCCAATTTCATCCTAAGGTATCTGACCTGACTAGCTAGTAGTCCAGCATCACGAGCAATCTGTACATCAGATTTAATCCCGTCATATAAAGATTTAACTTTGATCAAGGCATGATCTAGATACTGGAATTTGGCGTTTTGGTGCACTCCATTGGCTATGATCAATTTTTCAAGCATATCATAAGAATATTTAGCACTGCATCGTGAACAGTATCTGCGAGAGCAAGCCAAAGAGGTATCAAGAAACTCAGAACCGCATAGATAACAATGTTTATGACGTCTTGGGTTTCTTTGTGCTAAATCTGGAACCACGTCATGTTTGGATACGATCGCGTTAATTCTGCAAGTGAGACAGATTTTTGAAGTCACCCGGGGAGTTTCATCATAGAACTGCAGACCACAAGAACATTGTTTGACTCTACCCCGATGTTTACGCCGATCATAAAATCGGTTTCTAAACTCTTCTGGAACGTCAACTCCGTCTATTTGCTCAATGTATATCTTTTTCATGTCGTAAAACCGATTGTTTTGTTCTATACATTATTCAGTATAGCACATTACTATACTGAAGTCAAGTAATTAGTGATTAATAGTTATAGAACAAAACAATCGGTTTTACGACATGAATAACCTCTTCAGATACGCCAAAGCCCGAGATGCTATCAACATAGCACCCCGGGCTTCGGAGACCCACTTTGGGTCAGAGAAACGCCTTTAACGGGTTACGATAAGGCGCACGAGACCACGCGGGTTGTACGCGCCAATCCCGAGGTTCTCGAACATCGAGAAACCGATGGTCCGCTCTTCCGGATTATCGGCAGAAAGAACGGTCAGCTCAGTCCTAACCGGGATCCGGCCGAAGTGCTCTGGCTCGCAGCAAACGTAAACAACGCCTGCGGGGACAAGACGCGACACGATGAACTGGGCGTTCCAGCCCGTAGCCATCAGGCCGGTCTTCCACAGCGTTGCCTGGCTCTCGATGTCGAGCACGTCGCGACCGAATTTCCGGATGTCGGCATAATCGACCGCGTTCATGTAGACTCGAGCCACCCGAAGGTCATGACGCTCGATCTCGGCAAACGCGTCCGCGAGGACGGCCGGCGAAATCGGGGCCACAACCGGGATGTCCGGGTTCGTGCCCGCGGGGAGCGAGTCGAATCCGGCGATGGCAATGGCATCCATGATGGTGAAGACACGATCGTCTTCAGCCGCCTGGATCTGCGCCTTGCCAAGGTCCTGCATACGCTTCAGGAGGTCGTACCGACGCTCCTTGATCTGAGTTAACGGAGCCTTGAGAAGCGCCGCTATCTCAAAAAGGGGGAAGATCACACGGCGAGGTTTCATGATCGCCGTGATGGAAGTTCCCTCTTCACCGATCACGTATGCAGTGACGTCTGGATCCTTGTCGTACAGAGGCAGGGCACCATCGGGAAGCTGTTCGACCAAGAAGGTCTTACGGCCTACCGATGAGTAGTCACGCCGCTCGCGCAAGGGCTGAATCATCGAGGCGGCCAGGCGCTTACGCCCTGCCGACGTCCCGATAAACTTGTCAACAATCTGCTCCTTGATTGTGTTGTCCACAACCTGGACGCCGAAATTATTGGTAGGCATGATATTGTCCTCTCATCCTTTCAATTCATCTCGCTGCTCAGATGAGCAACTCAATGAACATCTCGATTCCGTGGGAGTCAGGAGGTGAAAGGACGATGGCCATGCGAATAATGTCATATTCGCAGGCTGCGCCAGTGTGGGTGGCCCCACCGAGGTTTGCTGCAGTGATCCACAGCGCCTCGTAGGAGTCTACCCAGCGGTTGGTCAGGTATCCATTAATCGACGCGTAGAGGAACTGTCCCTCTGTGTACGGCACAGTCAGTGCGTCGCCAATGGCTCCATCAACAGCAATTTGCTTCTGCGTCTCGTAGAGCTTGACGCCAACAGCACCACCACGAAGATGGGGGCACTTGCCAGATGCTACGCCAGGAGTATTCTCGTACGCATTGCCAAGCGCATCATTGATGAACAGCCCGAGAGGTCGGGTGTTCGCAGTGAAGGCTAAAGCAGGCGCAACTGCTCCGCCCACGACGTTGCCACCAGCAACATCAGGACGGGTAAATGCCACTGATCCCCCGAGAACGCCACGCTTCACATTTGCAGGAAGCGTAGTCGATCGCGCGAGAGCAACGGCGGTTCCAACGTTTGGGTTACTCTGCGTGTATCCATCCGGTGCAAGAACAGGAATAGTGTCCTTGAAAATCGAATAGAGGATACGCAGGGCACCTTGGGTGAGTAGGAAATCACCCGAAGACTGTCCACCTATATCGCCCATTGGTCACTCCAGCTCTGTTGGCAAGTATCTCATCAACGTCCAAGAATTCCATCGATCCGGGGGTTTCAGTCCGTTTCCGCGAAACCATTCCATTCACGACAAAACTCAATTCAATCGATTAGACCTTCCCTCCAGTTTCTGCGGTTATCTGCGTATCTTCTATTAGTATCTGATCAACCAGGGCCGCTCGGTTAAGATACGGCCCGGATGAACTTCATTGACCTGGGCGCTCCCAGAGATTCTCGAGGGATGCCTCTTGCTTGACCTTGCTGACCTGTACCTGGCCAATCTTCTTGGCGCCAGTGCTGGCCATGCGGACAAACCCAGTCTCACGCATGATCTGCTCCTGCTCGGATGCCTTGATCTCACGATGGGCCTGGACTTCGGGGTCATCTGAGAAGAGGTTGTCTAGGTCGCTTGTATCCTTGTCAGATGCTGTTCGACCCTCAGAGTCATCCTCATCAAATGTGATGTCCGGCGTGGCTGTAGCCGCCATCATCGGCGACGGACCGGGCATTGGTGTAACCTCTGCTGGCGGCTGCTCGAACAAGTCGGTCAGCTCAGGAGCGGGTGATGGGGACGGAAGGGCACCAGGAGCTGCCTCCTGAGATTCCTGCTGGAGCAGCTGCTGGAGCATGCTCTTGATCTCAGCATCCATGCAACCGCATTCAGTGGTTGAAGCGGAATCTGTGGCAGCGGAATCGGTGGCAGTAGAATCGGTGGCAGTAGAATCGGTGGCGGCGCTTGCCGTCTCCTCTTCTCCTCCTTCCTCTTCCTCTTCCTCTTCTTCCTCTTCGGCCTTACCTTCAGCCTTCTCAGCTTTTGGGGGCTCTTTTCCCTTTTCCTCGGACGAAACCGTGGCATCCTTCTTCTCAGGCTCGAGACCTTCCGGCTTCTCTTCCTCAAGGGCGACCTTTACGGTCTTGAGAATCTCTTTGAGGGTCGGATCGTCGACCTTCATAAACATGGCAGCTATGTGCTCCACATGCTCTTCTTTCGGATTCTCAGGCAGGAGGCGAGCCGCGAGCTTGCAGCAAGCAAGAGCACGACGAAATTTCACCTGCTTTGGAAGAGCATCCGGGGAAACCTGATCGAGCCGGCGAAGCGTAGAAGCAATAACGGGTCCGGGTAGTGCCATTAGATCACAGGCCTGGGCCTCGACTAACTTCTCATCGTTTGAACGTAGGAGGACGCGAGCAAGACGTTCAACAGCGAAGGCTTTCCGCTCAGCAGCGGCACGGGCGTTATCGTATTTACCCTTGCCACCCCACTGATCGGAATCCTTGTGACTCCAGGTGTCATCCCGGAATTCACCGAATCCGACCTCATTCCGCTTTACATGATCCCCCTCGTATTCTTTCTTGACATGGGGGTCAGAATTCGCGGGAGTCTCGGCCCACTCATCAGGGCTGCCGGACTCATATTCAACAGGAGATGGCTGCGGATGTTCCTGGTTCATAGTGTAAGGGTCAGCGGTCCTCACGGTTGCTGCCTCACGACGAACCGGGTTGGCCGAGTCGGACCAGGTGCTTCGCCAACGTGACATATTACAAATGCCTCCTACAAGATTTCAGCTTCATCAATGCCTTAAAATTTGGATAGTGAAGCTATTCTACCCTTCCACCGAAAAAACTGCTGTTCTTCAGGTGTCAAAACTCTTCCGAGCTTGACCCTGCAGGCTGTGAGATAAGAGGTCTCGCTGGGGTATCCATCAATTGATCCAATATCTATTGCAATTTTATATAAATCTGATGAATAATTATGAGACCTAACAGTATCTTCAATCCATGAAAGGATTATCAGATCTCGCGGATTCATTTCTGTAGCTATAATGGCCTTAGGCCCACCTTCATGAACGACTTTGTAAGCCCATGAAGCCCATTTGATCAATTTACTATTGTTTTTAAATACTTTATTTAATCGCCGATTAAATTCTTGCGAAGATCTAACTACATTATCAAGTGAGTCTTCAACTCCACCAGCCGGGACTGGCTTGGAAGGAGGAACAATTGTACCAACATCTTCAGAATTAGGTTTTAATTGCTTATCTAATCCTTTAACAATGCTCTCCAAAAGCATTTCTTGAGCTTTCTCAAGAAGCTCCTTCATTTTATCAACCGGAATTTCCGGTTCATCAGCTGGTTTATCATCATCTGATTTATCATCGGCTGGTTTGTCTTCGGTATCACCGCCCTCTAGGATAGAATCCATTGAGGCGTCAGCATCTTCAGGCTTATCTTCAGCTGGTCCATCCTCAGGTGGCTCATCAGCTGGTTTATCCTCAGGATCTTGGGCTTTTTTAATCATAGACGCAGCCTTCTTTATACCATCAGATTTCATAAAATCCTTCCTTAATTCGAAAATAGAAACTGCATCATGCAATTTGCTAGCTAATATTTCCACATCAGGATTCAATAGATTTCGACGTACAGCACCACGAAACGCTGGACTGCGAACCCAAGAAGCCTCTATAAATTGATTACTATTCGGAACGCTTACATGTCCAACAAGCTCAGCTATAGGATGTTGTACACCACTATCATCAATAAACTGAGAACCTTTCCCCTCATATTGAACGCAGCTGCATAATTGGCTGTCGTCGGCAGCAACATTTCCACATTTAGTACAAACTGTAAATAACGAAATACAATTAGAAACACCTACACCATTTGCAATATATGAGTGATCACCATCGACCTCCATATCATAAACAAATCCATCATATTCAAATTCATCGATTTTCTTCACCCTAGAAAATAAATACCCACCAGAAATCCATCTATCAGAATTACCTGGAGTATATTTTATACTATCAAGATGAGATTTGATTTTCAATGACGGAATTTTCTTAACCCCGTCATTACGCAATCTTATTTGATAATCAATTCCACCAGAATTTGGTAATAATTTGGTGCCATTACGTTTTACTACTGATAAAGTACTAACTATCCCGCATCTAAGTAATATCGACATATATTGGCACGCCAAGTTTTCATTTCTAGTAGATATGAAAACTTGCTTTGTACCTCTCTTAGTAGTAGATACGCACCCATCTGAATCAATTACTCCTGATATAAACGCAAGTTGATGATCAATAGGCCAGGATACGATATCAGAACTAAGAAGTTTATTTAATGCTTTATTTCCAAAAACATATGAGTCAATAAGATTACGAACAGTTCTACTTGAAGAAATTAAATAATCGGCTCCCCTTCTTTGAGAACGTAAGACCTGCTTCGATTCATTTCTTTTATCTACAACACGTCCAAGTTTTTTATAACCGTTAACCCAATTATACCCAGTGCGACGACTTATATTAGATTCTTTACATAAATTTGTAAAAGAACCATCATAATTATTCATCGCATTAAAAAATTCAGTTTTACAAATCGATCCACCATCAGAAGTTATGCGAGTTTCTCCAGCTTTCCATGAAATTTGATTTATAGATGAAATAATATCCTCTATTATTTCTGGATATTTCGAATCACAAACTATTCCAATTCCAGTACTAGAATCATGTTTATTTTGCCATTTCCAACCATCTCCAACCCACAACCCAAGAAGACGAGCTTCTTTTATTGAAATTTTAGGTTCAACTATGGTATTCGGAATCGGAGTAGCAACAACATCATTTATTTGAATGGAACCAGCTTCAAGTTTTTCGAATCTATAATCATCATGGTTCAATAAGTTACGACCATTCTTCTTAATATAAGTTAATTCTTTACGTGGAACTACATAGAAATTATGATTATAAGTTGACTCAACTATTGGTAAACCAGAAACCTTAATTCGTCGCATAGACCATCTATTTTGACGAATTTGAAGATTTTTAACAAGACAGACATTCCCTTTTTGGGAAAGAACCATCATGTTAGGACGAATTTCTTCAATCGGAATAACAGAACCATCCTCGAGTGTAATGCGAGTCCCTGGGAAGAAACACCCCATACTCAGGGCGTTAACTTTTCCACCTAATATATCTCCAATTAGTAAATTATGCTTCCGATCTGTTGCGACAAGAATATCTACATAAACTGTTTCACCGAGGTCTCGAGCTACCGCATCAACAATAAACCCCTTTGATAATTCTGGTAATTGTATATGTTCTAAATAGTTATGGGCACCAATGAATGTCCTGTATGTCGATAGCAATAAAGGACGGGACCACGCATCACCATTATTATTTATGATTTTATGACATTCTGGCTTAATTCTGATGTCAGGGAATTTGACATCAATTTGAATACCATTCTGAAGTTTTCTGCCGGTCTTCAACCCCTTTGGGGTGTAGGTATCGACCGATGCTACAATTGTAGCATGACTTAATAAATATTTTCCTGGATCACATTTACGAAGTAGAGCTTTTGCAATTCTTCCAACGTAATCTTTGGGTACGGCCCCTTCGTGCTGAGCCCGAATTCCATCCATCCATTGATCAAACTGGACTCCGGGTTTAGCAATTAATGCATTAGCGTATCGTTTAAAGGCCATGGGCTCCTAAAATTTGAAAGCATCAAAATTTGATTATTCAACGACCTCTTGTGGTTCTTGCGATTCCTGTGATATGACCCCAGGATAAATCAAATCTTTGGGTGAAATGGTGAACCCGCAGGATTTACAAAGGAATACTTTCTTTCCCTGCCTGTAAGTCCTGGGTTTAAGGGGCGACTTGCATCTAGGGCAAGTTAACCTACCTATTGATTTTTCTTTATTAGTGACTCTATATTTTCTTTTGTTATCTTTATAATAAATAGCTAATCTATCGCCCAATCCATATAAATTAGCTATTGTTCGACGAACGGTATCCGTACCAAATCGTTCAGCAAATATTCCAGATAATTTTTGAAATGTTTCAATTTGGCTCATATTATTATGCCATGCCTTACAGGCGGCACGCCAAATTGGCATTGTTAAAGTTTCATATTTATTTATTATACGAGATGTTATATTTGAGGCTAAAGACTTGCGCCATTTAGCATCATCCTTATCTTTCTGCTCACTGCAAGCATAGTATTCACTCTCATATGATGGGTAATATTGATTAGTAATCATGGGGGGCACAAAGTCCCCGGATGAATCTAAGACCAATTCAACCGGGGACTCCTGCTCCGCACCCCAGGGCCACTGAACTGTAACTTTTCCAGTTTTAGTATTCGAATATACTACACGTCCAACATACGGGGATAAGAGAAAGTCACGTAATCCTGTCTTACGTACTACATCACCGGTTTGGAATTCACCGGCAATTGCCATCTCATCAACGAATGCTGTACGGTCTCTCATAAGCTGCCTGTCAAGGGTTACCTGTCAGAGGACCAGGCTACCTATCAAGGAGCCCAGGTCTTCTCTTTGGTCGAGCCCTGACGGGTGCTCTTACCGGATGACTTCCCGGGCCAGGACGGCTGGGGCTTAGTCTTATCGGCGTGCTCGCTGAGATCACGAACATCGTACTCTTTGCGTTCCTCAGAAACCGTAGAAGAACGATCCGAGTCGTATGTCGGGATACTGTCACAATTGAAGGACTTTTCCGTCTTGTGCATGTACGGTTCATCCTTCTCGACTTGAATTGGAGCCTGAATATTCTCGAAAGACTTCATGTAGGGCTCATCGGGCTCCTGCTTGATGATTTTAGCCATCTTAGCCCGATATGCCGCATGCGCTTTCTCTCCAAAGACAGCAATGTGGAATTTGTCCGAAAAAGCATCGATGTCATGGACCAATTCCGATGCTGTTTTGGGATGAATCTTACCCTTTTTCTGAAGCTGCTCAATCGAATTGGCAGTCTCTTCCAGCGTGGTAAGAACTTGATTTGCTAACTGCTTATTCATACCTGTTTCTCCGGGGTGCCAATTTGACTATGGCATAGAAGAACTATCACCAATCACAGTCATCAGATCCTATGTGGACAGATGATTTGGAAGTTTTCTTTGCCGATGACTCTTTCATCCAGGGGGCCTCCACCTTAACTGCAGACCCCTTATCAGGAGCCTTCTTTCCCTTACTGAATGGTGGGGCCTTCTTACCACCAAACGGAGGCTTCTTCCCCTTCGATGGGGCCTTCTTCCCTTTTGGCGGAGTCTTCTTATCCTTTGGCGGAGCTTTCTTGCCCTTACTCTTCTTAGTCTTCTTTAACTTCTTTTTAGCTGCAGTGATTATTATTGGGAGCAATATTGGACGGGTACCCGGATTCTTAAAAGCCGTCTCGATGAGAGTGGATAACTTAATATGAACATAATCAGTTGGGTCAACACTAGCAGTTATGAGTTTAGTGAGATCGTGTAAATAATTAATCAGTGTTGAGACATCCTGCTCTTGATCAACAGCCGAATCGAAACGCTTCTCAACGTTCTTAACCTGGTCCTTCTTAAGAACTTCGTTTAGTTGCTCATCATCCATATTCTCAATCTTTGAGAGATTATTTTCTAGACCTCTCAAAATTTCTTCAATATTTACAGCTTCAGCAGCAGTTTGTCCAGTAGCAAGTCGAGTACTGGCTTGTCTCTTAATTTTCTCTAAAAGACTCTTGAGATCCCTAAATCCATCCCCTTTACCCTTCTCAATGAATTCTTCGATATCCTTATCTCTTAAATTTGTTCGTACATATTTTTGTATTTCTTTGTCCAGATCCCCCGCATCAGGACTTTTCTTTTCTGTGGGCTCGTCCTTTGCGGGTTCCTCGACAGCGGCTGCCTGCTCCTGCACTGGTGATGTCTGTATTGGTGATGTTGATATGCCTAAATCAGCTCCGGTTGAAATTAACGTTCGGAGACTCTGTACCTGAGATCCCATTTTGATTCCCTCTTGCTGCAGATCGCTGGCTACCTTGGAACTTGAAGTTTTACCTTTTTTGAATGGGAGGATTGTTTCGGAAAACGGATCATACCCCCATTCACTGAGTCTATTCAACAACATATTATAAGTTTCAGCGTCTATTTTATTTTGATATAAACTGCTATCGGCTAGATGAATGGCAACATCGAGAGCGGCTCGTATTCGTGAATCTTTAGGAGATCCGGCCCATCCAAATTTAAACCAATCATCTCCCAATAATTCATTGGCCGTCTTTATAATCGACTTCCAATTTTCCTCACTAAAGTACCTTTTATCATAAGATTTATATGGAGTATTAGTCGGATCCGTTGGGTTACCACTGGTATCCTTAATCCCATGATACGCTGCTAGTTTGATAGCCATATTCCCAAATCCCAAAGCCTTATTAGAGGCTTCTTTGGATTCTCCAGTATCCTTAGATAATTTTGCCGTTTCCTTTGCTGCTTCTTCCGATATTGCTTTTAATTCTTTCGGAACATCACCATATTTAGTTTCAAAGTCTTTTATTAGTTCATCCATAAATATGGTTGGATGAACTATTTTCATTTTCCTTTCTCCGCCTATTCCGAAAAAGGATCTTAAGGAGTGCATGGCCTTTTTAGTATCGAGGCCATGTTTCGAATCTTCCGTATCAACTTTTTTCATCTCAGACATGGAATCATGAAAAGTATTTATTATATTATTCAAATCCTGTAATTTCATGGATTTATCATAAATAGACTTCGATGCCTTATCAACTTCTTCTTTAACTGATTCAATATTCCGAGGATTATTACTAATTTCTCTATATAGAGCTGCTAATCTTGCAAATTTAACAGCATCATTCTCATTGAACTTTTTCTTTCCTTTGCTGGATCCTTTAACAATATCTTGAATTAACTTTCGATCCTCTATTATATCAGACGTTCCCGATTTGTCTAAAGCCCTCTTTATTTCATCCGAGACATTGCTTCCATCTTTGGCCAATTTAACCGCTCTTATTAGAGAAGCCCTTATTATCCAATCCCATTCTTTACCAGACCATTTATCGATGACATAATCTACTGGATTATCTGATTTTAATATAATATCTCGATGTTCTTTTGATTTATCTGCTAATTTTCTTCTATCTTCAGTTATTTTTTTAATTTTATCTTGAGGCGATAGCTTCCTATATGATAACCTAATATATTTATCAAAATCAGCTGAAAGAGATTTCGATATGCTGCCTAATTCCTTTTTAAATTGTTCAAATTTACTCTGATATTCTGCTTCTTTCGGATCAGGTTTTTCATCTGGCTTCGGTTCAGCCGATGTCTTTGTACTTCCCCCAATATTCTTATAATTTAATGACATGTCAGGGTCCTGTTCAACCGTGCACCCTTCCATGTCAGGATCTGGCTGCTTAATCTTATTATCTCGATTATCGTGTTTTGGACCACGATGTTCCGTATATTTACGGCTTGGCGGTTCACGCTTATGAATTAACTTTTGAGCATCCTTTGTTTCTTGCTCATATGGATCAAGACTACTATCCGCCAATAATAATATCATTCAGAACTATTTAGTTATTAAAGGGGTACCTATTTTCCACTCTCACTACCGAATCGATCCCCCTCTTCTTTCAATTCGAGCCCAAGATCATCAGCGATCTTCTTGGCAATATTTGAATCTGAGCCTAGCTTATCACCAACTGCAGTTAATAACGCCCTCACTAATTCATTATAGGTAGAATCCCTGGGCGTAAATAAGTCCCGCCGAAGTTCAGCCGATGCATCATGAGGATCCACATTTATAAGCTCATATATATACGATATTGGCAAGGACCCTTTCTGGTATAGATTGAACATGAAGTCTTGAAGTTCAGAATTATCACGAAGAGCCAGTCTAGTAAATTTCAGCTTGGGGTAAAGTAACACCTTATTATCAAATTCATCTATTTCAAAGAATCCCTTTTTTTCGGCTACAGGAGCAAATAAGTTGTCCTCAACTAACGTCGCCACCGTTTCTCGATATAGTAAATACATTGTATTCATAACATCGAGATGGATCCGTTCACCGGAATATGTACTCTCCCCAGTCAACATCGACTCGGTTATTCTCAATCCAATATATAATAACTTGTTAGTTATTTCATATTCGGTTGCTAGATCAAGGAGACGATCTCGAGCCCCGATTTCATCCCAATGGACTTCGAAGTTTGTAACAATAGTGAAATCGGGATCAATTAGCGCTTGATCAACTTGGTTTCGTAGATCTTCAACATCCATCTCAGACATCTTGTCAGCCCAAACAACTCGTTTGGGTGTCATAGCACGTGATGCTATTGATGTTTGCGCTTGGCGTAATTTATCCTGATAGATTAACGTCCTTAAACAGTTGTTCAGTAATACTGAACAACTGTAAAATTTATGATCTTCTTCTACATTCAAACTATAAACAGGCCCACCATACGGTATTAATGTGTTTTTTCGTACTTTAAAGAACAATTTCCCATCATGAACTAAATGTTTGACACCCCACCCAGAATTAAATTCCAACTCGACATCAATAGCTTTCGCCATGAATCCGGATTCAAATATTTGTCGCACAGATGGTCTATCAGACAAAGCTAACTGATATAACGGTCTGCACTCCATAGTAATAGATCCATTTGGCATCTTAGTATTACGCGACTTATGAAAATGACGTGAAACTGGTAACCCTAATGATAACATCAATATTTGTAATTGATCTACTAATTGTTTCGTAGACATCGCCAACTGGACAGTTACTACGCCAGTCTTCTTGACAGACACGGCACCATCAGAATCATAAATACCTCTTAATATACCGAACAAAAATTCCTTAGGCGCGTTCCAAATCCAAGATGGAAGATGCTTGTCCTCTTTTGTGTGGCCAAAGTTTAAAGCCGACCAACGTGTGAAAATATCATCATAACCATAGATATTTCTCATACTACTTGGCACAGTATGTTCAGTTTCCGACCATTTAATCCCGAGTTTATCAAGAATCAATTCTAAATGTTTAGCAGATGCACAAGAACGGGCAGATTTAGAGTTATAACAAATTCCGAACTGACCATAATCAGCAGTGTTGCCATTTATTTTTACCCAACCGTCACCTAAGAAATATCCAATAAGATACCCTGAATTTCCATCTAGAACCAATTCCTTTTTACAAATTCGTGTAATATTTCGATCCTCATTTACCACTATTTGATCTGGAATAGGGGTAAAAATAAATATAGTTTCGGACCCTTCTCTCTTAGAAGTAATGATCGCCCCACGATCAGCAAGGTTTGTTCTTATCTTTTTGAAATCAGTTGGGTGGAACTTAAATTTATCACAAAATTCCTGTCGCGTAATTTGACATTCAACTGGTAACGACAGTATCCAGTCATAAACATTTTGAAGCTTGGCGTAGTATCCAACTTTTCTAGGATCGGTCTCTTTTTTAGAATATTTAACAACAATATCCGATTCAGTTTCGTCAATTACTTCAACTGACATCGAAACTGCAGCCCCAGTTTTCCTCGCAATATATTCTTGATCACCTAAATTTTGTATAAAATTCTTCAAGTCAACTAATTTGTACGTCTCCATCAATGGAACACTAACCATCTGGACATAATCACCAGAAAATATATTTTTGGCCGGCACCTCTAGAATTTCATTACCACGAAGAACAGGGACAATATGATCCTGAGTCATGTTAATCAAATGACCAGTCTTATAAACGTTAACAGAACATACTTCTTCGTTTACCGGTCTCGTACCCCAGTCAAACTTTCTCCACTTACCACTTCCGCCCAAAACTTCATCAATTTCAGGATCTAATTCTTCAATAGGTATTTGACATATTAAACCATCCCTCTTCGCAATAATTTCTGTTCCAGGTAAATGACATCGCTCGAGTATGGATATGCCGCGATCATCATAGGCTGACTTCTTATGCGCCAAATGATGACAGAAAGAGGAACATAAGAAATCATCATACGGACTAGTATTTAATGGTATTGGTTGACCATTCAACAAATTCTCTTTAATTTGTTCCGGTATATCTTCTGCTATTCTATCGGCTTCTGGGTCACTCTGTTGTTGAGATCTAAGAACAACTAATCTATCCTTCTCGCTCGGGATAAGCTGCATGGTTGTTCTGTTAGTATATTGAAATACTTCTAATTTAATTTGTTCAGGAGGCAGAATTTGGATTCTTTGCCATCCCTTGTAGTGCTCTTGAACGTATTTCTTTATATTTTTGAATGCTTCTTCAATAGGTTTATCATTTTTGGTTATTTCGGTTTTCTTAATGGGGCGACCGGCATAATCAATTTCACCGACTTCTTCTTGCTTAACATCAGCAATTATATCTTCCGGAATTTCATGAGTCATGTCATGATCTTCACAGAAGAGAAATGCGTTACCATGGAGCCAATATTCATGTGTTGCATCATAAAGTACCTGAAATAACCTAACCTTCTTGCACATCTGCTCATAAAAATGCAAGATTTGCTTATTTCTCTTGTTATCTGCCCCCTTGGGTAAAGATAAATGGATTTTTGACATCGGCACATCGGTGTGGAAATCTATGGCTGCCCCTACGATTGGGTGTGTGTTATGTGTGGCTAAAGAATGAGCAATATAACTCTTCTGATCACCTTCTCCTTTAACTTCGAAATTAAAAACCGATCCTTCATATTGGATAACATTCAAACTTTCTATCCTATGGAGAAACCCTTCCTTAGTATGAATTATATACACCCTGGTTGAATCAACAGAGTACTTACCATCCACCCAATTTGCATATTTGGAAAAAACATCAAAATATCTTCCAGGAAATGAAACATAATGAACGGTCCCTGCGGGAAAAATTCTTCCCCCCGTAACGCGTTCTGGCCGGTAATATTTAGCGTTATAGGCTGGTATTTGAAGCCTACGTAACATATGGAAGACTTGTGACGCCAAGTCCTCACTCATAGTATCT
>Ga0315294_10005272_pt1 | contig 14169 bp, 10 predicted proteins | sample YL17G13_40_MG_FD_203626 | JGI IMG/M metagenome (GOLD analysis project Ga0315294, IMG submission 203626) | Sediment microbial communities from Yellowstone Lake, YNP, Wyoming, USA - YL17G13_40 | ecosystem: Environmental > Aquatic > Freshwater > Lake > Sediment | place: USA: Wyoming | collected... | reverse complement strand
CATCGCAAGGTCATCGGGCCACACAGGATGCGGCAGCGGGAACACAGGAACTGTACCTCAATTCGCGCCCGGATTGGTCCGAGGATGGCTGAAGGTCGCCACCCCGAGGAGGAAGCCAAGTGGGAAGAAAGCCGTTGAAGATAGTGGCAATCGGCGCCGGGAGCGGATTCGGAAGAGGAACCGTGGTGGACATGCTGGGCTCGCCGGAGGTCAACGAACTTGACTGCACGCTCGTGCTCGTGGACACCGATCCAGCGAAGCTGGAGCGGATGTATAGGTTCGCTCTGCTGGTCACGGAGCACTTCAGGTCTAAGGTGAAAGTCGAGATGACTGGCGACCGCCGCAAGGCGCTGCTGGGTGCGAGCCATGTCGTTACTTCGGTTGCGATCAAGCGATACCCGCTGTGGGAACAGGATTTCAGAGCGCCGCTGGCCTATGGATTCAAGCACGTATTGGGCGAGAACGGCGGACCGGGGGCGGTGTTTCATGCGCTCCGCAACTTCGAGTTGATGATCCCGATATGCCGCGACATGGAGGAGTTGTGCCCGGACGCGCTGCTCCTGAACTACACCAACCCGGAGTCACGCATCATCCGGGCGGTGTCGGATCTTACGAAGATAAGGGCCATCGGGCTTTGCCACGGGGTCTTCAGCGCGCTGGGCGGCGCAAGCAGGATTCTCGGGAAGCCGGTTGACGAGATCGACTTCCTGTCTGGTGGGTTGAACCACTTCTACTGGGTGATGAGGATCGCGGACAAGCAGACGGGCGAGGATTTGTACCCGCAGCTTCGCAAGCGCGCTCTGTCTGACCCTGACTGCCCAAGCATGCCGCCGCTTGTGAAAAAGATGCTGGAGGTGTTCGGGCTGTATACCTATCCGTCGGACGACCATATCGGTGAGTATCTCTCCTTCGCGTATGAGTTCACAGGGCTGGCGTGGCACTACGGACTTGAGAGCCGCAAGGTTCCGCCGCAGGACCAGGGGCCGGGACAGGATCGGTTGGAACCATATGTTACGGGCGAGAAGCCGCTGGATGACTGGGCGCTAAGGAGGAGCGGAGAGCTGGCGCTACCGATCATCCTAGGCATCGCGCTGGATCGGAGCTACCGCGCTGAGGCAGTGAACGTCCCCAACACCGGGGGTTACGTCGCGGGCCTTCCGGCGGATACGGTGGTAGAGGTCCCGGCGATGGTGGACGGCACCGGGATCCATCCCGAAAAGCTGCCACCGATCCCCGAGGCCCTATTGGCGTTCTGCCGGACGCAGGCATCGATTCAGAAGCTTGTGGTCGAGGCCTACGGGCAACGCTCGCGAAATCTCCTGCTCCAGGCGCTGCTCGTGGACCCGATCGTGAACTCGGTCGAGAACGCCGAGAAGATGCTGGATCACATGCTGGAGTTACAGAGGGATTATCTACCGGCCTTCACCTAGCCCGGGGCATTGGTGTGACCTTGCTCCCGAAAACCAGTCCAGGTGCGCAGGTCAAAGCATGGAGGAGAGTGCCCATGGGTTCCGAAGGGCCGCAGGGAAGCGATCCTGGCGCTGAGAAAAGCGCTGCAGATTCGACGAGTGTGGCCAGGCGTGAGAACTACCGGAAGCCCGCGCGGACGGGACAAGATGCAAGGGCAGGGACACTGGAACTTCAACCCGAGTCACCCCCGGATTTGTCCCAGTGACGCTGAGGACCGACAGCTTCTCCACGCTTTGGCGGTCATCCTGTGGTGCTGTCGACTGTTGAAAGAGGGGATTCTAGCCTATAGTTCAGCCATTTTTGAAAGCCCACCATGTCTTGTGGACTGCTCCCAGATGAGACACAACATGTTGTATGCCATTTTGCCAAATTTCGCCAAATCAGCCCCTCATGGGCAAAATGGCCGAAGTATAGTCTAGCATAGAAACGTCGTATGTTATGGCAGGGAAACCGAGGAATCAGCAACGAACAGGAACTGCAAACCTGATATGGGAGAGCCCGAAGAGAGAGGGTCCCCACGGCGGGGTGTGAGGGCAGCCGAAGGGGTCCACGGGCAAACGCGACAGGAGGCAAGCAATGAGCAAACGGTGGCTGGTGGCATGGGCAGTAGGGCTGGCCGCGGTGATCTGCCTGCCGGCATGGGCGAAGCCGAGCGGGCCGCTGCCGCCCGGGCGCTCTGCCTTCGGGCGGCTGCGGGCAGGGGCGGCGAAGGTGGCGATCACCCCGACCAGCCCGGTGTGGATGGGCGGGTGGGGCGAGAACCGGATGATGGAGGGCGTGCATGACGACGTCTGGGCCCGCGCGCTCTACCTGACGGAGGGGCAGACGCAATTGGTGCTGGTGGGGCTGGATCTGGTGGGGCTGATGAAGACCGACCAGGCGCCCATCCTGGAGGCGGTAGCCTCGGAGGTGGGCACGAACGTGTTCATGACCAACACCCACACGCACTCCGGCCCGGACGTGATCGGGCTGTGGGGGCCGGATGAGGAAACCCCGGGCTGGGACGCCGACTACATCGCCTACGCCCAGGGGCGGATCATCGAGGCCATCCTGCAGGCCAAGGCGAATGCCGAGCCGGCCAAGCTGTACTGCGGCTCGGCGATGACCACCCCCGAGGATCGGATCGCCTGGAATGCGAACGAGCGTTGGTTCCAGGCGGACAGCCCGCCGTGGGCCCCGGGGCGGGGCCGCGGCCCGCAGGACTACGAGGTGGCGGTGATGCGGGTGGCGGCCAGGCAGGAGGTGGAGGGCGAAGCACCCCGGACCATCGCTACGGTGTTCAACTTCGCCTGCCACCCGGAGGTGGCTGGCGGCAACCACGAGGACATGACGGTATGGAAGTACATCTCCTCCGACATCGGCAACTATGCCTACGACCAGGTGGAGCAGGCGGTGGGCGGTGTCACCATATGGCTGCAGGGCGGCTGCGGGGCGATGGTGACGGTGGACATCCCCTCGAGTGAGCGCAACTGGACCTCCTGCGAGCGGATCGGCCGGGCGCTGGGGGACCGCATCCTGGAGGGGGTGGCCGGCGCGGACCTGGAGCGCAACCCGCAGATCGCCTGCGCCAGCACCGAGCTCAACGTGCCGCTGTACAACCCCTACCTGTACTACGCCATGGTCACCGGCCTGGTGCGCAGCGGCCCCGGGCGGATTGCCGACAACAGCGCGAGTCCGATCGGCAAGGGGGTGCTCACCCGGGTGAGCATGATCCGCATCGGCGAGCTGCAGCTTGCCTGCACGCCCGGCGAGATCTACCCCAAGATCGCGCTCAACATCAAGCAAAGCATCCTGAGTGCACCGCACCGAATGGTGCTGGGGCTGTGCCAGGACGAGCTGGGGTATATTCTGTACCCGGCCGACTACGGCACCAGCGAATACGAGTACGAGACCACCATGTGCGTGGGGCCGACCATAGGCCTGGCGGTGGAGGCAGGGCTGCAGGAGGCACTGGCCAACCTGCCCTAGGCGCGCCGGGAGCGCACGAGGCAAAGGGGCCGCCTGTGCTTGCTAACCGCCCGTGAGACCGCTCTGACGGGCTTGTGAGCCTGCCCTCAGCCGTGACCCACGGCCGGCCGCGAGTTAGGCCCTAACTTGCGCCCCGGTTGAGCATGAACTGGCATGAGGTTGGCGCGCAGGGACGCCATCCTGGCCCGCCGAAAAGCGCTTCCGATTCGGACCGCGGTGGCCAGGCCCGAGAACTATCGAAAGCTCGCACGGACGGAACAAGATGCAGGAGCAGGGACACCGGACCTATATCTTAGTTCACCCCCGGACTTGTCCCAGGGACACTGAGGACCGACACCCGAGCAGCACCTTGGTTCGCCCCCGGATTTGCCCCACTAATGCGGAGGACGGCCACTGTCCCAACGCGGGCCCGTCCCCGGTTGTGGAGTCGGGGCACCAAGCCTGTTTTGGACAGATGGGGTTCCTGTCCCCTTTTCAGGCGTTCATCCCGGCGAGGCGACCGGTGGCCCAGGCAATGTGCAGATTGAAGCCACCCGTATACCCGTCCACGTCCATGACTTCCCCGGCGAAGAGAAGCCCCGGCACCAGCCGGCTCTCCATCGTCCCGGGGTTAATCTCTCGGGTGCTCACCCCGCCCGCGGTGGCAACTGCCTCCGCGATCGGGCGCGGCTTCGTGACGTGCAGCACCAGGCGCTTGAGGGTCTCGCCCAGGCGGCGGCGCTGAGCCTTAGTGATGAAATGACAGGGTAGCCCGGGGTGCACATTGGCCAGGTCGAGCACCACCGGGATCAGCCGCAGCGGCACCAGCGCGCCCATGATGTTCTTAAGCTGCTTGTTGCCGCCGGCGACGAGGTCGCGTTGCAGGCGGGCATCGAGCCGCTCAGGCGACAGGCCGGGCTTGAGATCCAGGGTAAGCCTGGGGCTGGTGACGCCCGCGAGGTGCCGGCTGGCGGTAAGCACCAGCGGCCCGGACACACCGAAGTGCGTGCAGAGCATTTCGCCCAACTCTCGATAGACCGACCGGGACCCGCTCCATGCTTGCAGCTCGACGTTCTCTAAAGTGAGGCCCTGGCACTGGCGAGGCCAGTCCTCCTGCGTCTCCAAGGGCACGAGCGAAGGGCGAATGTCGGTAACGGTGTGCCCACACTGGCGCGCAAGGCGGTAGCCGTCGCCGGTGCTGCCGGTAGCCGGGTAGGAGGCACCTCCCGTGGCCAGGATGACAGCGCTCGCGGACAGCTCTTCACCGCCTTCCAGGCGCACCCCGGCAGCCCGGCCCTCGACCAGCAGGATCTCGGCCACCGGCGCGTCTAGACGGATACGGGCGCCGGCGGCGCGCGTCGCGCTGATCAGGCTGCGGGCGACCAAGAGAGCGTCATCCGAGACCGGAAACACCCGACGCCCGCGCTCCACCTTCGTTTCCACCCCGAGTTCGGCGAAGAAGTCCATCGCATCCTGGGGGGTGAAGGCGTAAACCGCGGGGCGCAGGAAGCGGCCGTTGCCGGGGACGTTGGCGATGAACTCGTCGACGTCGCACAGGTTGGTGAGGTTGCAGCGGCCTTTGCCGGTAATGCCAAGCTTGAGCGCCGGGCGGTGCATCTTCTCCAGTGCCAGAACGGCACGGCCGCGGCGGGCGGCGGCAAGGGCGGCGAAGAGGCCGGCGGCGCCGGCGCCGATGACAAGGATGCGGTCCATGAACGGATTATAGAGCAGAACGGAGAGGATCGCAAAGAGGCGCCGGGGCGACGACTCGGCACCTCCACCGACATGCAGAGGTCGTCGTGGCCAGCCCCGAGTCGAGCTGGTGACCTCTCCTCTCGGAGGGGGCCAGCGATCTAAGCAGCAGGTGGCTCACGGACGACTGGGTGGTACGCTCGGTAATGCTCGCCTAGACGCGGTCTCGATTCCCAACCGGAAGGCCAGAACGCTCTGCCGTCGAAATCCGCGGCCTCGTCCACATCTCCGCAGTTTCGATGGCAGGTCGTTTTCCTCCACCAGCACCAAGACGCCCCGCTGTCGAAATCCTTCGGGGCGATCCGCATGCAGGGGATTGCACATCTCATCGATGTGGCAGGAAGGGGATAGGCTGCTGCTCGAGGCTCTGGAGCAAGTGACGCCAGACGACGTCCACTCCGGCCGCAGGGAAGCGATCTGGCGCGCAGAAAAGCGCTCCAGATTCGGACGCTGGTGACCAGGCGTGAGCTCCATCGCAAGCTCGCGCTGACGGAACAGGATGCAAGAGCAGGGACACCGGAGCTGTACGTTGATTCACCCCCGGATTTGTCCCGCAATCGCTGAAGCTCGACACCAGACTTGCGCAGGGCGCGCCCGCGGGAGGGGTGCAGCCGGCGCGCTGTAGCTTTCCCTGATAAGGAGGGGATGTCGGATGGAAATAGAGACCTCATCCTACGGGATGCGAGTGAGGACGGCCAAGAGCTACGAAGAGGCGGTGGCAGCAACCCGGGAGGCGCTGAAGGACCAAGGCTTTGGCGTGTTGACCGAGATAGACGTGCGCCGCACTCTGAAGGAGAAGATGGATAAGGAGTTTCGTCGCTACGTGATTCTGGGGGCCTGCAACCCGCCGCTGGCGCACCGCGCCCTCACCACGGAGCTCGAGATCGGGCTGCTGCTCCCGTGCAATGTGATCGTCTACGAGGAAGGCGGCGGCGCGGTGGTGGCGGCATTAGAGCCGGAAAAGGCGTTGGGCATAGTTCAGAACCCGGCCTTGGCTCCCGTGGCAAGAGAGGCGCGCGCGAAGCTGGAACAAGCGCTCAGGAACTTGGCTTGACGGAGGCGGTGTAGCGGGAGGCAAAGGAGGCCTACTGTGTGGCCGATGGACTGGCATTTCGGGGGATGGGGCGTCGGCATGATGCTCGTCATGGTGCTTTTCTGGGCGCTGGTGGTCGTGGGTATCGTCTACTTGGTCCGCTGGGTCGCCGAGGCCGGCCGAGGGCCTGCTCGGCCAGCCTCCGAGGAGACACCTCTGGAAATCCTCCAGAAACGCTATGCCCGCGGGGAGCTCACCCGGGACCAGTATGAACAGATGCGCCAAGACCTGGAATCCCGGAAATGAAGCAGCGGAAGGGCTTGTCTGCTCGCGGCCGCTGGTGCGCGGGGTGGCCGCAGATGAGCGCAGGCCGGCCTTGTTGACGGACAATGGCAGCGGCTGTCCCTGTTAACCGCCCGTGAGACCGCTCTGACGGGCTTCTGAACTTGCCATCGAGCGCCGGTTCTTCCCGGATACTCGAACCACAGCAAATAGGTTGGCAACATGTTCGCAGGCCGGCTTCACGGGTCCCCGACAAGGACAGCTGTCCCTATTATGGGCCGTCCGGTCCGCGTGGGCGCCGCAGATCTACCCCGTCGCCAGGGCCAGCGCGCGCTTTTCGGCGCGGCGCCGGTCGGTCGGGGCAAGGATGGCCTTGCGTAGGCGGATTGAGGTCGGAGTCACCTCCACCAACTCGTCCTCGGCGATCCACGCCAGCGCCGCGTCCAGGCTTAGCTTGCGCGGCATATGCAGGCCGACGTCAACTTCCTTGACCGAGGCGCGATGGTTGGTGAGCTGTTTCTTCTTCGTCGGGTTGCAGGTCAGGTCACCTGGCCGCGAATGCTCCCCCACCACCATGCCTGTGTAGATGCGGTCCATGGGCGACACGAACAGCGTGCCGCGCTGCTTGAGGTTCTCAAGCTGGTAGCCGGTGGCGTCACCCGACTCGATGCTGACGAGCGATCCCCGTGTCCGATGCACCACCTCCCCGCGCCACTGGCCGTAGCCGCTGAAGCACGAGGACATGATGCCCAGGCCGCGGGTGTCGGTGAGGAACTCGCTGCGATAGCCGATGAGGCCACGGGTGGGAATCTCGTATTCCAGCCGCACGACGCCGGTGCCGGTGTGCGGCATACCGGTGAGCTCGCCCTTGCGCCCGGCAAGCTTCTCCATGACCACGCCGCGGTGCTCCTCAGGCACGTCCACGATCAACTGCTCGATCGGTTCGAGCACGTGCCCGCCGGCGTCCCGCTTGGTGATCACCTCGGGGCGCGAGACACAGAGTTCCCACCCCTCGCGGCGCATTTCCTCGATGAGGATCGCCAGGTGCAGCTCGCCGCGGCCGGAGACCTTGACGCCGTCCGGCCGGCCGAGGTCCTCCACGCGTAGGGCGACGTTCACCCTAACTTCGCGCTCCAGGCGCTCCTTGATTTGACGGAGCGTCAGCACGCGCCCGTCACTGCCGGATAGCGGGCCGTTGTTGACGAGGAAGAACATCGAGACCGTCGGCTCCTCGATCTCGAGCGGCGCCAGTGCCGGCGATTCCACCTCCGGCGCTGACAGGGTATCGCCGATCGTGATCTCCGCGGGGCCCGAGACCCACACGATGTCGCCGGCGCAAACCTCGTCGACTTCCACCCGGTCCAATCCGCGCGTGACCCACAGGTGGGTGGCACGGGCCGCTTCACTGCCGACGACGTCCCATTCGCCTTCGCGCCGATGGTGGTTGCGCCAGCAGGTGCTGGTGTGCGTCAGTTCCTCGCCCCGGCGCAGGGAGCCGCCCTGCACGCGCCCACAGCCGATGCGCCCGATGTAGTCGCTCCACGCCAGGCTGCTTACCTGCATGCGGAACGGCGCGTCGCGGTTGACCGCCGGCGCAGGACAGTGCTCGACGATGGTCTCGAACAACGCCTGCAAGCCGTCTCGCTCACCGCCTTCAGGGTCGCGCACGACCCAACCGTGTAAGGCCGAGCCGTACACCACAGGGAAGTCCGCCTGCCGATCACTCGCCCCGAGCTCGACGAAGAGATCGAACGTCTGATCAAGCGCGGCGGCGGGGTCGGCGTTGGGGCGGTCGATCTTATTGATGACAACGATCGGACGCAGCCCCAAGCGCAGAGCGCGCATCAGGACGTAGCGCGTCTGTGGCATCGGCCCTTCGTTGGCGTCCACCAGCAGCAGCACGGAATCGACCATCGACAGCACGCGCTCGACCTCGCCGGAGAAGTCGGCGTGGCCGGGAGTGTCAATGATGTTGATGAGGTAATCGTTCCACGCGACGGTACAATGCTTCGAGCGGATCGTAATGCCGCGCTCGCGCTCCAGGTCGTAGCTGTCCATCACCCGCTCCTGCATTTGCTGGTTATCGCGGAAGACGTGGGTGGCGCGGAAGATCGCATCGATCAGGGTGGTCTTACCGTGATCGACGTGCGCGATGATCGCCAGGTTGCGGATCTTATCGGCTGCTGGCATGGGAAACGCCGAGCCGCAAAGACAACAAAAGCGCCGGGGGCCGGCACACCCCGGGCGCATTTCATTATAGCACAGAGGCGGGGCTCGTGCCCAGGGGGCCGGTCAAGGGGTTCAAGGCGGTCAAGGCATGACCTCGCGGGGGGAGTGTCACCACGGGGGCCAATGACCGGCGGTGCGGCAGGCGGCCGCGGGGCTTGTTCGCCGCCGGCAGCGGCCCCGCCGTATCTGGATGCACCCCGACCCCATCCACCACCGCCATCGTCTCGACCACCGCGCCCCGCGGTAGGTTAGGGATCTGGCCGACGTTGGGTGTGCTTGTTAACCGCCCGTGAGACCGCTCTGACGGGCTTCTGAGCTTGCCATCGAGCGCCGGTTGTTCCCGGATACTCGAACCACAGCATACCGGCCAGCCGCGTAGTGCGAGGCCGGTGTCACGGGCCCTTGACAAGGACACAGGGTAGCACGATCACGTTTCCAGCACAATGAGCAGGGCGGATGAGTTCTTGGACAGCGCGGGTTTCATTGAGGCTTGACAGCGACAGAACCGCTCGAAAACGCGGTCAGCGCACCCGGATCCTGACTCTTGCGGAGAAACCGGGGACCATCCGCAAACCCTGATGATCGAGGCTGAGCTTGACCGCAATCTCGGCTGCGCTTCCGGTTGGGCGCTCCCGGCCGCCTGATGAAGCAGTGGTGGGGTTGCGCGCGGCGGCCACATCGCCTACAGTCACCACTCGACCCCGAAAGGCACGTTTGGCGTAAGCCCGGATGTTGATGATCGCTGGCTGACCAGGCTTGATCCGGCTGACGTGATACTCGGAGAAGAGAGCCTTCACCCAACAGCGCCTGTTGTGGTCGAGAAGAACAAACAGCGGAGCGCTGCGGGTTACAAGCTCCCCCTGATGCGCTTGGGCGGCGACGACTACGCCGGAGACAGGACTTCGGATGTCGCCCTCGGCAAGCGCCCTCCGCGCAACTGCAAGCGCTGCCTCCGCTCGCTTGACTTGAGCGCGTGCTCCAGCCATTTCTTCCTGTTTGGGCCTGATGGTTGCGGAAACGCCAGCGGTCCGCGCGAGATCTGCCGCTGCCTGCTGCAGCTCGGCCTGACGCAGCACAATCTCCTGGCGTGAATTCGCAGTGTCATATTGCCCAGCCTTCGCCAAAGCCAGGGTTGCCTGAGCAGAGACGACGCGCTGCTGCGCTACCTCAACCAGTATTGCCTGGCTGCCGCTTTCCACCCGCTTAAGCCGCTCCTGGGCCGCGGCAAGACGAGCATTGGCGATATCAAGGGAGAAACGGGCGGCATCCAATTCACTCGCTGCAACGAACCCGCGTTCATTCAGAGTTGTATAACGAGAGAGATCGCTTCGCGCCTTTCCGGCAACCGCCTCCGCCTCCGCGAGGTCGGCACGCGCTTGGGCGACCAGCTCGGGCCGACTCTTCTCCGCCAGCTCCAGTTCCGTCCGCGCCTGGGCAAGCTCAGCCTCTGCCTGGCGCACCCGCTCCGGCTGACTCACACTGCGGTACAGCGATTGGGTCCCCGCCTGGGTAAGGGATGCCTGCGCGGATTGCATCCCCGCCCGCGCCTTCCGGGCCTCAGCAACCGCCTGCCGGCGGGCGACATCGAGTTCCGCCACGGTTCGATCAAAGGCGGCTTTGCAGGTTGCCAATTCCGCCTCAGCCTGACGCACCACGGCCTCGAGCATCTCTCGGTCGAGACGAGCGAGGAGCTGTCCAGTGCGTACTTGCTGGCCGCTCTCGGCGAAGACCCGGACGATCCTGGCTTCGGCCGGAGAGGCGAGTGTCACCGTTTCCCCTTCCACTGTTGCCGCAGCGCTGGTGACGTAGGCAGCCGACAGCCAAAGGGCACGCAAAGCAACCAAAAGCCCGGCGAGCATTGCCAAGCCAAATAGCCAAAGGAGGCGGCCGGCCCAACGCCCGCGCCGAGCCTTCTGCTCTGGCCGCGCCGGACGCCGCCGCATCTGGTTTGGCGCCTCGGGAGAGGAATCGGCAACGGAGGCTAGGGAATTGCGGTCTGGATTAGGTTTCACTGTCTAACATCGCCTGGCTAGCGAGATCAAGAGCCCCCGGGTCGGGTATCTCAAATCGGGTGCCGTCAACATCCTGGATCAGGATTCGTCCATCAGCAAGGGTGCGAATCTGCTCCCTGTCGGCCACCTCGAAGATCGTGAAGCCCCGGTCCGTCTCTACCTCCCACCGAGATGCGCCGAAGGTTTCATCAATCCGGTAGATGTGCGTAATGCGCGGGGTGAAATAGACGCGGGCGATCTCCTCCTCCAGCAAGGCGCGGCTCTCGCGGTCGAGGCGCTCCGGGTCGCGAATGAGCGCAACCTCGCGCCCCCGTTCCCCCAGGAAGCCTACGAAGTTCGCCCGGCTCGACATGGGAAATGCGGCCGCCGCCCGCACATCAGTGAACTCCCGCTGCCCATCAACCAGCAGGCAAAGGCGTCGGAACTGGTCGCGCCGGAGTCGCACCCGTTGGGGGGTGAGAATCTCCTCGCGATAGGGCGAGGGTTCGGGTGGCTGCGCATGTTCGTTCGGGTTCATCCTACCAGGCCCGTATCTTGGACAGCTCGGACTGCATGTGGCAAAGGCGGCTATAAAGCCCACCGCTCCTGATCAGCTCATCGTGCGGGCCGATCTCCACCAGCTTTCCTTGTTCGAGCACGATCAGGCGATGTGCCTTGCGCAGAGTTGACAGACGGTGGGCGATGGCGAAGGTGGTGCGATTCTCCACCAGCCGCTCGATGGCCCGCTGGATCTGCACCTCGGTTTCGGTGTCTACGGAGGCCGTAGCTTCATCGAGGATGAGGATGCGTGGGTTACGCAAGATCGCCCGCGCGATCGAGACGCGCTGGCGCTCGCCGCCGGAGAGGGTTTGGCCGCGCTCGCCGATGACGGTGTCATACCCGTCGGACAGCGCCATGATGAAATCATGGGCATTCGCCGCCCGGGCAGCCGCGACCACCTCTTCGGGTGACGCATTGGGCTTGGCGTACGCGATATTGGCCGTTATCGTGCCGTGAAAAAGGAATGGCTCCTGGAGCACCACGCCAATCTGTTCCCGAAGCGAGCGCAGGGACAGATCCCGAATATCGTGGCCGTCTATCAGAATCTGCCCCGAGTCGACATCATAGAAGCGGCAGATGAGATGCACCAGCGTGCTCTTGCCCGCGCCGCTGGGCCCCACCAGGCCGATCATCTCGCCTGGCTGCACGCGAAAGCTAATCCCATCAAGCGCATATCGCCCCGGCTCATAGCCAAAACGCACGTCGCGGAACTCGACGTCGCCCTTGATTGAGGGCAACCTAATCGCGCCCGGGGCCTCAGGCACCTCGGGAGTGGCATCGAGCACCTCGAAGACGCGCTCGGCCGAGGTGGCCGCATGTTGGAGGCGATGGTTGATCTCTCCTAGCGTTGTCACCGGCTGGTAGAACTGCATGAGGTACCCGAGAAACGCGACCAGGGAGCCAAGCGTCAATGGACCATCCGGCTGAGTGAGCACCAGATAGCCGCCCAGGCCAAGCACGAGCATTGAGCCAAACGAGGTCAGGAAGCCCATGCTCGGGAAGAAGAGCGAGCTCAGGCGCGTCGCTCGCAGCTCCTGGTGGAAAAGGTCCGCGCTTCTGGCCTCGAAGCGTCGGGATTCCCGCCGCTCCTGGGCAAAGGACTTGACTACCCGGATCCCGGGGATCGTGTCCGCGAGTACCGCGCTGATCAAGGACATTCTCCGCCAGATCTTGTGATACACGCGATGGACGCGCCGACCGAACCAGTAGGCCCCGATCACAATCGCAGGAATCGGGCCCATGGCAATCAGGGCCAGTCTCGGGTCCAGCCAGAAGAGCAGCCCACAGATCAAGACCATGGTGACGACGTTGACGATGATGTCCTGCAATCCTTCGGCGATGAAGTTCTGCAAGCGGACGATGTCACTGGTGACCCGGGCCATGATGTGCCCGGTCTGATGGCGGTTGTAATAGCTCAGGGTGAGGACCTGGAGATGATCGAAAACCTGGGTCCGCAAGTCGTACATCAGGCGATTGCCGACCCACTGCATAACGTATGTTCGAATTGACCCTATGGCCGCCGTGCCTACGGCCACCGCGATCAAGCTGACGATTACGATGAAGAGCCGGTTGAGGTCATTGGCCCCAATCACATCATCAATGAGGTACTTCGTGAGGTAGGTAGGCACGAGCCGCAGTCCGGTAAGAGCGAGGGTGCAGGTCAGGCCCAAAGCCGCCAGCCAGCGATAGGGGTAGATGTAGGAGAACAGGCGAACGACCAGTTTCCCCTTCTGAAGGCAGTTGAGACACGTCTCCGACCAGCGCGGCAGGGCGCGGCCGCACTTCGGGCAACGACCAGCGGAATTGTCAAAGCGAGGCGGTGCCTGGCGAACGGGAACCGCCTCGCCGTTATTGCTTGCCGTATTCTCGCGAGCGACCTGCTCGAGAGCAAAACACATCGTGGCCGCTTCTGCCCGAAACGCCCGCGTAAAACGTATCGCCTCCAGTCCTCGCTCCGACGTCGTCACGTCGAGCGCGCCGCTGGAGACGAAATCCCGAACCCTGCATCCGGTGATCTGCGCCGTCGGGAGATCGAGTTCAACCTTGGGCCCGCTCCCATCCATGGGCGCAACCACCAGCAGACGATTGTTGGTCAGGAAAGCCCAGCGTTCACCATAGCGCCCATCTGCCAGCAGATCGGCGCACAGCGAGGCCTCGACTCTCTCGTCAGGCCTAAGTAGGCCCTCCAGCCAGGGACGGACATCGCCCGGCAGGCCATCTGAATCACCCTGCGCATGCTGGACCTCAGATGCGCGCTTGCTCGTGATCTCTCCACTCATCAGTCCACGGCCTTGCTCACATCAAGCGGGAACCGTCATCCCTCGCCCTTGGCGACAGGCGAATCGGACGAGTCGGACGCAGCGTCGCCCGGTGTAGCCGCTGCCTCGTCGTTCAACATGCGAGCAAGCTCCCCGAACTCGCTGAGCCCTCTGCTGACGTACTCGGCGACGACATCGGCTCGCATGATGATCATCCTTCCGTGGTACTCGTTGCCGAAGACCATCACCTTATCTCCCGGGCTCAGGTGAAAGGCCTTCCGCGCCTCGGCCGGGATTACGATCTGCCCCTTTCCCCCCGTAACTGTGGAGCCGTAGTACTTCTGGTTTGGCGGGCGCACCATAACTGTAGTAATCCTCCTACCTTTCCTACAAAGCATACTACCAAAGCACTGCCAGGTCAAGAGCGTCGCTGGTGTCGGTCATCAGCGATGGTGGGACACATCCGGGGGCGAACTAAGGTACAGTCCTGGTGTCCCTGCTCTTGTGCTTGTCAACCGCCCGTGAGAGGTGATGTCCCTATAATGCTGTAAAAAGTCGAGGGCATGGGTTATCCTTATGGCGACTTTAAGCCAGCGGCCGTGAGGCCGGGAAAGGAACACCCATGCCGAAGCAAAGGATAGCACCC
>Ga0315294_10005270_pt1 | contig 14170 bp, 13 predicted proteins | sample YL17G13_40_MG_FD_203626 | JGI IMG/M metagenome (GOLD analysis project Ga0315294, IMG submission 203626) | Sediment microbial communities from Yellowstone Lake, YNP, Wyoming, USA - YL17G13_40 | ecosystem: Environmental > Aquatic > Freshwater > Lake > Sediment | place: USA: Wyoming | collected... | reverse complement strand
TGCGGGAACATATCAGTTGATTATCTGCGGCGGGCCTGACTATGAGGAATTTTTGAGAAAGTCGGTCCCGCACAGGTTTGTTCCTGAGAATTTTGATACGCTGGTTGGTGTAATTAACCGGATTTTGGCGGTCGGCAGGAATGAGCTTCATTGTGTTCTCGTTTTGCCCGCGGGAGGGGTGGCGCTGGAGCAGGCGGAGCTGCCCGAGCTGCCGGCGACAAAGGCGATGGTTCTTGGTGATTCCAGGAGGGCCAATACTATGCAGGCATTTCCCGGCTGGATTGATAAAAGCGTGCGTACGCCAACGATAATAGTAGATAAAAAAATTATGAATGTTACGGTGGAACAGTGATTAAGAAAATAAAATCAGTTTATGTTTTAGCGGCGTTGTTTTTGGTCATCCTGTCGGCGCCCCTTTGTCCTGCGGTAACAAGCAAGGTTACCCGTCATGACAGCAGCCGGGAATTTCAAAAAGGCGAGACGAATGACGTGGTAATCGGCTCTCGCGGGACCATACAATTAGGCAGGCGTGCTGAAATTCTTGTTAAGCAGTTTGATGACGTCTGGTCAATCAACAGTATCGTCTCAATCGGAGATACCGTGTATGTGGGGACAAGCCCGAACGGCGGGGTTTACTCATTCGCTGCGTCCGGGCTGAAGAAGATTTACGCGGCGAAATTGACAAAGAAAACGACCGCGAAGGACAGTAACGACCGTGATGTCAATGAACCCAATGACCCGAACGCGATTAAGCAGGATAAGCACCTTGCAAATGAGCATATTTTCGCGATGGCGACGGACGCGTCGGGTCGTCTTTTAGTGGGTATCAGCGGGCAGAGGTGCGCGTTATGCCGGCTGGAAGGCGGCGAGCTGAAGACGATTTTTGAGCCGAACGACGCAAACTACATATTCGCGATATCGGTGGATAAGGGCGGGGATATTTATTTGGGGACGGGGCCTAAGGGTAAAATTTATCGGCTCGATTCTTCGGGCAAACGCGGAGAGGTTATTTATGACAGCCCGGACAAGAACATACTTTCGCTGGCACAGGGGCCTGACGGTTTCGTTTATGCCGGCAGCGACAGCCGAGGTCTTATTTACAGGATAAACCCGAAGACAAAAGAGGCCGCGATTTTGTATGACAGCGAGCAGCAGGAAATAACGGCTATGGTGTTCATGGGCGAGGAATTGTACGCGGCGGCTACTTCGGCCAACGCCGTCGGGGCCGAGGCGAAATTCGCCGCTGCGGTGCCACAGGCGGGTCGTCCTGAACAGAGGGGAGAGGACGAAGGTTCGGATGAAGAGAGCGAAGGCGGGACGAAACTTCAGATTGCCAATACCAAAGAGTCGGCGGGCGAACAGCAGGCGGAGCATAAAATGCCTGTTCCCAGACCGCCGAGACCCTCACAGGCCAGTTTCATTTACAAGGTGACCAAGGACGGTTTTGTAACGGGCATATTCGACGAATCAGCGGTGTTTTTCTGTTTAGCGGCGCAGGGTAAGGAGCTTTTGGTTGGAACAGGCAATAACGCGCAGCTTTTTGCCGTGGAGCCAAATTCAGAGGAACAGGCGGTTGTTTTTGAAGACCGGCAGGCGTCGCAGATTACGGCTGTCGCTGTGGTCGGCGATAACGCGTATGTCGGGATGGCGAATCCCGCCCGGCTGGTAAAGCTGGGAAAAATTTTCGCGCGTGAGGGCGTATATACGTCCGCGCTTGTTGACGCGGGCCAGCCGGCGAAGTGGGGCAAACTTCAGATTGAAGCGGACGTGCCGCAGGGGTGCAAAGTGCTGATGGCCTGCCGCAGCGGTAACGTAAAAGATATAAACGACAAGAGTTTTTCGAAGTGGACGGAGCCGAAGGAGGTTACCGGGCCTGTGCAATTAGATTGTCCGGTGAACAGGTTCTGTCAGTATAAACTTGTGTTTAGAGGCAGTGACGGCAAGGTAAGCCCGGTTGTGCGGGAGGTTGCGGTGGCGTCGGCAGTCCCCAATCTGGCGCCGAGGGTTGAATCGGTGAATGTTACGCGGATGGAAGGACCGGGCAAAAGCGGCGAGTTCAAAATCAGCTACGACGCTAAAGACGACAACGGCGACAAGCTGATTTACAAGATAGATTTCAGGAAGGTCGGCAGAGCCGGCTGGATTGAGATGAAGGATGCGGTCGAAGCCGGCAACTTTGAATGGGACGGCAGAACGGTCGAGGACGGCAGGTACGAAATCAGGGTTACGGCCAGCGATGAGAGAAGCAATACGCCTGAGACCAAACTGGCCGGCAGCAGGGTGAGTGACGCGGCTGTGGTTGATAATACTGGGCCGGTTGTCGTAAAGTACAAGCTCGAAAAGGCGGGTAAAAAGGTAACAATAAGGGTTACAGTCAATGACGAGCTAAGCGCGATAGGCAAAGTCGAATACACGGTCGATAGCGACGCCAACTGGATTGGGATTGTGCCGGACGACCTTATTTACGATACTACGAGCGAGGACTTTACGATTCTGGTGGAAAAACTGTCCGCGGGTCAGCACATAATTTCGCTGAAACTGGCCGACGCGGTCGGCAATACAACCTACAAAACCTACGAGGTTAATATAGAGGAAAAATGAACCACAGATTCCACAGATTATCACGGATTTTTTTGGGATAGTTCGTATGGGAGAAAATTTCCCGGAAGATAAATATCCGAGTAAAGAGCCGACAGAACAGATAATCGGTGCTGCGATGGAGGTTCATAGTCATCTTGGTTCCGGTTTTCTGGAAAGTGTGTATGAGGAGGCAATGGTGGTCGAATTTGAACTGAGAGGTATTAATTACGAAAGGCAAAAGACGCTTGACGTATTTTATAAAGGAATAAAGGTTAAGCAATTTATTTGTGACCTTCTTGTAAATGGTCAAGTGCTTGTTGAGTTAAAAGCGATTTAAAATCTAACAGATATTGAAATGGCTCAGGTTTTGAATTATCTGAAGTCAACCGGATTGCGGCTGGGACTTTTGTTTAATTTTGGAGCTAAGTCGCTCGAATGGAAAAGAATTATTAATTAATCAGTGTCATCTGTGTAATCTGTGGTTTGTTTTATGCGGCACATAGAGTGGAAAAAGATTGTTGAAGCAGTTAAGACGCTTTGTGTTAAGGCAGCATACGAGCTTCCACCGGATGTATTAACCGCACTGAAAAAGGCGGCCCAAAGCGAATCAAATCCTTTAGCGGCCAAAATACTTCAGCAGCTTGTTGAAAACGCGCGTCTGGCTTCGGAGGAGCGGATACCGCTTTGCCAGGATACGGGACTTGCGGTTGTTTTCATTGAGCAAGGGGCAGAAGTCATTATCGAATGCCCCACCGGCAAGACGGCGGTCGATGCGATTAACGCTGGGGTTACGCAGGGCTACGAAAAAGGATTCCTGCGCAAAAGCGTCGTTAGTGAGCCGATGCAGCACCGCAAAAACACAGGCAACAACACGCCGGCCATAATTCACTGGTCGATAGTGCCGGGCGACAAGCTCAAAATAACCTTTATGGCCAAAGGCGGCGGCTGCGAAAATAAAAGCGCATTCAAGATGTTCAAGCCCACAGCGATAGCGCAGGAGATAACCGACTGGATAGTTGATGTTGTTAAAAATGCAGGCGCAGATGCCTGCCCGCCTTTTGTCGTCGGAGTCGGCATCGGGGGCAATTTCGAGGTTAGCTGCCTGTTGAGTAAGAAGGTCCTTGTCCGCAGTATCGATAAACCGAATGCTGATTTGTTTTATGCCAGCTTGGAGAAGGATTTACTTTCCAGAATCAATAAGCTTGGCGTCGGCCCGCAGGGATTAGGCGGTGACACGACCGCTTTGGCTGTTTTGATTGAGACCGCACCATGTCATATCGCATCCCTTCCCGTCGCTGTGAATATCGAATGCCACAGTCATCGCCACGGAGAGATAATCATTTAACCGCAAAGAATTGTAACCACGGATTTCACGGATTTTCACAGATTCCTTTGCCTGCCCTACATAGCACAAAGTGCGGCGGAGGGTCATTCCCGCGCAAGCGGGAATCCAGTTTTTTGGTAACGTAGTTCATAGAGTTTTTAATTCTTGCCGTAAAAAAGGCGCCGAATGGTGTCACAATATCGCGAAATAGGCAATAAATATGGCCCTTGCCAATCCTTGATAGCCTTTAAATCTCTTCTTGCGACATCAACTATTTTTCTCAAGGTATCTTTGTAATATTTATAATCATTTGCATAGATATCCCAAGGAGGGTTTTCTTCCCATTCAAGTCGTTTGCGATCTCGTAATTCTATGAGGATATTTTCAGCTTCAACAGAAACAATAAATGCACCAATGTCTGTTGCCTTTTTTACCTTCCAGAAAGCTTGCGAATATCGATCACTAAACTCTTTCATCTTCTCCGGTGAGTATCTAGTTTCATCATTATAATCTTCTTTCTTAATCTCACAGTATTGAAGAAGATCGTAGAGGGCATCGATAATTTCTGCGTAGGCCTTTTCTTTTCCACCATTTTTCACAATAGAATCTTCGCAAAGCCCATTTCGCCGCTAAATAAGAGGCGAGTATTGCCGTTAAGATGCTAAGAATTGCATTCATAATAAATGTTTTCATTTTTCTTTCTTTTCCCTTTCCTGTTGTTTGACAAACTCTTTTGCGAGCTTTTGCGCCTCTGCAATCTGTGAAGGAGTCATCCCGGCAGCAATATGTTTTTTAATTTCAGCGACATCCGCATTATTCATACCAGCAAGTAAGGCCCATTTGTATGCCTCTACGTAATCTTCTTTAACACCTTGGCCTGCAGCATACATTACTGCAAGATTGTTTTGAGCGCTTGCAAAACCCCGTTCGGCTGCCTTTGTGTACCACTTAAACGCCTCTTCGTAATCTTCAATCACACCTTTGCCCTTTTGGTACATTAAGCCGAGGTAGAACTGAGCGGCCGCAATCTCTTGTTTGGCTGATTTTGTGCACCACTTGAAGGCCTCTTTGTAATCTTTCGGAACCCCATTGCCGTCATAGTACATGAAACAGAGAAAGCACTGAGCTGGTGCGTTTTCTTGTTTGGCTGCCTTTGTGTACCACTTAAATGCCTCTTTGTAATCTTTAGGAACGCCTTCTCCGTTGTAGTACATAAAACCGAGGCCGAACTGGGCCGATGCGATTCCCTGTTCAGCGGCTTTTCTAAACCATTTTGCCGCTTCATTGTAATCCTGCGGGATGCCAAGATCCGAGAAATATATTAAGCCGAGATAGAACTGGGCAGTTGAATCTCCCTGTTCAGCAGCTTCTTTATACCACTTTATGGCCTCGTTGTAATCCTGCGGGACGTACCGGCCAGTGTGGTACATTAAGCCGACAATGAACTGGGACGGCGCATTGCCTTGCTTAGCAGTTTCTGCAAGCCATTTGAATACCTCATTGTGGTCCTTCCAGTAGACATCGAGGTTGATCTGTAAAATGAGAATTGACATGCCAGGTGTGGTTTCCTTCTCAATGGTTTTTTTTAACCATTTAAAGGTCTCATTGTAATCCTGCGGAACACCTTCGCCTTTAGAGTACATTAAGGCGAGATATTTCTGAGCAGTTTCATCTCCCTGTTCAGCAGCTTTTCTATACCATTTAATTGCCTCTTTGTAATCCTGTGGAGCGCCTTTGCCTTTGTAATATATATATCCGAGACGGTTCTGGGCGCTTGCATCTCCATGTTCAGCGGTTTTTCTATACCACTTAATGGCCTCATTGTAATCCTGCGGAACATCTTTGCCTATGGAGTACATTACGCCAAGCTTGAACTGGGCGTTTGCATCTCCTTTGTTTGCTTTTTCGATGATTGCCTTAATGGCATTTTGATCCACAGGGACCGAATTTGGCTGCTCGGGTGAAGCGGCATAGGCCGAGGTGATTGCCAAAAAGACAAACGAAAAAATCGTTACTAACTTATTGGGCATAGTTTCTTCTCCTGAAAAGATTATAAGGTTATTATGGTATAAACACGTCTGACAGTCAATCCTCCGGCCTTATTAAAAAACAGCGTTAATCTGCGCAATCAGCGGAATCTGCGTCTAAAAAAAACTCCGTGGCTTAGTGTCTTGGTGGCGAAAAGAGTTAATTTAGGTAACTTGCCACTCTGTCTTCACACACAAAAAGGAGGGGCAACAAGGGGCAAGTAGGGGCAACTAAAAACTATTTTATAATAGTATTAGCATCTCTTGTGTTTACCACGGCGTAGTCAAAGACGAAGCCGGGCCTAAAACTCTGTGTGCTCTGTGGCCTCTGTGGCTAAAAAACGAGGTCTCTGTGGCTTTGTAATTAACAGCACAAGTTGGCAATTGCGACGAATTGTTCCGGGCTGAGGTTGTCGGGTCGTATTTCCGGATCGATGCCAAGTTGATTTAAAATCTTGGGCCAGTTGTAGCACGGCCATCCTGGCCGTGCCTGCACGGGCTGGAAGCCCGTGCTACGCTCTTCCGCCATAAGTTTGCAGCAGCTTTTGAGCATTTTCCGGCGGTACTGCAAAAGTGCGCCTGCGACACGACTCAGCATTTCGACGCTTTTAATTGCTTTTATTTTTTCGGCGTCACGGACGTATGATATAAAAGCGGAATTGACCTGCGGCTGGGGCCAGAAGACGGTTGGTTTCAAAGTCCTGATGTGTTTAACCTCACCTGTCGTTGCCATTAGTATGCTGAGGATTCCATAATCTTTTATGCCCGCCTGTGAGGTCATTCGGTCGGCGACTTCTTTCTGGACGGTAACGAACATCGAATCCGCAATCATTGGGCCGGTTACGAGGTTGATAATCAGCGGGGTTGCGGCGATGTAGGGCAAATTGGCGACGAGAAGCAATCGCCCATTGTGAATCGCACGGGCGCGGTTGAGAGCGTCAACTACGACGGGTTCGATTTCGAATTTGTTTTTAAGAACGTCGGCTGCGATTATTTCGACATTTAATTTGTCGGCAAGTTGTCCCTTGGCGATATTGGCGAGAACGCCGTCGATTTCGACTGAGACACAATAACCCGCTTTTTCGGCGATGGCCTGTGTGAGTGAGCCGGTGCCGGGGCCTACTTCGAGGACGACGTCGTTATTCTGGATGTTTGCTGTGTCGATGAGCAGGCGCATCAGGTTGAGGTCGATGAGGAAGTTCTGGCCGAATCGTTTGTTAGGTCTTACTCCCGCGGAATCGAGCAGCTCACGGATTTGATGCTTACTTTGCATCTGCCGGGGCCTTTGCGCGTTGGCGACGATTTGCCTTTTTTGTTTGTACCATTTGGATGGCAACCTTTATGGCTTCCATCATACTGGATGGGTCGGCGATATTTTTGCCCGCGATGTCGAAGGCAGTGCCGTGAGCGGGGGAGGTGCGGATGATGGGAATGCCGATGGTGACATTGACCGCTTTGTCGAAGGCGAGTAATTTGACGGGTATCATACCCTGGTCGTGATACATTGCGACTACGCCATCGAATTCGCCCTGGACTGCCCGCAAAAACAATGTGTCGGCGGGAATTGGCCCAACGCAGTCGATGTCCTGTCCCTGCGCCATCAGGATTGCCGGGGAAATGATGCGTTGTTCCTCGTCGCCGAACTGGCCGTTTTCGCCGGCGTGAGGGTTAAGAGCCGCGACGCCTATTTTGGGGTTCTCGATGTCAAAGTATTCCTTGAGGGCGATATTGAGCAAGTCAATCGGGTCAAATACCCGGCCGATTGTGAACTTGTGGCGCACCTCGAATAACGCTTCGTGAATTGTCGCCAGCGCCAGCTTCAACGGCCCCGCGACGAACATCATCGCCTTGCGGGGCGACTTGCAGAGTTTGGCGAACATTTCGGTATGGCCGGGCCAGTGCGAGCCGGCTAATTTCCAGCTTGTCTTGTTTATCGGGGCGGTTACCACCGCGTCGATAATGCCTCTTTGGGCGGCGTCAATCGCATCGGTGCAGAACTTCAATGACGCCGTACCTGCCGCCTCGGTTGGTTTTCTTATCCAGGGCGGCAGCGAAAACTCGTCATAGTCGGCAACCACAACTTTATGCGGGTAGTCCCTGCTGATTTTCTCGTGCTGATGCCTGCCCCAGAACGGCTCAATCTCCGCCTTATCCGCGGCGTAGCGCAATTGCTCATCCATCCCGAAGACGATGAACTTGGCAGCTCGGCGCAGGGCCGGGTCCGCCAGTGCCTTGACGACGACCTCCGGCCCAATACCAGCCGGGTCGCCCATCGTTACGCCTATGACCGGCTCATCACTTATCGAATTGTGGTTTGTAAGCTGACTCATCTATTTATTATACAGGTTACTAAAAGCCCTGTTGCTGAAGATCCTTGATAGTCAAATTACCTTTGGGCGGGATGTCCTTTTCGAGGTATCTTCTGACCGTCTTGGTTATTATATCAATTTCTATGTTGGTTTTTTGATTTATTTTGGCTTGTCCCAGGGTAGTTTCTTTAAGCGTCTGCGGGATGACCGCTATTGTGAAACCATCGGGGTTCAATTCGGCTATTGTTAGCGAGATACCATCGACGGCGACGGAACCCTTGGGAACCATCTGGTCGAGCAGGTCTTTGGGTGCGGCGAAGGTGAAGGTTGAAAAATCACCTTTTTTCTCGATTTTTCGAATCGTTGCGGTGTTATCGACGTGGCCGAGGACGAAGTGTCCGCCGAATCGGTCGTCGGCCCGCAGGGCAAGCTCGACGTTGACCTTTGCGCCGGGGGTGAGTTTGCCGAGGGTGGTTTTGGCAAGCGTTTCGCCGCTGACGTCAAAGGTTGCTGATGCCCCGGCCAGTTTCGAGATAGTCAGGCAGGAGCCGCTTATAGCGATGCTGTCGCCGGTTTTGGCCTGATTAATCAATTGGCCGAGGTCAATTGTCAGCGCAGCGGAACCGCCGCTTTTGGAAAGCGCCTTTACCGTGCAGACCTGCTGTATTAATCCTGTAAACATAGCAATTGACTATTCCGCATTTTCAATTTACGATTCTGATTGTATAAGCCCCCAGGTTTATCCTGGGGGTTAACCCCCAACATAAAGTTGGGGGCTTACCGCGTAATTGTAGGCAATCCGGCGGGAATAATCAATCGCCGGGCAGAAAAGGAGGTATGTTTGTTATGAATACTGTTTGGCTGAAAATAGCGGCGGCGATAGTGGTGGTTGTGGTTGCAATCGTGCTGTTCAGCAAGATTGCCAATCACAAATCAGAACCGGCGGAGCCCGTGAAGACGGTTGGGGATACATTTCGCGAGGATGATAAGCGTTTGCGTGCCGAGCCGAACGTGCCCGTGCAGCCGACGACGGAGCAGCCGGCAGCGGGGCAACAGGCACCTGCTGCTCAGCAGCCGAAGTTCAAAGAGCTGACCGAAGACGAAAAGGCGGGGGCCGAACAATTGTTTGAGCTGGCTATCGCCCAGCGGAAGATGGGTCGGCTGCCGGGGATGCACTACGGGGCGATGGTCCAGTACTGCCGGCAGATAATTGAAAAATACCCGGGCAGCGAATACGCCTACAAGGCCAAACGCATACTGGCGGATATCCCCGAACGCGAACGCCAGCGATACAGCATTACCGATGATGAAATAAATCCTGATAAGTAGTTTTCCTTGTGTTGTTTGTGCTTATGGAGGAGCCATAAATGGATTCGACACTTCGACAAAGTTCAGTGCAGGCAAGCTCACCACACGTGTTCAATGCGAATCTTCCGGTGATTTCAGTAACAGCGAGGTGTTTGCCAGAGGCGTGGGAGAAGGCGGTCTTGGCGGTATGGGACCAGGGGCTTGATATGAAGACACAATATGACAAGCCCGATGACCCGCCAAGCAAGGACGCGACGGTGATGGTGACGGTCGCGGAGCCGTTTAGCGAGCCGAGGATACACAAGAATTTTCCGGGCGGGCCGGAGGAGCTTGAGGCATACAGGCAGGAGGTGGTTGACGGTATTCACGACCACTGGATAGACCCGGCGGCGGGCAAATGGACATATACTTATCACGAGCGGCTGTTCGCGTATTCGCCGGTTGAGGACATAAGAAACCCGAAGACCCGCAAGCCATTCAAAAAAGTAAACCAGATTCAGTATATTATCGATTCGCTGTCGAAGGTCGCGCATACGCGAAGGGCACAGGCGATAACGTGGATGCCGACAGCGGACCCGGCGACCGATGACCCGCCCTGCTTACAGCGGATATGGTGCCGGCTTGTCCCGAGCGTAGCCGAGGGGCTGGTAGCGGACCCGCCGCGAGGCGAGGTCTCGCCAGAGGCGGATAACGCGGGCGGCTATGTGCTGAATATGAACACGCACTGGCGAAGCAGGGACCTGTATAAGGCGTGGTTTATGAACGTTTACGCGCTGACGGACCTGCAAAGGACAATCGCCGGTAAGATTTCAGAGAAGATAAACAAGCCCGTGGCGGTCGGCAGGTACGTCGATATAAGCGACTCACTGCACATTTACGGCAGCTATTTTAAGGATGTTGTTCGGGAAATAGAAAAGATGCGGCAAAGCCCCTTTACCGGACGTGCCTGGGAGAGCACGCATCCGGCCTTTATGATGATGACGGACGACGCCCGCGAGAAGCTCGCAAAAGACCCGGACTGGTTCGCAAAAGCGAGGGAATAGAGGAACCACAGATTACACAGACCTGTCCTCCGTAGCTTCAGCGAAGGAGGATTTCACTGATTAAAAAGGAAAGAAGAATTTTCTGTGTAATCTGAGGAATCTGTGGTTAAAAGGCGGGCATAAAGCGTAATCGGCGGTTTGGCATTGGCGGCTTTTTTTCCTATAGTTTTAACAGGGAGAGCGAATAAAGCGGACAGAGCCACCCCCTCAGCTTGCTTAGCGCAAGCTAAGCAGAGGGGGCACAATGGCCGTCCCGATAAAAGATAAATCGCTCATCCAAAATCGTCCTGCCTGCACAATATTTACGTGCCTGTCAGGACCGCAAATACGGCAACCTTTGCCTCCGCTGGGAAACCAGCGGACCGAAGGTTGGGGGGAGCCATATAAGTTTCTTTCCGAGTTGGGGCCTTTGTGCGCCATGCGCAGAGGCCTTTTTAAATTTCCTGCCTGGGTATAAGACCCCATTCCAAGCCGTTGACCAATTTGCCCGCCAAAGCTATACTTGATTATCGAAAGATAACCGGCGAGGGAATTGACGGATGAAACCAGCGGCACACAAACAGGCGCACAGGCGTGCAGGAATCGCCCGCGAGGCGTTGCGGGACTGCCGGCTGTGTCCTCGCAATTGCGGCGTTGACAGGACTGCCGGGGTAACCGGCTATTGCGGTCTTGACGATTCTGTCAGATGTTACAGGGAAGTTTTATCCAACGCGGAAGAGGAGCGTCTGAATCCATCGCATCAGATTTGGTTCGCGGGCTGTAATCTGCGATGCGAATTTTGCGCAGTGGCGGAGTGGAATGAGCAGCCGCAGGCAGCAGAAAAAACAACCATCGCAGAATTAAAAATAAGAGTCGCGGAGCGAAAAAGACAAGGCGCCCGCAACCTCAATCTTTTGGGCGGTGAACCCGCGGTAAACGTTCACAGCATACTTGAGCTGCTTTCGCAAATCGAGTGCGAAACGCAGGTGGTCTGGAATTCCAATATGTACTATAACGAAATCATCGACGAGCTTATCGCGGGGCTGGCGGACATATATCTTTCGGATTTGAAAGTGGGCAATAACCAATGCGCCGAGGCAATACTGGGGGCTGCCGATTACATTGAGGTGACAAAGAGAAACATCCTCAAGGCAAGCAAACGCGGGCGTGTGATTGTCAGGCACGTGATTTTGCCGGGGCATACCGAATGCTGCCTGAAGCCGGTTTTGTCCTGGCTCGCCGAAGAGCTGCCTGGCGTGGAAGTCAGTTTACGGGGTAGTTATTTCCCGCCCGCGGATGCCACAAAAGCGCCCGTATCGTATCTGAGCCGGAATGAATTTCAAAATGCGCTGAAATTAGCCGGAAAATTGCGACTTAATCTGGTAAAGTAGTTATGAAGCCATATAAACGAAAACCGGGCGAATTCGAGATTCGCATATTACCCGACGGCAGGGTGTTTATGTCCGCACCTGATGACGCGTTGCTTGAGGTAGCACGGGGCATAAATCAGGACGGTGCAAAATCATCATCCAAGGAGAGAGCGAAGAAAAATGAGCGAGCAAAAACCCATAGAGCCAAACAAAGAGTCCGTTCACGGTGCAGGCGAGCGAATGAGCGAGCTTGAGGTCCTGATTCGCGCTAGATACCCGATAATATACGTTATTACCTGGGAGGAGCAGCGACTGGTCCATCGAGTTTCGGGGATAGCGTCCCGGCTGGGCAAGCGCGTCTTCGAGTGGTCGGTTACCACGGGGCTGGTGCCTGCGGGGGCATCAATCCAGTCACAGAAACACAAGGACACCGCGACACAGGACCCGCTTATTGCGCTCGATAACGTTATTGAGCATATCGAGCCGGCCCTGTATATCTTCAAGGACTTTCATCATTTTCTCAAGCCCAACAACATATCCGTGATTCGCCGGCTGCGCGAGGTTTCGGCGACGATGCAGAACACCTATAAGACGATTGTCATTGTAAGTCCCACTTTCGAGATGCCGCCCGAGCTTGAAAAAGACCTGACGGTAGTGGACTTCGATTTGCCGGCCGAAAACGACTTTGCCGCCCTTCTTGGCAGAATCGTCGAGGAGGTAAAGGACAACCTCAAGCTCAACGTCAAGATGGATACGAAGACCCGCGAGCAGATTGTCCACTCCCTGCTGGGGCTAACGCTTACTGAGGCCGAAAACGTTTTGGCAAAGACGCTGGTAGAGCATCGCTGCTTAGGTGAAAAGAGCTTGAACGTCATATACGGGGAGAAAAAGCAGATTATTCGCAAGAGCGGCCTTCTCGAATATTACGATGCGGAGGGCGACCTTGCCTCGGTCGGCGGACTCGATGCCTTGAAAAACTGGCTGCTTAAACGCGCGGCGGGCTTCACCGACCAGGCCAGACAGTTCGGCCTTCCCGCCCCCAAGGGCGTGTTGCTGCTCGGTGTGCAGGGCTGCGGCAAAAGCTTAATGGCCAAAACAATCAGCAACACCTGGCAGCTTCCCTTGCTGCGGTTCGACGTCGGGAAGGTTTTCGGCTCGCTGGTTGGCTCGTCCGAGCAGAACGTCCGCAGGGCAATCAAGGTTGCCGAGTCGGTGGCGCCTGCCGTATTCTGGGTGGACGAAATCGACAAGGCATTCCGCGGCTCACGCGGAAGCAGCGCCAGCACCGACAGCGGCACAAGCGCACGCGTGTTCGGCACGTTTCTTACGTGGCTATCGGAAAAGAACAAACCGGTATTCGTTGTTGCCACGGCCAACGACGTTTCAGCGTTGCCGCCGGAGTTGTTGCGCAAAGGACGATTCGACGAGATTTTCTTTGTGGACCTGCCGGCGTTTGCCGAACGAAAGGCGATATTCGAGATTCATCTGAAAAAGCGCAAAATCGACCCTGCCTTGTTTGATATCGACGCGTTATCACGTGCATCGGCGGGTTACAGCGGCGCTGAAATAGAGGAAGTGGTTATAAGCGCGATGTTCGATATGTTCTACGAGAAGCAGAATATGACGACGGAGCGTCTGCTGGAGAGTATCCGGCAGACCGTGCCGCTTTCGAAGACAATGAGCGAAGATATTGACTCACTTCGCAAATGGGCCGAGGGTCGGGCCAGGTCCGCCACCAGCCCTGAAACAGCCGAAGCGGGCGCAGACAAGCGAAAGCTCGAGATTTAATCTGCTGCGGGCAGGGCGGGAAAGGAGATAAGTATGAGTGCGATTATAATTCTCACGCCGGTTGTTATAGCCAGTTGGCCGGCAATCGCGGCAGCGGTAGCGGGCGCCGCATCAGCGGTGGGGCTGATGGTGGGAGGGGCCGTCAAGGAGTCGGTTAAAGAGGCGGTCAAAGAGGAATCCGGTCAGCAGGTCGAAGTGGAGCTTGCGGACAGCGAGGTCCTCGCCAAAGACCTCGCTTGTGAGAAAGAGATTGTCCTGACAAAAGGCGACATAGAGCTTCGCGTCAGCAGGGACGAACGCGGGCGGTGCAAGGTATGCGCCAAGGGCAAGGGGCACAGTAAGGCCGAGCTTAAACAGCTTGCCGAGCAGTTCGTGCAGAAGATGACCCAGTGCTTTATCTACAACCGTGTGGCCAGCGAGCTGAAAAACAAGGGCTTTCAAA
>Ga0315294_10005268_pt1 | contig 14175 bp, 14 predicted proteins | sample YL17G13_40_MG_FD_203626 | JGI IMG/M metagenome (GOLD analysis project Ga0315294, IMG submission 203626) | Sediment microbial communities from Yellowstone Lake, YNP, Wyoming, USA - YL17G13_40 | ecosystem: Environmental > Aquatic > Freshwater > Lake > Sediment | place: USA: Wyoming | collected... | reverse complement strand
ATTATGTTTATATTGTGTGTTAATGGGGCTGGTCAGCCCCTTTACCTCGACTCGAATTAATTAATGATGCTCAACATGAACGTAGAAAGGCCACTTGTGGAAGAACCACTCGTTCCATAGAAGAGCAATGATCCACCAGAAATTCCAGATGAGGGATTCACCGTGGAGCAATCTTTCACCCAAAGTGCCGTGCATATGATGAATGCCCAGTCCCCAGTAACCAAAATTAAGGTGGTAGTAAATCACATAGAGAAGCACCGACAATACAGCCACACCCAGTGTTCTAAACCAGAAGCCTCCCCAAGAATCCTTATCCTTCTGCGGGCACATATCGTCAAAGTAGTGATGCCACGCAAGGAAAGGCATCAGGCTCATGCCCGCAATCTCGGCGGTATGGTACCAGAAGAACCGCGTCGGATTCCCCTTATCTCCCGCGGGGAGATGCTTAATAACATCATCCATAGGCGCCCATAGCGGAGTCAGCATTATAAATACCTTGGCAAGGATATACCCAAGGATAATGGTGAAGCAAAAAGAAACGAGACCTTTCCAGGGCTGGGGAAGCTTGATGAGCGACCAAGGCTTCATGCGCCAGACGTTGGGCGTCATGAAGAGGATGACAATCGCCCATTCCCACCAGCCGAAGACCCAGTGCACGTGGGGGGTACCGTCTATGCCAGTCCACCATGGCGTGTTTATGCCAAAGGAATTGCCGAACACTTTCCCATAGATTAAGCCCCAGAAGGGAACGATAAGAATGACGTAGAAGAAAAGGGTGAGCAAACTCGTCCAGCCAAGCTCGGCAAGACCGGCTGCGGGCTGCTCCAAGTTGCTGGGACGGATGGGCCATTTGCCGAAGTAAATCGTGACGAAGGGATACGAGAAAAACCCGATCAATACGAATGTCACCACTGCCCTTTCTCCAAAATGTGCAGCCGGATTAACCAGTGCATCGAAAGTAAGGGTTTTGGCGCAACCTTCGGGCATGACTGTAGCCCCTGCTGCAGCCAGAGCCTCGAGATTGGACTCACTCAAGAAATTGAATCCCAGACCGAGGACCCGGTAAAAAACAACATGAACGACAAACCATGTAATGATCAGGTTCATGATGGTCATCACAACGCCTCTGGCTGCTGGCGACATTTTCTGAAACGGCCAGTCACCAAAAAACATGTGCTGCCATAAACCCACCAGAATCATCACAGCGAGATACATAACGAATGGATAAGGAAATGAGCCTACTGGCCCACGGGGATCGCTGAAAAGATACCAAGTAAACAAGCCGATCACGAAAAAAACTATGGTAGTAACGATGCCTGTCATGGGTTGACCCCAACGAGGCCGTAATTCTCCTGCCATAATGTAATCCTCCTTTTTTGATTCCAATTAAAGTTGTTAAAGTCTTCCAGAATTCGTTTACCGGATCATAACTCTAATCTAACTTGATGATCACCTCCTTCTTCCTTAATATTAAGAAACCAGTTTATATTTCCCCGTGACGACTGCCTAAATCCTCGCATTATATAAAATATGCTACTATAAATTGAAGAATGAACCACCTCGCCATTATTCCGCCACTTTCATTCTATGGAGCCTTTTGATGCAGGTCATGGGGTATGCTGTACTAACTATTGGTATCTGTTATGGATATAAGTATCTAAAACTGAAAACAAATAATTTGGGAGCTCTATGCTGCGATCATATTTAAAGTCTTATATAGTTATAAATATGAAAAGACAATATTAAAAGATTCATAAATAATATTAAAAAATATTTAACTTTTTTGAAATTATGAAGATAAATAGGAGCGAAGATTATGCTTCTTGGTTAAGCTGAGTTTGCGTCGGATATGATAACGGTATACATTGACTGCACTTTCAGAGACGTTAAGAAGTGCCGCTATTTCTTTAGTTGTTTTTTCCTCCTTTATAAGATTAGCGATCTGCACCTCTCTGTTGGTAAGATTCAAGTACTTGACTGACAATTTTTGCGCAAAGGGTGATACGATCTCTTTCAGATTTGATTCGAGGACGTTGACATAGGATGAGCCCCTCAGATCTATGTGGCTTTTCAATTTCTCAATATATGGCAGTATAAGGAGCTTCACATTTGACAGTACCTTTTGCTCAAGCTCATTTCTATCCTCTTCTCTCTGCTTAAGCAAGACCCTTAAGGCCGCATTCAGGTCTTCAAGTTCGTTTGTCTTTGCCTCAAGCTCAACCTCTCTCTTTTCCAGCATTTCCTCCGCCTGCTTGCGCTCCGTAATGTCCCGGATCGATTCTATGGCGCCCACTTTGCGCCCCTTACTATCGTAAAGGGGACTTGCCTTTGCCCAAAGGAAGGCTCTTTTGTCTTTTAAAGCAGGAACCCAAGTCTCCACGATCAAGTGGCCCTCCTCCTTCTTGAAGACAGAATAATGCCGCTCAATTTTTTCGTCCGGTTTCAAGACGAGATCAATCAAAATAGGCCTTCGCACGCCATAAAACGGCAAGGCATACTCAAAATCACCTTTCCCCACCATGTCAACAGCCTTGACCCCTGTCATTTCCTCTATGGCGCGATTCCATGCAATTACCTTCCCCTTCCGGTTAATCGCAAGTGTCGCGTCCGGTAAGAAATCAATAATATCCGATAAACGCCTCTCTGATTCCCTCAGCGCCTCTTCCGCCCGCTTGCGCTTGGTAATATCCTTGGAAACTACCGTTACAGCCATTGTCCTCCCGTCAGAATCCTGGACGGGACTCAATGACCTGAGAAAGTATTTGTCATCTCTTTCACTCTTGTGTTCATGCTGGACCGCCTGGCCAGTTTTGAAAATGCGGCTGATGATTTCCCTGAATTCTCTGGCATCCTCTTCAGGATGGAATTCATCATATGATTTTCCTTCCACATCGCCCAAGGCGAGGCCAAGCCGCGACAGGAGTCCTTCATTCATGAACAGATACCTGCAATCTTTGTCAACGAGATACATCAAGTCAATACTGGATGCGAGAGATCGGTATTTTTCCGCTGATTCCTGAAGCATTCTTTCCGCCTCTTTACGCTCCGTAATGTCCCTGATCGATTCAATGGCACCCACAATATCACCTTTGCTATCATAAAGGGGACTGGCCTTTGCCCAGAGGAAGGCCTTTTTCCACTTCAAAAAGGGGACCCAATTCTCCACAATCAGGAGATCTTTATTTTTTTCGAGAATAGAATAATAACTCCGCTCAATTTTCTTGTCCGGCTTCAGTACCAAATCAGCCAGGATGGGCCTGCGGATGCCGTAAAACGGCAACGCATATTCATAGTCACCTTTCCCTAATATCTCGGCGGCTTTGACACCCGTCATTTCCTCTATGGCATGATTCCACGCAATAACCTTCCCTTTCAAGTCAATTGCAAGTGTCGCATCCGGCAGAAAATCAATAATATCCGCTAACCTTCTTTCCGATTCTCTTAGGGCCTCCTCCACCCTCCTGCGCTCGGTGACATCTATGGCATTGCCCAGGATCGCTGGCTTGCCATTGTATTGGATGGGGGAGACTATCTGAATCACATACCTGCTTGCGCCCTGTTTGGTTACCATTCTGAATTCATATGGCGCATAGTCTATGCCCTGGAGCATCTCGCGGGCTTTCTTCTTTACCATTTCCTTATCGTCGGGATGAACTATAATGCTGGAATCCCTGCCTACGAGCTCTTCCGCTGTGTATCCGGCATAAGCAATAGCGCTTGTATTAATGTAACGGAATTTTCCATCCTGCACAATGAAGGCGGCTGCAAAGGATTTCTCCGTCAGGCTTCTGAAAAGCTGCTCACTCTCGAGCAGTTTTTCATCCACTTCCTGGCGCGCTGAGGATCTTCTGTCCGTCCATGATACCCTGTGAAGCGGACTGTCATTGGTTATTTTTTTAGACATCTAAGATTCTCCATTTTCGGATATTGCAACTCCTCGAGAGGAAGATATCTATAATGCAGCCCCTTTGGTCACACGGATGAAAAAGGTGTCTGCGGGATCGCGCCCGTCTAACAATCCATAAAAGACTGCATCGTCAGTTACTATCTGAGGCTTGTTTTTATACCACAAATCCGAAATGAAGATAATGTATCTATCGACATCGCGGCTGCGGGAATAGCGGTAAGGCATGAGATATTTCCCGTTTGCGGAAAGATATAGACACTTATCAATTATTTGCAATCTTTTCCAGCGCAATTTGCTCAAGAAAGCAGGGATTTTCTTGTTTAAGACGCCGCATGGCAGCAGAGAAAGTCTCCCTCATGCCGCCCGCACGGCGACGAGTTTTAGCGCGGGGAGCCTTCCTCAACTTTTCACATATCATTTCCCCACCCAGCAAGATGGAGAGCAGACGATTCCTACTGGAAAAAATCAGGCGCGTTTATCATTGACAACGCCCCGTCGCTCTTCTATACTTCCCTCCACTGATAAGAAAATAGGGTGAAGCTCGGCAGGAAACCCTCATTTGCCAGAGTCTTGCATATATGGACCGCCAGAAAATTCATGGAGACGGAAATTTCAGGATAGATCGGCGCGGATATGATACCGATGATCCTGTGGCTCGCGAGGAGAGGGTTGATGTATCGCCTGCCGGTACTGAGGGAATCTTTATCGATACAGAACATCCCCAATGTGATCGTGAGAAGAGTTAAAGCGATTTAAGCCTTAGGTATCTAAAATACCCCGGAAATCAACAGACTCTGGGGTATTTTTTTAAACTGCAATTCAAATAAGAAGGAGAAGTAAAATTTGAAAGTGGTGTTTTTAGGAACAAATGGATGGTACGATACGCAAACTGGAAATACCATCTGCACTCTTATAAGAACGACAGATTATGAAATTATACTCGATGCTGGAAACGGCCTTTACAAACTGGACCGTTATATACATGAAGGAAATGGAAAGCCCGCCTACCTTTTCCTCAGCCATTTTCATCTTGATCACATTGTTGGCTTGCATACACTGAATAAATTCAACTTCCAACATGGTCTTAATATCTGCGGCCCCACCGGCACAAGAGACACTCTGAAAATATTTGTCAATGATCCATTCACGGCGTCCGTCTCTCAACTTCCGTTTTCAGTCAGCACTTATGAATTGCCGGAGGAGTGTAGCAAACTTCCGTTCACGGTTGAAGCCAGAGAGCTCAATCACCAGTCACTGACTTTAGGATACAGGTATGAAATAGAAGGAAAGGTCATCAGCTACTGCCCGGATACCGGTTTCTGTGAGAATGCCATCCATCTGGCCAGATCATCAGATCTCCTGATAGCTGAATGTGCGTACAAAAGCGGCCAGTCCTCCGAAAGCTGGCCGCATCTGAACCCGGAGACTGCTGCAAGGATCGCCAGGGACGCCGGCGCAAGAAGCTTGGCTCTCGTTCATTTCGACGCAGAAATATATAAGACCTTGGCAGAAAGGAAGGAATCAGAAGGTGTGGCCCGAAAAATATTCAAGAATACCTTTATGACAGCCGATGATATGGAGATAGACCTATAGTAAGTTCTGCGCCTTAAGGATTGGGGAGTGCTTTCATGGCGAAAAAAATTTTGCTTGTTGATGATGAAATGACAGTTCGCGATCTACTCAAAGATACTTTTGTTATCGAAGGTTATGATGTGCGGCTCGCAGAAGGCGCCGAGACGGCTTTTGAAATTCTGAAAGTGGAAAACATCGAGGTCATATTTCTTGATCTTAAATTGTTCGGTCAGGAGAAACCATGGCGAGCAGCCATAGCAGCAGGAAAAGAGCCATCAAGGCCGTAATGAAGTCCGCATAGGCAACCTTCCAATGCCCTCCGTGATGCCCCGCATGTTTCTTTATTTTCTTAACTACAATGATGGGGCTTAATCTTTCAGCCTTTATTTCCTAACCTGCCTGACAGCCTCCTCAACCTCTACGAAGTCGGGCCTCTCCTTTGCCTGAATTGCCCTCTGCCAATCTTGCTCCGTGTAACTGCGATGGGCTCACCGCGGCAACACAACATAAAGATACGTATATCATTAATCGTCATAACAGCCCTTTAACTTTAATCGCCGAATTGACGTTTTGCCTGGTAAAAAGGCATCAATACGATAATAGTATTCAAACTATTCTCACTCTTTATGTCAAAGCCGGCGCCCCATTTCCGTAACAGCGAAAAGGCGCATAGCAGTGCCCCTTCTCCAGTTCCTCCCAGAGAAGAAGCATACCCCTGCACTTCATCAAGCAATAGTCTTTTCAGATCGTCGGAAATGGGAACCCCTCGATGCTGGATCTTCACGCATATCTGTCCATTTTCAAGTTGTGTTGAAATATATAGTTCCTTTGGGGCACTGTCCTTCATGGCGACCGCTGCATATCTGATCAATGTAGAAAAGGCCAGGGAATAGTCAGCGGGGGATCCTCTGACCTCCGGTAGTTCTCTATCGAGTTGCAAAGTTTTCTTGACGCTATGCCTAAAATCCAGATAAAAATCGAAAAACCTCATCTCCAGTTCGATAAGCTCGGATAGATTCACTTTCTGCGCAGTCCGATCACCGATCGCACAAAATTTCCCCATCACTGTCTGAAGAATGACAGAGAGTCTATCAGCCTCACGCGCTATGGAGTCAACGTCACGTACCAGTTTTTCATTATTCTCCTTATAAGCTGTATCCTTTTCTACATCTGCTCTCTTCATGATATCCATTAATTTTCTCTGCAGCAGCCTGGAGCGCCCCATGATACCATTCAAAGGATTAGCAAAATTGTGAACGATGCCGGGCACAAGTTCTTCAATAAATGTATCCTGAAACGCCCTCTCCAGAACGCTGTGAATCTCTTGGTAATACATATTTTTATCATCTTCCTGATCAGCGAGCTTCGTTTTTCTTGTTCCCTGATCTTTACCGTCTTCGCTAATCACCATCTCACTTCCTATTATCGATGATCATGTTCTGCAACATCTTCCATGCCTTCTCCACCTTCGCCTCTTCAGAATCATCGTAGCCTTCTTTCATCGGGCGGCCAGTAGAGTAAATCGTAACAATATTGCCTTCCCTGTCCCTGACTTCTCTCACCCCAATCAGATCAGTCGGGATCTCCTCCTTTGCATTCCTTGCCTGCCATCTTCGACAGCCATAACCTCATAGCCCTGGCTTTTCAGCAGTTCTGACTAATTATCCCTGCTCAGTTCATTGTCCGCAGCAATTAATATCTTTGCATTTTTCATAAAACATTCTTAAAGGATAACCTCGGTTATGTCGATATAAAAATTAGCTAAGTTTGAAGAGGTTCAATGTTAACAAAAATTGGCCAATAGTCAAATACAATATTAACATAGAATATTAACATAATAGCCATTTATAATTGAGATAACAGGGGAAGCTGATTTATGTCGATGACAGCAATGTTCGCAACTATTAAGACCTTTTCTTTTCAATTCAACCATCTGTTAATTGTATCATACAAGGGTCTCAAGCTTTGACAATCCGCTAATAATGAGTATATGGCTGCATCAGGCTCCCATAGCCCTCTCTATTCCTTAAATCCCTTCCTAAATATAGATCCTATTTTTCTCTTGCAATGGAGAGCTTCATATGTTAGAAACTTAATAAAAATCATCGTGTACTTTAAGTGGGTATAGGAATACACGGAGAGGCGTTGAGCGATGACGATTTCGTCTTATCGGATTGATAATATTCTGAAGGCATATCGTAAACAGAACAAGGCCAAGGTCGGAACATCGCAGCAACCCGATGCGACAGAGGGTGCAGAGTATGCCGACATAGTCACCCTGGACTCCGCCGACAAAGCAGCTGTTTACGATAAGATTTCATATAGCCTGATGGATGTTCTTCTGAAATCCAAGAAAAATAAAGACTGAGCCAGATCCTTTGCCCTTATCCCCCAAAATACACAAGATCGATCATGCTTTTTAAGTATGAATGATGTAATTACAGAAAAAAAATCTATACTGGTCGTCGATGACGACATGGGCACCAGATCACTCGTTGTTGACGCCATATGTCAGGCCGGTGATTACGCAGTGACAGAGGCGTCCGACGGTATTGAAGGCCTGGAAAAGCTGAGGCAAAACCATTTTGATATGGTCATATGCGATGTCATGATGCCCGGCATGAACGGCATGGAGCTCCTAGACAAGATTAGGGAAATTAAGCCGACAACACGCGTGATTATTATTACAGCCTACCCCACTATCGGACTGACAGTCTCCGCAATGAAGACTGGCGCAGTAGATTTTCTGGCAAAACCGTTCAATATTGATGACCTGCTCTATAAGGTTGATGTCTATTTAAGGGCAAAAACCATTTTATCTGAATACGAAAAACAAACAACGTCCCCTTCTTTGACTACCAAGATAAGTGACCTGTCTACACGCAGCTACATATATGACAAGATTGAACTCACAAAAAACAACGACGAAATCTTTCAGGAAATGGTTGATCTCGCCCTGAAGGTCGTCGGCGGTGAGGCCTGTTCTATACTTTTGTACGATAAAGATTATGAGGATTTTGACGCTGTTGTCGTCAAAGGAGTGTCACAGACTTTTTTCAAAAGCGCTATTATCCCATCTCTGTATTCCATACTCAGAGAAACCATGCGCAAGAGAGAGCCTTTGCTGCGCAACATCATCAAAAATACGGTATATTCATCTGTTATCTGTTCGCCTTTGAAAATGAGAGACCAGGTCTTTGGCATCATAGCTCTTTCAGGAAAAAGTAATGAACATGTCTATACGGAAAGAGATCTCTACTATATCCAGAGTATTGCCAACAGGGCCTCTCTCAATATTGAGAATAGACTTCTGTATGAAAGTCTGTATACGAATCTTTTAAGCACCTTTCAGTCTCTCGTCACTTCCATTCAGGCACGTGATTACTACACAGAAGAGCACTCCATGAGGGTGAAGGATATTACAATTAGAACCGCAGAAGCCATGAGTTGTTCCCCCAGTGAAATAGAATCGCTAAAGATAGCGGCAGCTCTGCATGACATAGGAAAAATCTCCATACCTGATGATATCCTGCTGAAACCAGGTCGACTCACTACTTACGAATTCGATGTTATAAAGAAACACTCAGTGATTGGAGAAAATATCTTAAAGCCCCTTCCCATCTTGGATACGGAAAGATTAATAATCCGCCATCACCACGAACGGTGGGATGGCAATGGTTATCCCGATGGCCTCCAGGGTTCCAATATTCCCTTTTTTGCCAGGATGCTGGCAGTTGCGGATGCTTTTGATGCCATGACTAACAACCGACCATACCGAAAGGCAATGGAGATAGATGCAGCTGTTGCCGAGTTGAAAAGAAATGTTAATCGTCAATTTGACGAAGAAATCGTGGGCTACTTTATGAGCACCCTTCATCGGGGACCAACCATTGCGCCCCGTGGGATTCTACCTGATACCGGGCAGCTTGTGTAGCTCGTCTGTCAACAGATATAGAGAATATTCCGCCGCAGAAATTAACTAATCTTCTCATCTTTGTTCCTTTTTCCTTATTGCCTCCAGGAAAAATTTCCATAAGTTTGCTCATGCAGGATTTCACCTGTGTAATCAATGATTTTTCTTGCGTCTTTGCTATGGCCGACTGATGATTTTTTCCCATTGAGTACTGTCCGATGACAAAATGTATTCGGTGACAAATGATCCTCATCCGTATTTTGCCTTGACAACCTACGTGTAGGTCATTATAAACATACGGTATAAATATATTAGATAATTGACTGATGCCTTAAAATCTTGTTTTTTTCGCGACTAAGATGGATTAATTTTTCCGTAAGTAGAGGGAACAAGATGCTCCAAAAATGAAGCTTGATTCCCAGCAGGCGGATTTAGAAGAATTTCTTCGCGAAACCTCTTTTAAATGCAATTACACAAGAGACAAAAAAGGGTTACCATTATTATAATTCAAGACGAGAGGCGACTGTGTTCTTTTAAGCTTCCGGCGAACTTCTTAACAATCTGCCTCGTAACAGTCATTGGCCTATGTATTATCTCCTTCACCGCAGTTCTTCTCCACAACCGAACTGGAAGTTCTAATGAAAACATCGCAGCCAATATTGGCACTCACGCTAAACCCTCCGACGCAGGAAAGAAGGAGGCATCAGCCGATGCGACAGCGGTAAATACCGTTACGCAATCTTACAACCTGTCTATAGAAAATTTTGAAGCAAACTTCGAGCTTTCAAGAAAATTATTCCGCTATTCGTTTCTCCTCAAAAATAAGACCTCAAAAAATACCCCTGCGTCGGGGTATATCTTCCTCATCCTGAAATCAGAGGGCTTGGGAGCAGAACGTTGGCTCGCCGATCCCCAAACTATTCTGTCCAATGGAGTCCCGCAAAATTTCAAGGATGGCGATCCCTTTTTCATCACTAGACACAAAGTCATAGCGAAGGATATCTCCATACAGCATGTTTATGATTCCGCCTCAATATTTGTCTTTTCAGACGACGGTAAACTTGTATTAAAAGAGAATTTCAATTTGAAAACCTGATGATAGAAGAAAAATGAGGGAAACACCCGAAGGTGAAGGCAAGAGACAACAATATTTCCATAGTGAACAGGGGTTGCAAAATCGAGGGGATTCTTCATTTCAGAGGGCACCTGATTGTCGAAGGAATCATAGAAGGGACGCTCCTTGCTGAAACTGTTTTCACGGAAAAAAATAGCAATGTAAAAGCCCAAATAAGTGCAACTTCCCTGACCATAGCGGGATGTTTCGAGGGAGACATCGAAGTCACAGGCACTCTTACACTTTTGAAATCGGCGGACGTGAGAGGTCATATCAGATGCCACAACTTAGTCATTGATGAAGGCGGAATCATAAACGGGAGCGTCAAATTCATATCCGCAGAAAATCCCCAGATCGGCCCCACCTGATTGAATCATACGATATTCTCACAGCCTCAGTCTTGATAATCTCAGCATAAACAGTGACCCGGATAAAACATCTTCTTAAGAGCACCAAAGCGGGGTGCACAGTTTTTTTGAAAACGAATTGTGCATGGACACAATCTGAGTTAACGAATAATAACCTGCGACTCAATCGTTCTTTTTTTTTGCAAAGGCGGCACGGACGAGCGTTCCTGGCGGCCATATCTTTTTCTTCTCATAAGCCTTCTCAACTATGAGATCAGTCATCTTGAGAGGCTCATCATGTATCCGCTCTTATGGGACCATCTTAAAAAGTTATGGAAAATTAAATAAAAATAGTGTTATCGTTATCTTGATAATTATCTTATACGAACCGTATCAATGTCAGCAGTGGAGGATTGAATGAAAAACATTTTGCATAAGAAAGTGCTCTTGTCTCTGTGCTTGCTTGCCTGCTTGCTCCTGCTTGGCCTTCAGGGAGATTCTCAAGTATCAGCGGCACTGGAGCGGAGTATATACAAGAATCTCAAGACTTTCAATGAAGTACTCGACATGGTGCAGAAGAACTATGTCGAGGAAGTAGATTCAAGAAAACTTTTAGAGGGGGCTATTAATGGAATGATGAAGTCCCTGGACCCCCACAGTACCTATATGACCGCCGAAATGTACAAAGATCTCGAGGTGGAAACACGCGGGAGTTTTGGGGGCATCGGTATTGAAATCACTATAAAGAAAGATGTCCTGACGGTTGTTTCGCCTGTTGAGGATACTCCGGCCTACAATGCAGGCATTAAAGCGGGCGACCATATTATACAGATTGACGGAAAATCAACGAAGGACATTACCATAATGGAGGCAGTAAAGAAACTGCGTGGGCCAAAGGATTCCAAGGTAACTGTCACCATTATGCGGGAGGATATGACCAAGCCAAAAGATTTTGTGATTACGCGTAGCATCATCAAGATAAAGAGCGTCAAAGCGAAGATCTACGATGGTCATATCGGTTATATCCGGGTATCTTCATTTCAGGAAAGAACAGCGGATGATCTAAAAAAAGAACTAAGGGATATTAAAGCAAAAACTGGTGTTCTTGAAGGCATCATCTTGGACCTCAGGAATAACCCCGGTGGCTTACTAAACCAGGCGGTGGCAGTCGCCGATGTTTTCCTCAAATCCGGGGTCATTGTCACAACTAAGGGAAGAACCAGAAACATGGAAACGAAATCGCTCGCGAAAGACGATGGTGATGAGCCAGCGTGTCCTATCATTGCCATGGTTAATGAGGGTACGGCCAGCGCTGCTGAGATTGTGTCAGGAGCGCTACAAGACAACGGGAGGGCATTGGTACTCGGTACCCAGACCTTTGGAAAAGGATCAGTACAGACTGTTATCCCCCTCGAAGACGGATCAGCTCTGAAACTAACCACAGCGCAATACTATACGCCACGTGGGCGATCTATCCAGGCTGAGGGAATAAAACCAGATATCATCGTAAAATATATCAGACCTTCTGAGGACAGAGAAATGACGGATGATTTCATCAGGGAACGAGACCTCAAGGGTCACATAAAGCCGAAAAAAGACAATGATACGAACAAAAATGAAGGTGCGAAGAAGGAGCAGGACATTTTAATGCAGGATAATCAGCTAAAGGGCGCCTTGGATATTATAAAAAGCTGGGATATAATGAAAAAGAATCTGAAGGGCTGACGTGGAGTTCAACCCGGCGGAAGTTCATAGATTATGAGGCGAAAAGGGGGGGTGACGTTACTTGTCATAATTTTAGCAGTCATAATTTCTGCTATGGCGCTATACCTGTACCGTGCCGGGAACCAGGAGGTGAAGGAAGGGAAACATGCCCCAAAGGGTGAGCAAAAGGATGCTCTAAGGGAAACGCCCTCACGAAATATACAGGGGAAATATGGGCCGGATAGCGCAATCCCTAAAGATAAAATTAGCCAGTCGAGAAAAAGGATCGCCATTCTCATAGATGACATTGGTTATGATCTTTTACCGCTTGATGAACTTCTCAAGATTGATGCCTCCATAACCTTTGCCATTCTTCCTTACTATGCATATTCAGTCGATGCAGCAAATATTTTGCACAGGGCGAAAAGAGAAATCCTTCTCCACCTCCCGATGGAACCTCATACTTTTCCGGATGAAAACCCGGGCATGGGAGCCCTTTTTCTGAGCATGAGTGATCGGCAAATCAAGGAGGAGGTTGACAAAGATCTCGATGCAATTCCCCATCTATCAGGCGTAAACAATCATATGGGCTCAAAGTTTATGGAGGATGAAACAAAGCTTGATATTGTATTTAGACAACTTAAGAAAAGGAATCTTTTTTTTGTCGATAGCCGGACGACCCCGCTGTCCAGAGGTCCGGAAATTGCCAGAAAGTTAGGACTTCGATTTATCTCAAGAAAAATATTTATTGATAATGACAATGATTACATGACGATTTTTCGGAACTTGACAACCCGGATCGACAGGGAATTTGACCATAAATCAGAAGCGGTGGTAATGATAGGACATCCCCACCTGAAAACTATTCAGGCTCTGAAGGAGGCAATACCCGTTCTAAAAGCTCGCGGTATTGATATCGTTCCTGTATCCGCACTTGTTCAGTAATCTCCGAAAACGACCGGTAGCTGTTCCTTTACGGTTGCCTGGGTTTTTTAGAGACAATTGAGATGGCATGAATTTATTAAAATGCGAAATTATTTGAACAACAAATATCTTCTTATCTTAATCTTATGCTGTTTTGCCGGGTGTGCATCTTCACCGGTGAAAGGCAAGGTTTCGGACCTCTCAGGGGGGACGGAGCGACCGTCATTCGACTCGACATATCATTACTCCCTCGGCGTGTTGCATATTCTTGATGATAATTTAGACGGCGCCATAAAGGAATACGAAAAGGCCCTGAGCTTCGACCCTCAGTCCCCCTACCTCAAGACAGAACTTATATCCCTATATATTGAACGAGGAGAGATAGAAAAGGCTATCACTCTCAGCAAGAAATATCTCACAGAACATCCGAATAATGTAAATGCCCACCTTCTCTTGGGCGGACTATACCTGAACATGAAGGATTATAAGGACGCTATAGAAGAATATGAAAAGGTAATTGAGATGGATCCGACGAATACATTTTCCCGCTTATATCTCGGAACCATCTATGCGGAAACTAAGAACTACAAAAAGGCCTTGAAAACTTTCCAAGATCTCATCAAGACCAGTCCGGACCATCTCACTGGTAACTATTATCTGGCAAAGATATTGACGGATATGAAACGCTATGAAG
>Ga0315294_10005267_pt1 | contig 14176 bp, 11 predicted proteins | sample YL17G13_40_MG_FD_203626 | JGI IMG/M metagenome (GOLD analysis project Ga0315294, IMG submission 203626) | Sediment microbial communities from Yellowstone Lake, YNP, Wyoming, USA - YL17G13_40 | ecosystem: Environmental > Aquatic > Freshwater > Lake > Sediment | place: USA: Wyoming | collected... | reverse complement strand
GCTGTCGAAGTCGTGGGAGGTCGTCGCGCGTCACCAACAGGCGCGGATGCTCCCCCCGGACGCTCGGAAGCGGCTGATCGGCTGCCGCGGCGTCCTTGCATGCCAGAAACCCCAGCCCACACACCACCACCATCGCCCAGCGCAGCACGTCAGGGCAGCCCACTATGGCACCTCCAGTTCTTCGCGCGCCAATCGCATCGGCGACATGGTCTCGCTCGCCAGCGGCCTCAGTCTAAGCGAGAACGACATCTTCTCCGGCTTCAGCAGGTACGCGTCCAGCGGCCCTGGCCCGCAGCTGTTGCTGCCCAGCCCGCAGTGCGCGTGATCGAGGTGCAGGATCGTCTCATCCAGCCGCGCAAGCTCGTAGGTGTGCATCGCGCGGGTGAAGTCCTCGGGCGTGTAGTGGTGCGCGCTCACGTTGAGCAGGGGCATACCGATCGCGAGCAGACCCATCCCCTGCGCGTTCGTCACAGCCGCCCAGCGCGTATCGGACTTGTTGCCGTTCTCCTGCGGCATGATGTACGGGACATACTGCTCCTGCACCGTTCCAGCGTAGAGACTGACGCGGGCGCTCTCCTTGCGGTCAACGTAGCTCTCGTGCGGGCCCCGGCCGTACCACGTGAAGCGATCGAACGACCCCGGCATCCGAAGCTGCAGCCCGATGCGCGGCAGGTTTGGCAGGCCGCCGGCGGGCGTGACCGTGGTCTCGATCAGCACGTCGCCTGAGCCGTATATGGTCCACAAATACCGGCACCGGAACGCCGGGCGCCGCGAGTGCGCCGCCAGCACCGACTCGACCTCTACCTGAGCGGCGTGGGCGAGCGACCTGATCACCGCCACCCGGTCCACGCGGTGCTGCAATCGGTCCAGGCCCGCCTCTCGCCAGCGCCGCGCGATGTGCACATCGTTGTCCGTCGGGGCTCGCCACACGTTGAGGCGCGGCCCCCTCGTGAGCAGCCCCAGTCCCTGCCATTCCCAGCACCCGATCGTTCCCTCCCACCGGCTGAAGATCAGGCGGAAGTCGTCGCCGCTAATGGCGATCTCTGTCTCCGAACCAGCCACAGAGATGGCCGGCATGCGGCTGAGGAGGATCCGCGGCACCTCCGTCTTCGCCGGCAGCTCGAACTGCGCCCAGGCGACTTCGTGCCCTCGCGGCGCCCAGAGCGCGTCGCGGGCGAGCGCGAAGCTCAGGTTGAGCCAATAGGCGCAGCCGGCTTCCGGCTCGCGGCGCTCGAGCGGAAGCGTCAACTCCACCGCGCCGCCCGCGGGCGCATCCAGAGCCGGCAGCATCCCTTGCTGCATGACCTCGCCGTCTTTCGCCAGCGACCACACACCCTCGAGATGGCTCAAGGACGCGAAGTCGTGTCTGTTCACGACTCGCACGCGTCCCGCCGTGGGGTCAAGCAGCTCCACGTGCACCGGCTCGATGATCTTCTTGTACTCGATCAGCCCGCTGTGCGGAGTGCGATCGGGGAAGCTCAGGCCGTCAATGCAGAAGTTGCCGTCGTTCGGCTCATCACCGAAGTCGCCGCCATATGCGAACCACTCCTCGCCGGACTCGGTCCTCTGACGGATTCCGTGATCCACCCACTCCCAAACGCACCCGCCCAGCAGTCGCGGGTGGGTGTGGATCGCCTCCCAGTACTCCTTCAGGTTGCCGGGGCCGTTGCCCATGGCATGCGCGTACTCGCACATGAAGAACGGCCGCGAATCGTCAGTTCGCTTGCCCTCCTCGGCCAGCCGCTCAACCGTGGGGTACATGGTGCTGACCACGTCCACCACCGGGGCATTGCCGGCGCTTTCATAGTGGATGGGCCGCGTCGGGTCAATCTGCCTGATGCACTCGGCCATCGCGTCGTGGTTCGGCCCATACCCGGATTCGTTGCCCAGCGACCACATGACGATGCACGGGTGGTTCTTGTCGCGCTCCACCATTCGACGGGCGCGGTCCACGAACGCCTCCCGCCACTCCGGATCCTTCGCGAGTGTGGCCCAGTCGCCGACGGACTCGAAGCCATGCGTCTCCAGGTCGGCCTCGTCTATCACGTACAGCCCGTAGCGGTCGCACAGGTCATACCAGCGCGGGTCGTTGGGGTAGTGCGACGTGCGCACCGCATTGATGTTGTGCTGCTTCATCAGCGTAACGTCTCTGACCATCGACTCCAGCGGCACCGCGTGGCCCAGGTCGGGGTGAGTGTCGTGCCGGTTCACACCCCTGATGGTGATCGGCACGCCGTTCACCAGGAATTCGACGCCCCTGATCTCGACCTGCCGGAAGCCGACGCTGAACCGCTCGACCTCGAGAGCCGAGCCGTCCGGCGCCATCAGACTGACCAGCAGCTCGTACAGGTTCGGCTCCTCGGCTGACCACTTGCGCGGCGCCGCGATCTGGGCCGCCAGCACCAGCACTCTCTCCTCACCGGGCCCCAGTGCCGCTCCCACGACCTGCTCGCAGACAGTGTGCCCCGCGTCATCCAGCAAGCGCGCCGCGACGCGATGCGAACCGTTCTGCTGCCCGGCGTAGTTGCGCAGCGTCACACTCAGGTCGAGCGTCGCGTCCGTGTACTTCCCATCGAGCTGCGTGCGGACGCGCACATCGCGCACGTGCACGCTCGGGGTCGCCACGAGGTAGACATCGCGAAAGACCCCGCTCAGTCGCCACATGTCTTGGTCCTCGAGGTAGCTGCCGTCCGACCACTGGAACACCTGCACCGCGAGCACGTTCTCGCCCGGTTGCAGGTGCTTGGTGATGTTGAACTCCGACGGCATGTGACTGACTTTGCTGTAACCCACGAGGCTGCCGTTGAGCCAGATGTAGAAGGCCGAATCTACCCCCTCGAAGGTCAGGAACACCTGCCGGTCGGCCCAGTCTGCGGGAAGCGCGAACCTCCTGCGGTAGAGGCCGACCGGGTTCTCCTGGGGCACTCGGGGCGGGTCAACGGGGTAGGGGTAGGCGATGTTCGAGTAGTTCGGCTTGCCGTAGCCCGGGCCGCAACTCCGCTGCGGCGACGCGACCGCCCCTTGCCTGCCGCAAGCCGCGACTCCGCCGCGGCCCAACATCTGCCAGTTGCTCGGCACGGGGACGCGGTCCCAGGCGGTGTCATCGAACCCGTCGGCCTCGAACCCGGGCGGAGCCGCCGAGGGCGACGGCAGGTAGCAGAACCGCCACTCGCCGTTGAGCAGGTGGAACCGCGGCGCCGCGCCGCGCTCGCCCGCCAGCGCCGTCTCCCCATCCGGGTACGGGATCAGGCTCGCGTGCGCCGGTTCCCGATTGCGGTGAATGAGCTGAGGGTTCTCCCAGTCGTTCATCACCTCTCCTGCGGGGCTCAACCTCTGTCGCGGCGTCGGACTGCGGACGGCCTTGTCGTTGGCGGCCTGCGCTCGCCGTTGCCTGTTCTTTCCAGCGCTGCCCTGCTCCTGCCGAAGGCGATGGCGGCCGCGCGGAGGGCATCCGATGTGTACAGCGGGCGACATCTCCCCGGTCATCGCGGGAGGTGGGGTTGCACGTACCAGGAATCCGACAGATATGCGCGCGGTGTGCTCCCTGCGGCGCCCATCCGCCCCAGCCCATGCCTCGAACAGACGCAAGAACTGTCTCACTGCTCATGGCGACGGCCGCTGCTGCGAGCCTGCTGCCCGCAAGCGTCGTGTTGGCGGCGTTGGCCGTTGCGTCGCTTGCGGCCGATGCCGGAACGCGCAGGGTTCGCGTCATGCTGCTCGCCAGCGTCGTCTCCTGGGTCGCCCTCTTCGCAGTCGCTTTCCTGGCCTATTGGCGCCGGCGATCGCGCGCTCGACCTCCACAGCTCGGCCGGCTCTGGATCCTCGCCGTGCTGTTCTGGGGCCTTCCGGCACTGGTATCCGCGCGGCACGCCATATCTCACGGTGCGGCAGGCGCTGGTGACGGCCCGAGCATTGTCCTCGTCACCTTCGACGCTATGCGCGCGGATCGCCTCTCCCTCTACGGCGGCCGCGTCCCCACGCCCAACTTCGAGGCACTGGCCAGGGAGAGCGTCGCATTTGACCAAGCGCGTTCCCAGGCGCCGCGCACTGTGGCCTCCATGACCTCGATGTTCTCCTCGCTCTATCCCGGCGAGCTGCCTCACGGCAGGCAGGCGCGAGGTCATCATGTCATCAGGTGAGCGCTCTTGACAGGACTGGTACAATCGCACTGGCGGCGGCCTTGGGTGTCGGCCGCCGCTTACTCTCTGCCAAGGATCGCACGATGAACTGGCTGCTGATCGCGCTGCTCGCGCTCCTGACCTGCCTCTCCTGCTCCGCCAGCCCCGCCCTGCTCAGTCGGGACGACATCGTCCTGCGCGACATGAAGATCACCGTGCCCTCAGCGAACCAGACCGTCGCCATTGACCCGCTCCCAGTGCTGCACTACGAGCTCGACGGCGAGCTGGCCCTGGGCGAGCCCGGCTGGCGCGGGGATCTCCTGCTGCCAAAGACGGCCTGGGTATACCGCGCCCTTCGGCCCGGCAGCCTTGTGGTGACTGTCGCGGGCAAGCCGGAGATCAGGCTTGCCGAGGGCACTGACTACCTCATAGATACCGACTGGGGCAGCCTGAACGCAGCGCCCGGCAGCGCGATCCCGCCGGGCACGAAGCTCCACTTCGCGTACGACTACACCCGATCTCGCATTGATCTGGTGGAGCGAACAGCGGGCGGCGCGCTGGTCGTGAAGAAGGGCGTCGAGGACATGGATGAGCCCCTGCTTCCGGAGCGCACTCCCGGCAACACGCCCGTGTTCAGTGTGTATCTCCCCCATAACACCAGAAAGCTCACCTCCGATCACATCAACTTCGTTGACGGCGGCCACGACGCCGCGCCCCCAGTGAACGGCGTCGAGCACATCGCGCGCGCTCGCGCCAGACTCGCGGCCGGCGAGCCGGTGACCATCGTTTTCTTCGGGGATAGCATCACCGACCAGGGGCCGGAGGACTTCCGCGATGGCGAGGGCTCCTATGTTGATCGCTTCGTCATGTACCTGAGAAGGCGCTTCCCGCGCCGCGAGGTCGTTGTCACTCCGAAGGAAACCGTCGTCTCACCCAAAACCGGCCGTATCGTAGTCGTGAAGGCGGGGGTGGGCGGCAATGACACCCGCGACGGGCTCGTGCGGATCGAGAGCGACGTGCTCGCCCACAAGCCCGACCTCGTGGTGGTGATGTTCGGGGTCAATGATGAGAACCGCAAGAGCGAGGGCAGCGAGAGACTGGATGAGAACAACGTGCCGCCCGGGGAGTACGAGCGGAATCTGGCGGCGATGGTGACCCAGATCAGGGACGTCGGCGGCGAGACGATCCTCATGACGACCAGCATGAAGAACGCAGGTTGGATCGGCACCATAGGCAACCTGGATCAGTACGCGGCCGCGGCCCGCAAGGTCGCGCGAGATGAGAAGGCATGCCTGGTGGACAACTTCCAGGCCTGGCAGGACCTGCCGAAGCGCGGCTACAACTACATGGTCTTCCTCGGCTCGTGCATCAACCACCCGGTTGATCTCGGCCACCAGCTGTTCTTCGAGGGCCTGAGTGCCGCGTTCGAGCAGTAGGCCTGCGGCGCGCGTTCCCCGCCGACGCAGGAGACCGACGCGGCCACCGGGAACCGGCCAACGGATCTGCGGCGGGCGCGACGCCTGAGCCGCGAGCGTCAGGGCGGGCGAGGGGGGAGGCCCGCCCTGCGGCCATGGCTGAGCTGTCAGGAGGAGAATCATTGTGAGCGATTCACTTACGTCCGCGGTCAAGGAGGCGGCGCTGCGCGCCGGCGCCGATCTCGTGGGCATTGGCAGCATGGACCGCTTCGAGGGCGCGCCGAAGCAGTTCGACCCTCGCTACATCTTCCCCGATGCGAAGGCGATCATCGGCCTCGGGTTCCGCATCCACCGCGGCTTGTTCCGGGGGATAGAGGAGGGCACGTTCTTCGCCGCCTACCCTTCAGTCGGCTATGCGAACATCAATGACGTGCACGCGCCCATCGCGATGCGCGAGTTGGGTTCGTTCATAGAGGATCAGGGCTACGAGGCGATGATCTACACCAACACGAGCGTGCGGCTCGGCACGGCCGCCGGAAAACCGGTGCGGCCGGAGCTGCCGAAACCGGACGTTTTCCTCCACTTCCGCATCGCCGGCTTCATCTGCGGCCTCGGCGAGATCGGCTACAGTAAGGTGTTCCTGTCGCCGCGCTTCGGGCCGCGCCAGCGGCTGGCATTCATCATCACCGACGCCCCGCTCGAGCCCGATCCGCTCTACTCGGGGCCCGCGCTGTGCGATCGCTGCATGCTGTGCGCGAGAGACTGCCCGGTGGGCGCGATCTCGACCACGGAGACCGTCAAGGTCACGGTGGCTGGAAGAGAGCTGGAGTGGGCTCAGCTCAATACCCAGAAGTGCTGGGTCGGATGGCAGGCGGGGTCGCCGGAGTACAACCCGTTCCTGACCGAAGAGCTGCTCGAGCACTTCAAGCAAGTGGCCGCCATGTCGGGATCGGAAGGCGAGCGCGCGCAGGCATGGGGCGCGCTCGGCGACCGGCTGCAGAAGGAGCTGCGGTATATCAGGAACGCCATCGAGAGCTTCCACCATCCGGCCGCGATCTGCGGCGCCAGGGGCTGCATGCGGGCCTGCATGATCCACCTCGAGAAGGCCGGCAAGCTCGCCAACGCCTTCAAGGCGCCCTTCCGGAGGCGCGAGCCGTGGCGGCTCGAAGCCGGGTGATCTGCCATGAAGCTGGCGGTGGGGTATCCGGTCCTCTCTGAAGACGGTGATAGACCATTCCCTGAGATCGTCGAGCGGCACCGGGAGCGCATCGCCGAGGTGTACTTCGCCTGGCCCGGCGAACCGTCCGGCCGCTCGCCGCATGGTCTGTTAGCGGCCGGCGTTGACGTGGAGGCGCGGGAGTTGCTCCAGCACGACCTGCGGGCGATCCGCGCACTTGGGCTCCGGCTCGATCTGCTGCTGAACGCGAATTGCTACGGGCCCGCGGCCGCCTCTCCTGAGCTCGCCCGTCACGTCACCTCCCTCGTCGAGCGCGCAGCGCTGAGTGTGGCCGTGGACGTCGTGACGACCACGTCACCGTTCATCGCGGCCGTGATCAAGCAGCAGTTCCCGCACATCACCACGCGGGCTTCCGTGAACATGCGTGTCGGCACTGTCCAGGGGATGAAGTACCTGGCCGACGTGTTCGACAGCTTCTATCTGCAGCGCGACTACAATCGCGACCTGGTCAGGATCGCGCAGCTGCGCGAGTGGGCCGATTTGAACGGGAAGGAGCTGTGCATCCTGGTGAACTCGGGGTGCCTGGGCTTCTGCCCCGGCCAGGCGTTCCACGACAACCTCGTCGCTCATGAAGCGGAGATCACGAGTGGCTCGGACCCGCGCGCGGTGCTGGTGTGCCGGCGCGTTCTCGCGGATCGGCGGAACTGGACGGCGCTGCTTCACGCCACCTGGGTGCGGCCGGAGGATCTCTGGCACTACGAGCGCTTCTTCTCACTCGCGAAGGTCGCGACCAGAATGCACAGCAGGCCCGCGGGCGTCGTGGCCGCCTATGCCGCGGGCGACTTCGCCGGTAATCTGCTCGACCTGCTCGAGCCCGGCTATGGAAGCGCGCTCGGCGGCAGCGTTCTCGACAACACGAGGTTCCCCGCGAACTGGCACGATACCATCACGACCTGCACGCGAAACTGTGAGGCCTGCTCGTACTGCACCGAGACGCTGGAGAGAGTGCTGACTCCGGTCGAGGGCTGCTAGGAGACTCGGGAGGCGGCCGTGTGCGTGCGGGTCAGAGCCGCTTCCGGTACTTCGCCGGCGTGCAGTTGTAGCTCCTGTGGAAGCAGCGATTGAGGTGGCTGCCATCGGTGAAGCCGGCTTCCGCCGCGATCGCCGCGATCGTCTTGTCGGTGCTGAGCATGCGATGCGCGGCGAACGAGACCCGCGCTCTCAGGCAGAAGCTCGGGAAGTTCATGCCCATGGTGCGGCGGAAGAGGGTGTGAAACCGCGAGACGCTCAGGCCGCATGCGGCGGCCGCTTCAGGCACGCTCACCCGGTGCCAGGGCAGGGAGTGGGCCATGCTGAGCGCCGGCATGATCCTCGCCAGCCCGCCCACCTGCACGTGCTGCCCACTGGGCAGATCCGCCGCCTGCCAGCCCCGGCTGAGCTCGATCAGCAGGTGGAGCAGCTCCAGGCGGACGACGCTCTCCCACCGGGGGCGCTGCTCCTCGATCTCGTGGCGCAGGAGGCCTCCGATGGCGAGCGCTTGCCGACGCATCTCCGCCGACGACGTGCGCGGCCGCTGGTCGGGCGGCACGGCGAAGAGCGTCAGCCAGGCAAGCTCGCCGAGCATCTCTTCACCGATGAACTCGGGCAGGAAAATGGTGACGACACTGTGGCGGGGCGCCCGCTTCAGCCGCGTGCCATGGGGCTCGTAGATGTTGCAGAGCCAGGCATCGCCCGGCCGCAGCGGAAGCACGAAGTCGCTGTAGTGCAGCTCCTCCTCGCCCGCGAGCAAGATGCCAACCTCCACCCCGCGGTGGATGTGGATGTCAATGGGAAGCTGCTCATCCAAGAACCCGCTCACGGCCCAGAGCAACTTGGAGCCGTCGGGACGCTGCTCTTCCCGCGGAGAAGTGAAGGATTCGCCTCGCATCGTGACCCCGCCGAAATCGAGTAGAATAGTACAGCAAGATTGCAGGTTTGTACAGCGTCGGGCCCGGTGCGAATGGTAGCATAGTAAGCTGTCAGCAGGGTTGAGTAACGAGATGCAGAACAGAAGTCTGCTGGCGTTGTGACGAGCTGCGTCACCAGGGGAGGGGGTCGCAGCGGAGAGGAGGCGAGGAACCGGCCCCTGTTCGGCATGTAGGGCTTCCCGAAGCTGTCTCGCATATCGCTCGACTGAGGAGAACGCATATGTTACGACGGAAGGGCTTCACGCTTATTGAGCTGTTGGTCGTGATCGCGATCATCGCGATTCTTGCTGCAATGCTGTTCCCCGTGTTCGCGCGAGCGAGAGAGTCCGCTCGCAAGATTCAGTGCCTGGCGAATGTTAAGAACATCGCCACCGCCGTTCAGATGTACCTCACTGACTACGACCGGTTCCCTCCCGACGGGCAGGCTGACGCGGCCGCGTTGGATTACTTCCTGACCCAGCCTGGCAGGGGGGGCGGAGGCAGCGCGTCCAGCTGTTTCCGCATGTCGTGGGCGAATCCGTATGTCCGTTGGCCGGTGATCTTCGATGAGTACGTGAAGAACCGCGATGTCTGGCGGTGCCCCAGCTCGAGGTGGTCAGCCAGCGTCTGGTTCATCGTTCCCAACTACGATGGCGGGTGGTGGCAATACCTCCGCAACCATGCGGGTGAGTGGGGCACTGGGAAGGCCGTTAGCCCGTGCGCCTATGGTTTCCCATCGGGCTGGGGCGGTGATGTCACCGACTCGATCGCACAGCAAAGACTCGCCAGCCCCGCGGAGTACGGGTGGATCACCGGCCCGTCCAATCAGGGAAGCGTCGATTGCTTCGAGCAGTCGATCGGCTTGCCTGAGGAGATGGTGGACAACGTGAAGACCTCCCAGATCGCAGACCCCTCCTGGCAGATCGTCTGCGCCGACAACGGCGGCATGGTGACCCTGCACCATCCACGCAATCAGCTGTGGGGCTTCTGTGCGAACGGATGCGCCGACTGGGAGAACTGCCCGGTCACACAGGACTGCGGCCTGGATGGTGACGTGTACGACCTGTTCTGGTCGGATGCATCGTACCGCAGCAAGTTTACGCGGCACATGGGTGGCGCTAACTACGGCTTCGCCGACGGGCACGCGTCCTGGATGAATGCTGAACAAGTCATGTCGCTTGCTAACGGCCGTATCTGCTGCTCGCCCCAGAGCAACTACACTGGCTGCACCAAACAGGATGGCAAACTGATGGGGATGTGTTGCTGCTTGTGGGGATGATGTGTTGCTGCTCGTAGTATTGAAGCGAATGCGGCCCACGACGTCCCGGCTCGGCGGCCCGATGCAGGGCATATGCCCCTGCTGGTGATCCGTGCGTCAACGTTCGGGATGCGAGACGGAGCGCCCTCGGGCGCTCCGTCCTGCATTTCATGCCGTCCAGCCGCGAGCAGACGGCGCCCGCGACAGCACGAACCTACAGCGCCGGCTGCAGCACCACGATCTCGGTCGGCTCGGGTAGGTTGTCCCTCGTCGCCTCGAGGTCCGAGCCGTCAACCCTCCGCACGCGCTGCTTCCCGGCAAGGAAGCCGTCCACAGGCGCCAGGTTCAAGCTGGTCTTGCCGGTCTTGAAGTGCATCGGAATCGCGATCCGCGGGCGGAGACGGTTCACGATTGCGGTGGCGCCCTTGGCGTCAACCGTAAACGTTCCGCCAACCGGCACCATGAGAACGTCGATCGGGCCCAGGCAGGTCGCGTCTGCGGCAGTGATCTGATCGCCCAGGTCGCCAAGGTGGCAGACGGTGATGCCGTCGGCCTCGATCACGCGCACCGTGTTGGGGCCACGCTCGGCGCCTCGACTGGGGTCGTGGTAGGTCGCCAGCGACCGGAATCTCACCCCTCGATGCGTCTCTTCGCCGGCATCCCTCACGACGACGGGGTGGCCCGGCACCATGCTTACATAGTTGTGATCCGCGTGCTCGTGGCTCACCACGACGACATCTGCAGTCTCGCGAAGCGGGCCGTACCCGATGGCCCCGCCGAAGCCGCCTGGTTCGTAGGGATCGGTGACGACCTTCGTGCCATCTGCGGTCGTGATCAGGAACGCTGCATGCCCGAGGAACGTGATCTTCATCGCTCCCACCCTTTCCTAGCCCGCGCCCCCTGCCAGACTCGCCAGTGTTCCCCTCAGCACTTCGGCGCTGTGCTCCAATCCCTTGTACTCCTCACCAGACAGCTTCGGGGTGAGCACCTCCACGACGCCCTTCCGGCCCACCCGCGTCGGCAAGCTCATCGCCACCTCGGCGAAATCGCCTGATCGGTGCAGCGTCGAGACGGGCAGCACCTCTCCCGTGTTCTGGAGGATCGCGGTGACCACCTGGCGCACCGCCAGCCCAACCGCGTACCCCGCGCCCCCCTTCAGACGCAAGCACTCGGCGCCGGCGGAGCGCGTCGCGGCGAAGGCCGCAGACGCAGCCCCGAACGAGTACTCGGGCAGCGATGGCAGCGGCACACCGTCGTAGGCCATCAGGGAGAAGACCGGAACCATGGAGTCCCCGTGCTCGCCGAGGATCAACCCCTCCACTTTCGCGGGATCTATGCCCAGCCGCTCGCCCAGCAGCGAGCGGAAGCGAAGCGTGTCGAGCACTGTGCCCAGCCCGATCACCCGGTGCAGCTCCCATCCGAGCTCGGTGGCCGCGACATAGGTCAGGATATCGACCGGGTTCGTCACCACGAGAAGCACGGCATCCGGCGGCAGTGAGGCCAGCCGGACATCCCGCAGTATCTGGCGGAACAGCTCCGTGTTGCGCCCGATGAGCTGAAGGCGCGATTCGTTGGGCCCGCGCCGGAGGCCGGCCGTGATGATCACGATGTCCGAGCCGGCGATGGCCTCATAGCCGCCGGCGGTGATGCTGGGCCCCCCCGGAATGGCGGCGCGGCCGTGCGTGAGGTCGAGCGCCTCCCCCCGCGCGGCATCCGCAGCCACATCGAGAAGCACGATCTCCGAGCAGCACGCCCCGAGCTGAAGCGCGTGGGCCGCGGTCGATCCCACTCGGCCCGCGCTGCCTATGATGCTGACCTTGCCTGACATCCCGTCTATCTCTCCTGGACCTCCGACGCGGTGCGAGCTCCATCACCGGTCAGCGCCGTCTCCCCGTCCTCCTCCTGGAACGCGTATACGCTGTGGTTGTGGATTGACTCGAGGCTCTCGCAGGTGACCTGGAACCAGACGATGCGCGGGTCGGCGCGCAGCAGGCCGACGGCGTCGCGCACCACATCCTCCACGAACTTCGCGTTCTCGTAGGCCCTCTCGGTCACGAACTTCTCATCCTCACGCTTCAGCAGCGGGAAGATCTCGGCGCTCCCCTGCTGCTCGAGCAGCGCCACCAGGTCCTCGATCCACACCATCACCTCCGGGCGGTAGCGCAGCCTGGCCCGGATGATCGCTCGCTGGTTGTGTGCGCCGTGCTCGGAGATCTCCCTGCTGCACGGGCAGCAGATGGTCACCGGCACCTCCACGCCGAGGGTGAAGGTGTAGCCGTCGCCGTTGAGCACGCCCTCGAACCGGCAGTCGTAATCGAGCGCGCTCTCGCTCTGGCTGACCGGCGCGCGCTTGGTGATGAAGTATTTGAAGGCCACCTCGATGCGGGCCCGCCGTGCGTCGAGGCGCTCGCACGCTTCCCGGAGCATCTCCTGCAGGTCGGGCTTGCTGATGGGCTTCTGGCTCCAGCGGAACAGAATGTCCACGAAGCGGCTCATGTGCGTGCCGCGGAAGTGGTGGGGAAGCTCGACGCCGAAGTCAATGCGCGCCAGCACGTTGTCGAAGCCGGCCCCCTTCCGGCGGACCCGCACCGGCAGGTGCACGTCTTTGACCCCCACCAGTTGCACCGTGATCCCGCGCGTGTCAGCGCTGGCAGCGACGTCTTTCACTGCAACCTCCCGAGTCGTGCGAAGGCGCGCAGCGGCCGCGATGGCGCTGCGCGTCACAGCCGGGCGGAGCGAAGCTCCGGCCCGCGAGGCATCTCAAGCCGAGCGCTCGTCGCGGCCCCGTCATTCGGCGGCAGACGAATCCCAGAACAGCAGCCGGCCGCAGTTCTCGCATGTGAGCGTGCCCCGGTCGGCCTTCAGCGCCTTCAGCGTCTCAGACGGCAGCGCGATGCGGCACTCCGGGCAGTCGCTTCCCGTCACCCTCACCAGGCCGACGTTGCCCTGCCGTGCGCGGAGCTGCTCGTAGCGCTTCAACAACTGCTGGGGCACCCGCGTGGCCAGCTCCTTGCGCCGGCCGTCGAGAACCCCGATATCGTTCCGCAGGCGCTCGCTGACGCGAGCGTATTCCTCCTGGACAGTGCGCAGCCGCTCCCGCAAGTCGGCGAGCCCGCTCTCTCGCTCCCTGATCTCCGTCCGCTCGGATTCGAGCGAGTCCATGAGCTCGAGCATGCGGTCCTCGGCTTTCCCGATCTCGCGGCTCAGCATGGCCACTTCATCCTGGAGATCGGCGAGTTGCCGGGGGTTGCGGACGGTTCCGCCGTACAACTGGGCCCGGAACTTGGTCCTCTTCTCCTCCAGCGTCTTCAACTCCAGGTCCCGGTCGCGCGATTCCTTCTCGGTGCCATGGTGGCGTGCGAGCAGGGAGGCGAGTTCGGCCTCGGCCGCGGCGATCTGCGACTGCAACTCGGCGCCGGTGCCGAGTCCGGCCAGGGCCTCCTTGAGAGAGGCGATCTCGGTATCGGTCTTCTGAACATCGTACAGAACCGCCAGCTCCTGGCTCACCAGCACCTCCGGCCACGGGCCCCGCGACCCAGCCTGCGCTCACCGGTCGCTCGCGCGCCGTTAGCGAGCTATCTTCGTCGCACGATCGGGCCTGTCCTGCCCCGAGACCCGCGGTCGCCAGGCGGCTGGCGAGGACAGGGGAGCGCCGTTGGGCGCAGAAGGCCATTCCCGTATGCAACCTCACATCATCGGCGTCATCGCAGACGACCTGACCGGCGCCGCCGACACCGCGGCGGCGCTCGCGCGGCCGGGCTGGCCAGCGGCCGTCTCGCTCGACGCGCTGCCCCGAGCACACGAGGGACGGCGGGCATTCGCGGTCACCACGGACTCGCGGTCGTGCTCGCCAGAGCGGGTGTACGATCTCGCGTGCGGCAGCGTCGAGGCCCTGCGCGCCGCGGGCGGCACGCTGATCTACAAGAAGGTGGACTCCAACCTTCGCGGCAACATCGGTGCCGAACTGGCCGCGGTCCAGAACGTCACATCGAGGCCGGTCCTGTTCGCACCGGCGTTCCCGGCGCGGGAGCGGACGATCGTGCAGGGCATCTGCCTGGTCTGCGGCACGCCTGTCGCCGAGACCGAGATGGCGCGGGACCCCGAAGCGCCGGTCACGGAGTCGGACGTGCTCGCTCTGCTCAGGGGCCAGCGCAAGGATCTGGAGGTCTTCGCCTGCCCGCTCTCCGTGGTGCGAGCCGGCCCGCTGGGGATGCGAGTCAGCATTCCTCAGCGCGGGGTGCTGCTGATCGACGCTGAGACCG
>Ga0315294_10005266_pt1 | contig 14177 bp, 11 predicted proteins | sample YL17G13_40_MG_FD_203626 | JGI IMG/M metagenome (GOLD analysis project Ga0315294, IMG submission 203626) | Sediment microbial communities from Yellowstone Lake, YNP, Wyoming, USA - YL17G13_40 | ecosystem: Environmental > Aquatic > Freshwater > Lake > Sediment | place: USA: Wyoming | collected... | reverse complement strand
TTCACTAATTTCTCATCCCAGGCAACATCGTCAAAATCGATTGCTCCAACTTCAACGTTCCATCTTTGACCAACGACGAGAAACTGGGGGAGGTTGATTTTTTTAACTGATTCCACGAAATCATTCGTTAGGATTATATCAGCATTCACATAACAGAGGATTTTATATTTTGCACGTCTTTCAGCCTGTTCAAATAATGAGTTTAAGAGGGGGGTGCCGTGTTCATTTCTTTCAACCTCGGGTATGTAAGTCGCTCCAAGTTCGATGGAGACCGCCGCTGTCCCTTCCTCATTGCCGAATAGTAAGACCTCACACTGGGGTTTTATGAGAGTCCAACTTCGTATAGCATTGCGCTGAATCAAATCAAATTTCCCCTTAAACGGTTTTGGTGTGGTAAAGAAGGTTATCATAATTGCCCCAAATCACAAGTCACCTGTCTTATCGAAGGGATGATCAGTGTAATAAAGGGGGAGTTTTTCTGCTCTAAAGATAGGTGCTAGATATTTTTTATTAAATGGCATGCTCTCTCCAACGAGACAATAATTCGGGCGGCTCATAAAAGTTTTTGTGGACCAAATCCGCTCCATGATGACATTCAACGGCTCATTGAGGATGTTGCCGAATGAGAGGTGTATGAAGGTGCAGGGGCATACGCTACCGTCAGGCAAGATGTATATCTTCTTTCGTCCAGCGGGGCATTCATATTTATCCGATAAAACGGTGAAATCCGAGGTTACATTAGGTATTTTAAAATACTCGCGCACTTCCATTAGTTCCTCGGGGGTGAGCAGTTCATCGTAACAACCTGTAAATTCACCGGCTAACGCCGGATAATTCACATTCACCCTGATTTTTTTTCTGACCGCAAATTCTATCAGCTTTTTGTATTCGCCGTTAGCTATAGTCTCGTGGGTTGGCACCACCGCGATAGAAGTGCAAATCCCTATCTTTTTGGCATAATCAAGTGTATTCAACGCTTTATCAAATGCGCCTTTTCTCTGAACGAACCTTTCATGGCTTTCTGCGGTCGCCCCATTCAAGCTCACACCAATATTGAATATTCCCGCCCGCTTCAAATCTCTAACAAGCGGTTCATCCAGGAGATAGCCGTTTGTTATTATTGTCGGGAGTATTTGGCGTTTATGAAAAGTAGACACTATCTCTACTAAATCCTTGCGTAATGTGGGTTCCCCACCGACTAAGCAGCATAAAAAACAATCCATGCCCTTAAGTTCATCAGCGACCTGGGCTATCTCTTCAAGTGTCATGTAGGATTTGTAATTAGTCTGATGTTGGAACTTAGAGATTGAGCAGTGTTTACATTGGAGATTGCATCTTGAATCAAAAAAGAGTTCTGCGTTATAGAGAACCCGTTTGCCTTTTTTGATTTTTTGGTTTCTTTGAAAAAGGTTTTTATAAGCATAAAGATGCCCCTTAAACCAGTTCGCATTCCTAAATTTTCTAATATCTGACAGCACTTGAAACACCCGTTAGTTATTCCAGCACGGCATAGGATATCTTAGTATAGGGCAGTCTTCTTATCCGAAGGGATGGGATGCCGATAGTGTCAAGGAGGGCCAAAGTCTCTCCTGGAAACTCCTTAAAACACAATTCATCAAAGACTATTACTGCACCCTTGGGCATTCTGGGGGTGAAATGTTCCAACGCTGTTTTTGTAGGCTCATACAAGTCGCAGTCAAGGTATAGCATACTCACGACTACGTGGGGATTATTTGAGATATAATCGGGCACTGTCCGGCAAATATCCCCCCTTATGAGCTCTACTTGAGGCTTACGGTTTAACAGACGGAAGCCCTCGTGGATACGTGAACATTCCATGATATCTTCATACGTGTCTTCAGCGTATGCGCCAACAAAGAGATTTTCCGATGAACCCTTCCTATCCTTTGGGGATATCTCCGGGAATCCCTTGAATGTATCAAAGCCGATTATGGTCCTTGACTGGTTATAGGGCTCAAGAATCGAACTGATCTGGGAGAACGTCATGACTCCTGTGCCGCTTAAAACTCCACATTCTACGACAACGCCATGAACGTCAAGACATAGCTTGAATATCTCATATCTTGCAAGGAATCTTGCTATAGCGTTATTTGGGACATATTTCGGGAAATCCACCAGTTTGTCTATAATGCTCTTATCCGAAGACTCGAAATATTTTTCCAATTCCCCATAATAACCCATTCTTCTACGCGTCCTGTCTGCCTTTTCGAGCCATTTCCCCCCAGGTTTCCTGTGCCTTTTCATGGATTACCAATCGTGTCTCCTATTTTAGCGGTTATACATATATGCCAACCCAGGTTTTTCTCCAAGAATTTGAAGACCTGCCTAGGCATGAGCTTAAAATACCACTCTTTCTCATATTGGTGGTTAACATACTTTTCTATCACATAGCTAAATATATGCTCTTTGTACATGTCAACAATCATATACCCCGACATCAATCGGCGAACATCATTGAAGGTGTAAGTATATGTCACCGGACAGCCCGTCTGCGCTTCAGAATACCTCCGAATCAGCTCATCAGCCCTCCAGAACGCCATCCTGCCGTATGACATGATTATCCAAAAAACCTTCCAGCTCCATTTAGCGTAAAGCATGACCTTAATCTCAGTACTTGCATCAGCATATTTCCTAATCTCCTCAAAAACTTTTTTTGGATTGGGTGTGTGGTGTATGACACCAAAAGAGTAGATTAAGTCATATTTCTCAATCGGGAGAAACGAACTCAGCTCTTCTGCATTGCCACAATAAAATCTGGCGTTTAAGCCGTATACCTCAAATCTCTTACGGCAAATTTCCAAGCTTTTTTCAGAAATGTCGACAACGGTTAAATCGGCGCCCGCTCTCGCGAAGTTTATCGAATCAGTCCCTATACCGCAGCCTATTTCGAGCACCTTTTTCCCCTTCCATCTGTCGAATCTGGCGAAACCGGATATATGGGGCTCCACAAAGTATTTCCGCTTTTCCACATCATCGAAGTATTCACGAGTGCCGACCGGCTTAGACGAGTGTCGTATATTGCAGGGGCGACTGTCCCAGAAGTCTCTTACCTGTCCGATATCACTCATCAACTCTTCCTCCCGAGCGCAATATACTTAATCGCTTTGCTGAACTTCTTCGGGTCCAATATTCTCCAACAGTCTATTATCGTAACTTTACCCTTTCGCATGTCCCCTTCCTTCAAACCTTTGAACTCGTCCTCGGGCGTTGTTATTATCACTACCGAAGCTTTTGCCAAGCAGTCGCTCATAGATGATGCATACAGGATATCATCGCCAAACAAAGCCCTTGCGTTGTCCATTGCAAGCGGATCGTAGACTGTTATTTCCAGCATATCACTTGCCCTTTCAAGGAGTTGGCTTATTATCTTTATTGAAGCCGACTCCTCGATAACCGGTGTCTTTGTCTTGTAAGAGAGACCTAGCACGGCGACGGTGCCCCCTTCCTTTGGTAGAAGCCCTAGAACCTTGTCAGTAACGTGCTTCACCTGGAACTTGTTTATTTCGTCTGTGGAGTCCGCTAAGGGTGTGTCTAGCCCGCATTTTTTCGCGAATGAATTGAATGCCCTGTTGTCTCGTGGGAAACAGGGGCCACCATAGCTCAGACCTCCTTTCAGGTAGTAAGGCGATATCCTCCTGTCTGAGCCCAATGCTGCCGTTATCTTATCTATTTCGGCGCCTGGGACCTTTTCGCAGATGTTCGCAAGGTTGTTCGCAAAGCTTATCTTCATCGTCACGTAGGAGTTGAGCACGATTTTGGTAATTTCAGCGCTGACGATTGACATCCTCGCCATATAAGGCTTGTTTTCGCACACTTTCAGGTATATTTTCTCCAGTTTGTCTCCAACGGACCTGTCACTTTCTCCGATGAGTAGCATGTCCGGTTTGAGGAAACCGTTAATCACGTCTCCAAGCGCGATGAATTCGGGATTATAGGCTACATCGAAGCCCTTCCCATTTTTCCTTCCAGAAACCGACTCTATGAGAGGTATGAGAGCTTCGTCTGTTGTGCCTGGAGAGACTGTCGAGGTTATTGCGAATAGGTGGTATTTTTTGTCAGTTTTCTTCAATGCCTTGGAGAGTTCGGTCAAGGCGTCTTGTAGGTAACGGTCTGAGAAGCTTCCGTCATGCCTGCTTGGGGTCGGGACTATCAGGAAGGTTATGTCGGATTCCCTTATCGCTTCCTCATAGCTTTGAGTTGCTCTTAGCCTTCCCCGGGAGGCTGTTATGAACTCCTGAAGCCTTGGCTCATAGACCGGTGCCTTGCCATGGTTTATCGCATCAACGAAGCTCTTGTTGATGTCCACGCCTATGGTGTCAAAGCCACGGTAGGCGAAGCATGCGGCGGAGCATGCGCCCAGTTTTCCAAGACCGATAATGGATATTTTCACCCTCAGTTCGCCTCAGACAAAGTTATAACATCTATTATCTGTTTCCCCATAAAAGAGCGTTTCTATTTAAGGAAAGAGACCGACGCAACAGGAGGCATGCACATCTTGTGCTTGTTTTTCCCGTGCATCGACAGTATCTTCCCTATTTTTCCGAGTTGTATGCCAGTCTCCGCCTGAATCTCTTTGGCTGACATCCCAAGTCCATGTCCTATCAGCACCTTCTCGGCTTCCTCGTATTTGAACCCCAGTTCGCCCTCGTCCGTCTGCCCATGCCAGAGCCCCGCGGTAGGCGCCCGCCCTATTATCCTCTGCGGCACGCCCATGTGGGCTGCCAGAACCCTGACAAGCCTCTTTGACAGGCCGCCTATGGGGCTTATGTCCACTGCCCCGTCGCCCCTCTTGGTGAAGTATCCGAGGTTGTAGTCCTCATCGAGGTTACCTGTCCCGAGGATGATGCACTTTTTTTTCGCGGCGAATCTTGAGAGTATCACCGCCCGGATTTCCGCAGAGAGGTTCCCGATGTGATATGGTTCGTCGAGTGATTCTGGAATTTCTTTCCTGAATGCGTCAATCAGCCCGCCAATGTGGACGACGAAGTCCTCTACCAGGCAGCCCGGATACTTTGACTGCAGAATCTCTATCACCTCCCGCGCATACTCTTTGTCCCCGGGCCAGTTGGTATTGGAGGGTAGCTGGATGCAGACCAGCTTCAACCGGTTTCTGGTTTTTCTGTAATGCTGGTCGAACGCGTATGCCGTGAGAAAAGCGACAGTCGAGGAGTCCACCCCCCCGCTCAAACCGATGACTCCGCCCTCAAGCCCGTTTGGGGCTATTTTCTGTGTGATGAATTCAGATATCTCTGATTGCGTAACCAGGGGGTTAATCTGCGGCAGAATTATCCTTCCGTTCATCTTGTGTTAGCGTTTTGGCTTGGCAGACTCCTTTACTTGGGCGCTCACCCAAGCGTACGTCTTCTTCAGTCCCGCCTCAAGCGGCTGTGACGGAGCCCACCCCAGCTTCTCCTTTATCAACCTGTTGTCGGAGTTCCTGCCACGGACGCCCAACGGCCCCTTGATGTGCTTTATCTTGAGTTTCTTCCCCGCTATTCTCATTATCTTCTCAGCGAGCTCGTTAATCGTGACCATCTCCTCAGAGCCAATGTTCACAGGCCCCGTGAAATCGGAGTCCATTAGCCGTCTAACTCCCTCCAAACACTTGTCTATGTAAAGGAATGAACGCGTCTGCTTGCCGTCCCCCCACATCTCAACCATCCCCCCGTCTGGTGTCTCAGCCACCTTCCTGCAGAAGGCTGCGGGGGCCTTCTCCCTGCCACCCCGCCATGTGCCCTCCTCTCCGAATATGTTATGGAAGCGGGCTATCCGGACAATCATCCCATAGTTTTTTGCATAGGACATGTAAAGATGCTCGCTGAACAGCTTCTCCCAGCCATATTCGCTGTCCGGAATCGCAGGATAAGCAGAATCCTCTGAACACTTGGGGTTATCCGGGTCCATTTGGTTGTATTTTGGGTAGATGCAAGCGGATGATGAATAGAAAATTTTGCCTACCTTGGCGAGCCGGCACACCTCCACCATGTTGAGGTTAATCAACGCTGAATTGTGGATAATCTCCGCATCATGCTCCCCCGTGAAAACGAATCCAGCACCACCCATATCAGCGGCCAGCTGGTAAACCTCATCAAACGGCCGGTCCACGATTGCTTTGCATGTGCTCGGGTCACGCAGATCACCAATCACGAAATCGTCGGACAGTGTTGTGCCAAATTCGGGGTGCTTCAAATCAACCCCGCGGACCCAATAACCCTCCTTCTTAAGCCTCTTCACAAGGTGACTGCCTATAAACCCCCCCGCTCCACAAACTAAGGCTGATTTCATAGTCATAGGTTAGTGAATCTATCCTTAAAAAATTTATTTCTGGACTTTAATGACGAAATACCATCCGCTGCAAAGGGAAAACGGCAAATATTTTACCGCTCGATTGACATTCCAGTCAATCAAGTAAGGTGACCTGGAGAATATGAAATTTGAGACTGGTCCGGCAAAAACACAGCTTTTATGCTTTTTGTCCATCAACAGCTCGCACGATTTTAGAAGTTTACTGAATTTTTCTAAGGAGAAGAATTGTATATGCTTACTGTCAGGATTGTTCGTCATTCGGATAGGATTCTTCCCGGACGAACGCTTTGCGAGCGTTGAAGACAGCAAAAGATGGTCTATTAGCTTCATGATTTTCCATATTCCCAGCTTGAGGAAGATGAAAACTTCCCACTCAAACGGGCCATAACCGTTCGGGATGGTTACCAGGATTAGACCATCCGTTTTTAGCATGCTCTTCATCGCAAGAAGGCCTTCCCGGGGATTCTTCAAATGTTCGAGAACCTCGGAACAGATTATGACATCGTATTTTTTCCTGCTTTTTGAGGCAAGACCATGCAATGTTTCACAGCGGAGTGCGACATTCTTCAGCCTATTGATTGTTTTCGCCCTCTTGATGGAACTTTCGTCCATATCCATCCCAGTGACGTCATAGCCTTCTTCCGCGATAGGGAGTGTTATCATCTCCCCGGTACCACAGCCGACATCCAAAATCCTCAATTTCCTCTTTTTCGAGTCGTTAGAGAATGACTTAATCTCAGAGATTAGGAATTCCAGCCGTTTTTTATGGCCATAAACGTTTTCCTCAGGAAGCCCGTATTTTCTCATGTTGAAGGGTGATTGTCTTTCTTTTTACACGACAATGCAAGACACTCGCAAGCATCAGGAAGGATAGCATATACTATAGCATCCATCGCGGTCCAAAGACGGGTCTTTATAGAGGTTATTTTTTTAGGGCAGTTAAAAAAGGACTTTGCCCTAACGTCCAATCCGGACAATGAGGCTAGAGAGAGAAGCTCGGCCATGGTAAATTCATGATGATGGCCGATAAAAGGCATCTCAGAGTTGTATATTACTTCCAACGGCGTCAAAGGCGTACGACCGTACAGGAGTTTTATCCTTCTTGGCCAGTAGGCGATATTAGGCACGTCAATGTAGAGTGAACCGTCGGCGTTAATCAAGGAGGTTATGTTTTTCATGAAGGACTTCAAGGAATGCGGATAGTGTTCAAGAACCGCCATTACAGTAACAGCATCGAAGAGGTTTAATTTTTTAGCCTTGGGTTCGAACGGATCCCAGTCGATGATTCTAACATCTTCTGACTTGATAAAGCTGAAGAGGTCATTAAACGAGTTGCTGTAATAGTTCAGAGATTCGGTCATTGTGACGTCGTAACCCAATCTCTTTAAGGTTAGCGGGAAAACCCCCCAGAAGCCACCGACATCACAAACAGTGCGAACCTCGTTATTTTTATCGAACGACCGGTAAGCATGATAAAATCGAATTGAGGATGTGCGCAGGTATTCCTTGAAGTCGAATAGCCCAGGACGCCACCCGTAGTTATGGAGTGCTATCTCTTGTTGCATCTGAGGAGTCCAGTAGGCGTATATCTTTTCTAGGACTTCTTGGTAGACACCGTCAAATTTTCTGAATGTTAGTTGTTCCATCCCCTATCAGACTTACCGTGTCATAAGACTTTTCCACCAACCACAATCCATGCAATAATTTTATCGTTTCGCCCATAATATACTGTTCGAGAACGCATTTGAGCCAGTAAACTGCGGGAATGTCAGTTACAATTCCTGCAAATCGTCTTGTTGTAATAATAGAAATGCGCAGAATAGTTAATCATTAGGGTAATAAGATTCACGTACGCAGCCCCAAACGGCCCATACCGCGGTATAAACAGGAGGTATCCTGCCAAGGAGGTTATCGTGTGCAAAAGGGCTATATTACGTAGATACTGGCCTTTGCCCTTTGCGGACAAAAAGAAATTATATGGCTGGAGCATTCCGTTGAAAAATGCTCCAAGCGTTAATGGAAATACTAATGGGACTACAGGCATGTAGTTATCGGAGAAAAAGACCATGATTATGGGTTCCGCCAGATATAACAGTAAGAGGCATGAGACTGTCAGCCACAGAATAGTATATAAAAAAACCCTCTTTGGAATTTCATTAACATCAGTGAACTTTTTGAATGAAGACGTCGCTAAGGACGTGGGGAATTGTCGTATTGGGAAGGTCATGACATTGGCTAGGTAGTAAAAGCCAGCGGAGGTTGTATTGATAAAATATGATAAAAGTATCTTATCCAGGTATAATGTAGACAACCCCATGAGCCTGCTAGTGTAGACATAAAAACCATACGTCTTTGTTTCCTCGAAAATCGTCCTGACATTGCCCTTCAAGCTACTGCAAAGGGGTTTTAACCGGCGTATTAAAAAAAGGGAGGATATAACCAAACTTAGGAAGCTCAATACGAGGGATAGCGTAGGAGTCAGTTTATACCAGATAATCACGAAAAACAAGGAGAGGAGATATAACAATGATGGGAGTATGGTATATACTGATAATTCTTTTATGCTATTTTTTCCCTGACAAATCTGCGATATTGACGACTGGAAAGGATAGATTAGTAGGATGGGGGACAATACCCGCAGAATCCAACCAACATTCGTGTTGAAAAACCCGTCAATAAAGAAACTTATGGAAAATATGAAGAGGGAATAGAGCACACCGACGCCCGCAGATAGTAATAACAACGCGCCGATGTATTCTCTTGTGTTTTTTTCGTTTTTGCATAAGGCGATTAGTCTCGAACCGGCAGAGAAGAGGCCAAATTCGAAGAACAGTACGGTGAATCCTAGTACTGAAAGGCAGAATGAATAGACTCCGAAGTTAAATGCCCCTAAGGAGCGGGTATTAACGATGTTTATCATTAAACCAAGGCATGCCAGAGCAAGTTGGGAGGCATAAAGTATCATAGACTGTTTAGCTATTGTTGAGGTTAATATAGGACAATAAGACACCAACGAGTTCCAATCAAAAGTCATAGGATTAAAGCGAATAGACGATATTTTTTTTGATAATCTTTTCATGTAAAAAAGTATATATTTAAGGAAGTTATTAATGGGCCTAAAAATAGATTAAATAGAGGGCTAAGCCTAAGAAACAAGATGCGGGGGATAGTGCCTATGAATCGGCGATAAGTGCCGAAGAGGGTTAAGAAACATCGGATATGACCCGCAAACCATCAGTTAAAGAATGAAAGGGCTAGAATATTCAAAAAAATCCTGGATAGTGGTCCTAGCAGCCATGATCTTTTTAACGTTCATACTGCCATTTATCCTCTTTAGGCAGCCATTGGGGGATGGAGACACCTATAGCCACATATTCATGACCCAGCTAATGGCTGATGAATGGGGGGTGACGAACTTTTTTAAAAGGTTGGCGACGGATTATGTCGAGGATATGGGGTTGGGGGGTTATCCGATAGGATTATGGTTTCATGCAGCAACGGTATCTAAAATCACGGGTTTATCGGCCCGGAACTTGAGCGTATGTTTGCCGGTAATCTGGGCGATATTCCTAGCAGTTTCTGCGTACATCACGTCAAGATTGTTCCTTGGGAGTTCTGAAAAATCGATTTTGGCGGTGATTTTTTTCATGAGCAACCCTCTGGCTGTGTGGTACATAGGCTTTTATTCGAATGTATTCGTTTTGCCGTTTTTCCTATTGGCGATTTATATGCTGTTTAGCTATCGGCTCTCATATGCGGCAAGATTTTTCATTTTCTGCGCCTTTTCGGCTCTAATTGCCGTTTCCCATTCCGGGACGACATCGTATATCTTCTATTCATTGTGCATATATTCATTCTTAGAGGTGATGTTTTCTTCCGGAGGAAGAAGATTCCAGACTTATGGATTTTTCCTGGCATTCACAATCTGCATGGTCTCGGTTATGACCGTGATTCCCGAGATATATTGGAATTTTTACATGAAGATGTATATGGTCGTCTCGTTTATCGAGAAAACCCAAAGCATGATTGGAGTGGATTTATCAGCTTATAAAAACCTGTATATGTCAGCAATAGGATACGGTAATATTTTTTATTGGAATGTCGGAGGGGCTTTGTATATTCTCTTCTTGGAGACAGCCCACCGTCTAAGAAAACGGGTCATTGGAAGTTTGCCCTTCCATAAAAGGGTACGGATGGATTGGTTATATAATCAAAAATGGGTTGGGGTATTATTGCCGGTCATGTTGGTAGTAGCATATGGAATCGCTCTCTTGCCAACACTGAGTAAGTTTAGTTTTTCTAGAGGCATGATAATGAACTCGATGCTAGCGCCGTTGTTTTGGTGGGGACCAATACAATGTTTCCTTTGTTTGTTCTGTTTTGGAAATCTTAGGAAAATGCCGGTTTTATTGAGTATTACTTTCATGATTGTTTTGTTGCCTTTTATGCCGTTTAAAGGGACTGGCGAAGACTACGGCACGGGCATCAGTCGTTACTTGTTGTTCAATGCAATCATTGTTTCCATACTGGCATCGGAGGGTTTTGTCAATTTAATCAGGGTTCTCCCAGGCAAAAAAGCAGCATATGTTTTGACGGTTATCGTAATATGCTCTTCCATAGTTACGGTCCCTATCGGGGTTACATATTTCCTGCCGGCCATTTCCGAGCAAAAGCCTGAAACGGCAGGTCTTGGATATTTGAAGGGTGAGGCTAGCAGTGGATCCATCACTCTAGCCCCGAATATGAGGCAGCGACTCGAGGTTTACGGGGGTGTGAGGGATGCCCTTTGGGTGATACCGTCAAATGAGAGCTATGACAATCAGTGCATAAACGATTTATATGTAGATAACAGGCAGAATAGTACCGCTTGTCTAAGGGAATATGGGATGGAATATGTAATTGATTCCCGGAGGGTGAGGAAATTTATGAATGTTAAATCGCCAAACGAAGTGGCTGGAAGCGGTATCGACAGGATTTATAGTTCTGGTGATTTTATCATTGATGAGTTAAATCCGCAATAATGGGTGGTGCGCAGATTAGGCATAAAATTTTTGTAGCCACACTTCCAGGAAAATCGCCCTCCAAAGCAACCTACCGTGGCCTTTTTTGCCATTAATGTGTTGTTTAATTATTTCACGCGTTTTTTCCAGGTTTATGTATTCGGCACATAAAGGCTTGTTTTTTAAAAAAAGTTTGTCCAGTAATTCAATCATTTCTGTGGTTTTCAGCCATTCTTCTTCAGGGGTGGCAAAACCTATTTTGTCTTTGCGGGAGAGTATTTCATCTGGGACTATGCCACGCATTGCATCTCGGAGTATCTTCTTTTTGTAACCTAAAGCGACTATGTATTCTTCTGGCAGACCGAGTATGAACTCTGTTATGCGAAAGTCGAGGAATGGAACTCTTGATTCCCTGGAAAAACGCATTGAGTTTCTATCCTCCCAGGTTAGAAGGTGTTCCAGTCTATAATTGAGGTGGAATATTAGGGCTTCTTTAAGAGTGGGGCATGAATAAAACTTCCCGGCAAAATCTCCACTAAATTTATTGGATAAGTTCTTGTTCAAGTTGCTTTTTTTTAGGAAATATTGTTGGCGAAGTGACGAGGGCATTAGTAAGAATATTAGGGAGTATAGGTCTAGCCGGAGTTGGGGGGAAGTTAATAAATGAAATAATCCTGACATGAATGCCCGTATCTGAAATTTGGATAATAAACCCCTCAGGTAGAATCCATAAAAGTAGTTGTATCCTGCAAGTATTTCATCTGATCCTTGTCCATCGAGGAGGACAGTTACGTTATGCTCTTTGGCTAGCCGCATGACACAGTAGTGAGCGTATGGTGATGGTCCAGGGACGGGTTCTCCTTGGAATCTGATGAAGTCATATATGTCAGTTTTAAGTCCTTGTGCTGTGGGGGCTGTTTTAAAATTGCTCATTTGTCTTGTTGTTGAGACAGTGTCGATATATCTAGACTCGTCGAGGCCAAAGCCCGGAAATACAGCAGAAAATGTTTTAATCTCGGTTTTTTTTGATGACTCTATGAGGCAGGCTATGGTAGATGAGTCTAACCCGCCACTAAGACACGTGCCCACTGGCACGTCACTTTGCAGGTGCAGATGGATAGAGTCCGAGAGGATATCCCTAAGTTTTTTCACTGCCACGTCATAATCTATCTTCTCGGCCCTAGAGCGGGGGCCCCACCAAGTAGTAATGGAGAGTGCCCTTTTTTTCAGGTCGTATATCCCATATGACGCCTTAGGAAGGCGCCTGATAGGCGCGTGGAAGGTTTCGTCGGTGTGGTCTGTGATATTGTAGAGTAACAGGTCATAGATGAGCTTGTCGTTGGGCTGTGTCTTTATTCCAGACTCCCGTATGGGGGGTATTTCAGAGGCGAAGATGAAGCGGTCTTCATCTATCAGATAGTAGATGGGTTTTATGCCGAACCTGTCCCGTGAGAGGAATAAAATTCCATTTTTTTTATCGTAAATGCAGAATGCCCACATGCCATTGAATTTTTCCACACATTTGTAACCCCATTCCTCGTACGAGTGGATTATGACCTCAGTGTCTGAATGTGATTTAAAAACGTGGCCTAAGCCCTCCAACTCGGTTTTCAGCGGCAGATAATTATAAATCTCACCATTATAGGTTATCCATATGCTCTGGTCTTCGTTGCACATCGGTTGATGCCCTAGTGAGCTGAGGTCTATGATGCTTAGGCGCAGGTGTCCTAGGCTCAGGCCATCGGAGAGGTAGATTCCGCTGTCATCCGGCCCTCTGTGCCTCATTGAATCCATCATTTTTTCAAGAAGCTCATTATTGGCCCAGTTAAATCCGCATATCCCACACATTTTGCCTATTTAAGTATTTTTTGCATATGAGCGATGATTAGATTTTCCATCCAAGCAGTAACATCTACAGTCTCTGATAGCATTTGTTGGCGCTTTTGCATCCACTCATTTTTTATGCCGGTTTTATCAAGAAGTTCTGTTGCCTTTTCTATGGCTAATGAAGCATCTGAGAGGATTATGGTAAGACCATATTTTCGTTCTTGTTCTTCTAGATAGCCCAGACGCAGTGTGTTGATGTAGATTGAAGGAGTTCCTAGAACGGCAGCTTCTGACGCCATTGTTGCACCCTCTCCGACGTATAGTGTAGCATAGGATAGTAGATGGTGGATTTTATCAGGGGGAATATTCATCTTATATTTCTCCAATTCAGGAGGGAGTGTTTTTTCAGAGGTTATTATTACGCGACCGTGTTTTTCGAGCATTCTTATCAGTTCTAGCTGGTCGTTGAAGCTGAATCCCTTTTGCCCGAAGTCGTGACTTGCATCCCAAGAGACAAAACGCAATATGAAGAATGCGTCATCTTCTTTAAGTCCTTCATCAACCAACACTGCGGGGTCTGGTTTGAAATATTTGGGGTGGAGGTAGCATAGTTCCATGTAGCCATTAAATCTTATTTGCTTTTTTCCAAGATTTTTTTTAAATGAGGTAGGAGTGCATATTATGTCCGTAAATGGCACATAGAGCAGGTGCTCGAGCTTTGCATGTTCTGTGTCGTCGAAGGCTATGTGAGGTTTGCCAATGAATTTGGATACATGGGCCGCGTACATGGAGCCAAAACTGAGGAATAAATCGGGGTTGAATTTTTTAGCAACTTTATAGAGAGAATAGTCCGCTTGGGGGATGTATAGTATTTTGCCTAATAGGTTTTGTGAGCCCTTACCGCGGCTTATGTAGGAAGATCCATATGCCCTAAGCAAGTCAAACACGTGTTTTCTATCTCTGGCAGTTATCATGAATTCGTGGCCTTTTTTCTGCATCTGCCATATGAAGTTTTTAAAGTAG
>Ga0315294_10005265_pt1 | contig 14178 bp, 10 predicted proteins | sample YL17G13_40_MG_FD_203626 | JGI IMG/M metagenome (GOLD analysis project Ga0315294, IMG submission 203626) | Sediment microbial communities from Yellowstone Lake, YNP, Wyoming, USA - YL17G13_40 | ecosystem: Environmental > Aquatic > Freshwater > Lake > Sediment | place: USA: Wyoming | collected... | reverse complement strand
GCGGCGGGGCGAACGGCGGCTTCTGCGTCTATGACGAAGGCGTGATCGTCATCGATTCCAAGATGACGGCGGAGGGGACGCGGCAGTCGGTGGCCGAGATCGCCAAGATCACTCCGCTCCCCATCACCTATATCCTCATCACTCACAGCGACCTCGACCACGTCAACGGCCTGAATGGATATCCTCCGGGGCTTCGTATCATCGCTCACGCCCAGACTAAGAAGGACATGGACGAGGCCTTCCAAAAGGACGAGGCCCTGAAGCCGCTCTTGGCCTACCTGCCGAATCAAACCTTCACCGATGATTTCGATCTGAAAGGACTCGGAAAAGAAATCCGGCTGCTCTATTTCGGCCCGGCCCATACGAGCGGCGACGTCGTCGTTTTCTTCGCCGCGGAAAAAGTCGCCTTCATCGGCGACCTGGCATTCATCGGCCGCGATCCGCTTATTCACAAACAGAAGGGCGGGACGTCGTTCGGACTGGTGAAGGCCCTCAAAGGCCTGCTGGCGCTCGACGCCGAGACCTATATCGCCGGGCATAATGATCCTTTGACCAAAAATGACATCCAGGGTTTGATGACTTCAGTCGAAGAGAAGCAAGCCAAGGTCAGGGATATGATCAAAGCCGGCCGATCCCTCGACGAGATCAAGGCGGCGTTCGGGATCGCCGCCGCGGCCGGAGCGCCGGCGGGCCGGCGCCGGCCGAGCCTGGTCGAGATCATCTACCAGGAACTGACCGAGAAAAAGTAGCCCGCGGTATTGCCGCTCGATCGGGTCCGTTTGGGCCCCATCGATCTCCGCTTACTTCTTCATCTCCGCCGGAGGCGCCGGCTGGAATTTCAGGGCGACCTCCCTTTCCTGGGCGGCCCGCAAGAGGCGGAATTTCACTTCCTCGTCCCACCTGAACCGGGCGAGGTAGGTCCGCAGTTCGTTGATGTCGGTATAGGCCTTGCCGTCGACGGACAGGACGATATCCCCTTTTTCAAAATCCCGGCCCAGGGCGGCGCCGTCGATGGGTTTGACGTCGATCACGAGGTTGTCGATCCCTTTAAATTTCTTAAAGCTCAACCCGACCGACGGGAACGCCGGTCTCGCCTCCTCGGGAACGCCGAAGAGATAATCCCCGAGACTGCGGGCGACCTGGGCCGAGGGCTTGTCTTTTTCGACGAAGACGCTGATCACCGTCTTGAACGGCATTTGGCTCTGTTGGAAAGCGCGCAGATTGAGGCCCAGGTTATAGATCAGGTGACCGGACCCGGCCAACACCACCATTTTTTTCCGTTCTTTCCGGACCCCTTCCAGGGCATTGGCGGCCATGACATGGTCCCAGACGGACTGGGCCCGATAGAGGCCATCGAACATCATGTCCAGGCCCGCTCCTTTCATCTGCGGCGGAAGGTCGGCGCTCTCAAAGATCGTCCGGATGAGCTGGCGGTGCTCGGGATGGGTCAGGTCGGGCTTCGGGACGAGGGCTTTCTCTTCGTCGCGGAGAGCGTCCCAGCCCTGCATCCGGATCTTGGTGATGATGTCCTTGGGCGCGTTGAGAGCGTAAACGGGGATCCTGTTCTCCTTGGCGAAGAGAAAGATCTTCCGGTAGTAAGCGAAGTTGAAGTTCCAGTGGACATACCACTGGGCCTCCCGGACGAACTCGTCCTCGGACATGAAGCCCAGACTCCATTTGGTCAGGATGTCCTGGGAGGTCGCCGGGAACATCTCCAGCCCGATGGCCAGCGCCCGGTCCTGGTCATACAGGGCCTGGATGATCTTGAACTGGAGGTCGTGCATGGAGAGGGAGTTGTGGGTCTCGCCGACATGAATGATCCGGCTTCCCTTCATCTCCTGGATCATCTTGGCGAACGGAATCGGCTTGCCCGTCTCGACCGAATAGAGCTCGTCGGAGGCGACCTCCAAGACCTTGTCCTTATAGCGGGGATCTCCGATCTTCAGGCGCAACGATTTGTCTCCCGCCGCGTCCTGGGCCGGCGCGATCCGGGCGAAAACCAAGAAGACCGGCAATAAAATGATCCACATGACGCTCCGTCTGTCCCTCATGATTCCTCCATCCATCGTTCGATTTTCCCAAGTATCATATCCACGGCTTATCACCAAGTCAATTTGGCCCGAGGCGGCGTTTCGGGTATAATCGGCTCCTTTTTAGGACCCATAATGGAACCGGACAACGAGACCGTCAAGGGACGAGCCTTCGGCTCGCCACTCGCCCGTGGCTTATGTTCACGGGCGAGTACGGCGGAAGAGGACCCCCGGGCAAAGCCCGGGGCCCCGGCCGCCGTGGACCGGGAAACCCCGGAACAGAAGAGGTCGATCCGAACGTTCGCCGCGGCCTCGTTCTTGAACGACATGGGCTCCGATATCATCTATCCCATCTGGCCGCAATTCGTCACGACCGTGCTCAAGGCGAACATGACCGCCCTGGGATTCCTGGACGGTCTCGGCGAAGCGCTGGTCTCCCTCTCCCAGGCCGCCTCCGGCTACTTCTCGGACCGGCTCAAGAAACGAAAGATTTTTATCTGGGCGGGATATCTCTGCGGCTCGATGTCGAGGCTCGGATACGCCGTCTCTTCGGTCTGGACGCACCTCCTCCCCTTCAAGATTCTGGACCGCATCGGCAAGATCCGGAACGCGCCCCGCGACGCCCTGGTCGCCGACATCTCCACGGACCGGCGCCGGGGACGGAATTTCGGCCTGCTTCGGACCATGGACAACGCCGGCGCTTTCACCGGCATCCTGATCAGCATCGCCTTCCTGAACATCCTCGGCTACCGTCTGCTCTTCGCCCTTGCCGCCATCCCCTCCTTGATCGGCGCCGTTCTGATCATCCTCAACATCAAAGAACAAAGATCGGAAAAGAAGATCTACAAAGGCTTGGCCGTCAAGGACATCGACGGCAACCTGCGGCTTTATATCATCTTGAACGCCATCTACGCCTTGGGCGCCTTCAGCTATTCGTTTCTTATGATCTATGCCGCGAGATCCGGATTTCAAAAGGGATTCGTCCCCGTCCTATACCTCATCTACACCGCGGCGGCCGGACTTTTCTCGCTCCCCTTCGGAAAACTATCGGATAAGATCGGGCGCAAGCCCGTCCTTTTCCTGGCTTATATCCTGTGGGCCGGCGTGTCCGTGGGGGTCCTCTTTGGCCGGGGCCTAATCGTCATCGTCCTCATCTTCGTTCTCTACGGGGTCCATAAAGCCGCTCTTGAACCCGTCCAGAGGACCTTGGTCACCGAAATCTGTCCCCCGCAATTCCGGGCCAGCGCCCTGGGCGCGTTCCAGATGATCATCGGACTGTGCGCCCTGCCGGCTTCGGCCCTGGCCGGCTTCCTCTGGGAACGCTTCGGCGCGGCCGTGCCGTTCACTCTGTCGCTGGGATTGACCGCGATCGCGGCCGCCCTCCTCCCCTTCGTCAGAGAGCGCCGGATCTCGGCCTGATCGCCGGTCAGCTCCGGCCTCGCTTGACATTTCCATCGGGGCAACCTATAGTTTGAGCAGAGAGGGAAAAAAAAGGCTTCATGCCGAAAACCGAGATTCTCAAGGACGGGGCCGAGATCGACATTCGGCCGTTGACCCAGGGAGATCTCGACCTCCTCGCGAAATTCTTCCTGGACCTGCCTCCGGAAGACCGTAAGTACCTCCGGATCGACGTGACCAACCGGAAAACGGTCGAACAGAGGCTTCGGTTCATGGATTTCGGATACCATCACCGCCTCGTCGCGATCCACGGCGGCGAGATCGTCGCCGAGGCCGCCCTTGAGCTGCCTTTCGAAGAATGGCGCCGGCATCAAGGCGAGATCCGGGTGATCGTCTCCCGGCCGTTCCAGCGCCGCGGATTGGGCATGATCATGATGCGCGAGATCTATTGCCTGGCCCTCCGCAAGGAGGTCGATACCGTCGTCGCCTGGATGATGAAACCCCAAGTCGCCGCTTTGGCCCATGCCCGCAAGATGGGCTTCCACGACCAATCCGTCCTGCCCAGCTACGTCCGCGACCAGGACGGCGAAATGCATGACCTGATCATTCTCAAAGCCAAGATCCAGGATCTGTTGAAAGAGATCGAGCCCTTTTTCGGGACGATCGACTGGCAGGCCTGCCCCTAACGGTTCCCTTATTCTTCTTCTTCCGCCCTCACCCGGCCCTCTTTGACCGCATCGGCGATGATCTTCTGCTGGAGGTGCGAGGGCACTTCCTCATAGTGAGAAAACTCCATCAGGAACGATCCCCGGCCGCCCGTGATCGAGGTCAGCGACGGTTCAAAGTCGAGCATTTCCGACATGGGCACGACCGCCTTCAGGATGCGCATGTGGCCCTTCTGCTCCATGCCCTGCAATTTTCCGCGCCGGCCGTTGAGGTTCCCCATGATGTCGCCCATATAGGCTTCGGGCGTGTAGACCTCGACCGTCATGACGGGCTCGAGGATCGTCGGCTTGGCCGCCAGCATGGCCAGTTTGAAGGCCTTCTGCGCGGCGATCTTGAAGGCGATGTCGGAGGAATCCACATCGTGGTAGGAGCCGTCGTACAGGATGACCTTGAAATCGACGACCGGGTAGCCGGCCAGCACGCCTTTTTTCTTGGCCTCCTCCATCCCCTTTTGAACGGAGGGGATGAAGTTCCTCGGGATCGCTCCGCCGAAGATCTTGTCCTCGAATTCGAAGTCCTTACCGCGCGGCAGAGGCTCCATTTTGATCCAGATGTCGCCGAACTGACCCCGGCCGCCGGTCTGCTTCTTGTGCCGGCCCTGGACGTCGGCCCGGCCTTTGATCGTTTCTTTATATGAGACTTTGGGGGGCTTGAGCTCGACATCGACGTTATAGCGTTTCTTGAGCTTCTCCGTGACGATCCGGACGTGCAGCTCGCCGTTGCCCGAGATGAGGAGCTGGCTCGTATCCGGATCGCGCTCGAAGCTGAGCGTGGGGTCTTCTTCCATCAGGCGATGCGAGGCCAGGGAGATGCGGTCCTCGTCAGCCCGCGTTTTGGGTTCGATGGCGAACGAAATCGACGGCTCTGGGAATTTGATCCGGGGGATCTCGACGCCGGAGCCCTTGGCGGACAGGGTGTCGCCGGTGGCGGTGACCTTCAGTTTGGCCGTAGCGACGAGATCGCCGGCCTTGGCCTGGCCGGCCGGCGTCTGGTCCTTGCCCTGAAGGAAGAACAAGCCGCTCAGCTTCTCGTCGGCCTCCTTGTTCGGATTCGTCACCGAAGCGTCGGGATTGACCTTGCCGGAAAAGACCCGCATCATCGAGATGCGGCCGGTATACGGATCGGACACCGTTTTGAAGATCAGCGCGGCGAAAGGACCGTCGGGACTCGGTTTGAGAAGCCCGTCCTGGCCGTTGATCATGGCCGTGATCTCGCCCCGCTCCAGAGGCGAGGGGACGTACGCGAGGATGCCGTCGAGGAGCGTCTGCGCGCCGATGTTCTGAATCGCCGAGGCGGCGAAAATGGGAAAGAGCTGATGGCTGAGAATGCCTCTTTTCAGGCCGCTCCGGACCTCGTCGACCGATAGCTCCCCCTTATCCAGATACTTCTCCATCAGCTTCTCGTCGTTTTCGGCGACCATTTCGACGAGCTCCTTATATCGTTTCTCGGTCTCGGCCTTAAGCTCGGCGGGAACGGCCTCTTCCTTGTATTTGCCGCTCTCGTCCTTCTCGAAGACGTAGGCTTTCTGGCCGATCAGATCGATGACCCCGCGGAAATTCCTCTCTTCGCCGATGGGGATCTGGAGCGGGATCGCCGGCCGGCCGAAGAACTGCTGAATGCTCTCGACCGTGCGCCCGAAGTGGGCGTTCTCGCGGTCCATCTTGTTGACGACGAGGATCCGCGGCAGGCCGAACTCCTCGAGCATCTCCCAGACCTTTTCCGTCCCGACCTCGACCCCGGCCACGCTGTCGACGAGAACGGCCGCGGCGTCCACGGCCCGCAGGCTGGCCTTGGTGTCCCAGAGAAAATTGCTGTATCCGGGGGTATCGACGATATTGACCTTGTGGTCCTTCCATTCGACGAAGGCCATCGCCGAGCTGATCGAGATCTTCCGCTCGACCTCCTCAGGTTCGAAGTCCGTGACCGTGTTGCCCTTGTCCACACGGGTCAGCCGGCCGGTCGCCCCGGTATCGAAAAGGAGCGCCGCGGTGAGCGACGTCTTTCCGGAGCCGCCGTGCCCGATGAAGGCGATGTTCCTGATCCTGTCGCCCGAATAGTCCTTCATGATGGAATCTCCACTAATAGAAAAAATTAAAGGTTATCATACACTAGGTCGATCGCTCTATTCAACGGATTTCAGGACAGATGCGAGATCATCGGGGAGCGGCGAGAGAAACTCGAGAGGCTGCCTCGAAACGGGATGGCGGAAGGCCAAACGGTGGGCGTGCAGGAAGAGGCGCGGGAAGCGGGCCTTCGCTTGACCGCCGGAACCGTAGCGCCGGTCGCCGGCCAAGGGATGCCCGGCCGCGGTCAGATGGACGCGGATCTGGTGCGTCCGCCCCGTGAGGGGACGGATCTCGAGCAGGCTGAAATCCTTGAAGACCTTCTGGACGCGATAGTCCGTGATCGCCGATCGCGGCTTGCGGGTCCTGATCGACATGCGCTGCCCGTGCTTGACATGGCGGCCGATCGGCCAGTCGAAGCGCCCGGCCGTCGAGGGCAGGCGGCCCCGGACGAGGGCCAGATAGACTTTCCCGATCTCCCGGGCCTTGAACTGCCGCAGGAGCTCGCCGTACGCGGCGGGGCTCCGGGCGACCACCATGACCCCCGACGTCTCTTTGTCCAGGCGGTGGACGATCCCCGGCCGATCTTCGTCCCCGATGCCCCGGATATCGGGGAAATGATGAAGGAGCGCGTTGACCAGCGTTCCCTTCCGCGCCCCGGCCCCGGGATGGACGATCATACCCGCCGGTTTGTCGACGACGATGATGTCCGCATCGCTGTGCAGGATCCTGAGGGGGATGTCCTCGGCTCCAATCGCGGCGGCCTCGGGGACGACGACGTCGGCCTCGACGCGGTCGCCGTCTCTGAGTTTATAGCTGGATTTTTTCGCCGCCCCGTTCACGACGACCCGGCCGAGGTCGATGAACCGCTGGAACTCGGAGCGGGTGAAATCCTGAAGGCGGCGGGCGAGATAGACATCGAGGCGTTCGCCGGCCCCGGCTCCCGGCGCGATCAGGAACACTTGCTTAGGCACGTTTCCGTTTTTTGAAGATCGTATAGAGGACGAAGCCGGCCGCCAGCCCCAGGATGCTGAAGAACTGGGGATAGGTGACGGTCAGAAGCGCCGAAGGCCCCTTGTAGAGAAAAGCCGTTGCCGGATGGTCGCCCCGGAAAAACTCGGTGAAGTAGCGGATGATCGAATAGGTGATGATGTAAAGCGGAAAGACCTGGCCGTCGAACGTCTTTTTGCGCAGAACGAGAAACAGGATGAGCGCGTTCAAAAAGTTCAAGGCGGACTCATAGAGCTGGACGGGATGGAGCGCCTGGTTCAGCGGAAGCCCGGTCAGGTTATGGGCATATTCGCTGTGAAAGGTCGCCGCCCAGGGCAGGTCGCAGTTATTCCCGTAGCAGCAGCCGGCCATGAAACAGCCGATCCGGCCGAATCCGTGGCCGAGGGCGAGGGCCGGGGCGACGATGTCGGCCACCTTCCAGGTGGGGATGCGCTTGCGCCGAAAATACCAGAGGGCAAAGAGAAAGCCGAAGGCCAGGCCCCCTTGAAAGACCCCGCCCGACCGGGCCACCCAGAACAACTCCTTGGGATTCTGGAAGTAATAGGAGATATTGCCGGCGAGCAGGATGATCTTGGCCCCGATGAGCGAGACGAGCATGATGTAAAAAGCGGCGTCGAGAAGCCGGGGCGCGTCGAGCCCCTGTTTCTTCGCCTGCCGGTACAAGAACCAGAGGGCCAGTCCCACGCCGACGGCCATGAAGAAACCATAGGCATGGAGGGTCAAGGGACCGAGCTTGATCAGAACGGGATGCATCAGGATCTCCTCGCGAATAAGATGAAGACGAGCAGGACGGCGCCGATCGAAATGCAGGAATCGGCGATATTGAACGTCGGCCAATAGAATTTCTTGACATGGACTTCCAGGAAATCGATGACGTAGCCGCGGAATAGGCGGTCGATGAAATTGCCCAGAGCTCCGGCCAGGATCAGGGACAGGGCGAACCGCATCGTTTTTTGTGAGGTCGGCGTCTTGAGAAAATAGACGATGACCAGGCTCATAGCCGTGAGCGTGGCCGCGGCGAGCAGGATCGCGATCAGCTTGCTGCCGGACCCATTGAACATTCCGAAGATCGCCCCGGTGTTATGGATATGGGAGATGGAGAAAAAGCCGGGGATGACGGAGACCGAGCCGGAGAAGGGAACGCTCTTGGCCACGACGGCCTTGGTGATCTGGTCGGCGGCGATCAGAGCGGCGATCAAAACGAGATGGGGCGCATGGCGTTTCATGCGCGTCGCTCATTGACGACGCCCTCGCATCGCCGGCATAAGTCCGGATGCGAAGCGCTCGTCCCGACGTATATCGAATAGTTCCAGCACCGCTGGCACTTGCGGCCGGGGGCCTGGGCCACGGCGATCCCCGGCGTCTCTCCGCCGGACGCTTCCACGACCACGTCCGAGACAATGAACAGGGCGCGCAGGTCGTCCCCATATTTATTCAGGAGCGGGGCCAGGGTCGCGGGGACGGTCAAGCGTATCTGGGCTTCGAGCGCGTTGCCGATGAACTTCCGCTCCCTGGCGGATTCGAGCTCTTTCATGACCTTCTCCCGCAATCCACTGAGCTCCTCCCATTCCTTTTTGACATCAGGCTCCAGCCACCTCTCCTGGAAATCGGGGAACCGCTCGAGATGGACCGATTCCTCTTTGGCCTTGAAGGCCGGCATCACCTCCCACGCCTCTTCGGTCGTGAACGGCAGGATGGGCGCCATCAGGATCAAGGTGTCCTTCAAGATGCGGAAGAGAGCCGTCTGGGCGGACCGGCGGAGCTTGGCCTCCCGGCCCGAACAGTACAACCGGTCCTTCAGGATGTCGAGATAGAACGCGCTCAGGTCCACCGTGAAAAAGTTATAGACCGCGTGGAAGACGGTGTGGTACTCGTATTCATCGTAGCCTTGGAGGGCCTTCCCCCCGATCTCGGCGTTCCTCTCGAGGGCCCAGAGATCGAGCGGTTCCATGTCCGCGGCCTGGACCATGTCCCGGTCCGGCGAAAAATCGAAGAGGTTGCCGAGGAGGAAGCGCCAGGTGTTCCGGATCTTGCGATAGGCCTCGACCAGCCTCTGCAGGATTTCCTTCCCGAACGGAGCGTCCTCTTTATAATTGAGCATCGCCACCCAGAGCCGGAGGATCTCGGCCCCGTTCTGGGCGATGATCTCCCCGGGTTCGACGACGTTGCCCGCCGATTTGGACATGGCCCGGCCCTTCTCGTCGAGAACGAAGCCGTGGGTGATACAGGTCCGGTAGGGCGAGGCGTTCTTGGCCGCGACACCGACCACGATCGAGCTGTTAAACCAGCCGCGGTGCTGGTCATGGCCTTCGATATAGACGTCGGCCGGCCAGGGCAGGTCCGGCCTGCGGCCCAGGACATTGTGGCTGGCCCCGGACTCGAACCAGACATCGAGGATGTTGTTCTCCTTGGCGAAGCGGGTCGAGCCGCATTCCCGGCACCGCGAGCCGGCCGGGACGAGCTCTTCCACGCTTTTGAGGAACCAGGCGTTCGATCCTTCTTTCTCGAAAACGTCGGCCACATGCCGGGCGGTCCTCTCGCCAGCCAGGACCTCCCCGCAATCCAGGCAGGCGAAGGCGGGGATGGGGACGCCCCAGGATCGCTGGCGGGAAATGCACCAATCGGGCCGGTTCTCCATCATCCCGGCGATCCGGTCCTCCGCCCAGGCCGGGAGCCAGCGAACGCGCTTGATCTCGTCGAGAGTCCTTCTTCGCAGGTCGGCCTTGTCCATGGAAATGAACCATTGGGCCGTGGCCCGGAAGATGACCGGGTTCTTGCAGCGCCAGCAGTGCGGATAGGAATGGCTGATCTCGACTTCCTTGAGGAGGGTGCCGTCGCGCCGCATGTCCTCGTTGATGACCTTATTGGCCTTGAAGACGTTCAATCCCGCGTAGCGGAGGACATCGGGCGTGAACCGGCCTTCATCATCCACGGGCGTATAGATGTCGAGGCCGTAGGCCAGCCCCGTCAGATAGTCCTCGTAGCCGTGGCCGGGCGCGGTATGGACGCAGCCCGTGCCGTCGTCAAAGGTCACGTAGTCGGCCAGCACGAACAGCGAATCGCGTTCGATCCAGGGATGACGGGCCCTCAGCCGTTCGAACTCCTTGCCCATGATCGTCGCCGCGATCTTCGGATCCGCAATCCCGAGCAGCTCGGCGATGATCGGCACGAGCCGCTTGGCGACGATATAGATCTCCTCCCCCGCTTCGAAAGCCGCGTATTCGTACTCGGGATGGAAAGCGATAGCCAAATTGGCCGGGAGGGTCCAAGGGGTCGTCGTCCAGATGATGACCGACACTTTTTTCCCCTTCAAGCCCGGATATTTCGCCGACAGGTCGGAGACGACGGGAAATTTCACGTAGATCGAGGGCGATGTTTTGTCTTTGTATATGATTTCGGCTTCGGCCAAGGCCGTTTTACAGGTCAGGCACCAGTGAACCGGACGCCTTCCCTTGAACACGTTCCCGGAGGCGAAGAAGGCCGCCAGGTGGCGAAGGACCTCGGCCTCGTAGGCCGGGTCCATCGTCAGATACGGAGTCTCCCACTCGCCGAAGACGCCCAGGCGGATGAACTCGGTCCTCTGGACATCGATGTATCTCAGGGCGTACCGGCGGCACTCCTCGCGGATCTGGGTGATCGACATCTCCTTCTTTTTCTCACCGAGGAGCTTGTCGACGTGGATCTCGATGGGCAGGCCGTGGCAGTCCCAGCCGGGGAGGTAAGGGGAAAGATAGCCTTGCATCGTCCTCGACTTGACGATGAAATCCTTGAGGATCTTGTTCATGGCCGTGCCCAGATGGATGCTGCCGTTGGCGTACGGAGGGCCGTCGTGAAGAACGAAGGTCGGGCTCCCCCGGCGCTTGGCCAGGATCTTCCCGTAGAGGCCGGCGTCCGCCCATTTCTTAAGGATCTCCGGTTCCTTCTGAACGAGCTTGGCCTTCATCGAAAAGACGGTCTGAGGCAGGTTCAAGGTGTCCTTGAGGTCGCCGGGCGTGGCCATGATGATCTCCGCGTGTTCTGTTTTAAGTGCTTCTGATAAAACAACTTATTTTATCCTTATCGGCCGAAATGTCAAATCGCTCAAAATCATAAAGGGCTCGGGATCGCGGGTCGCGGATATGTCCTTGTCTGGAAAAAAAAGAGGAGAATTGGTAGACTGAAGGTGTCCAAAGGAGCGCGCATGAGAAAGATCGGGTTCTTGGTTCTCGCGGCCGTCCTGACCGCGGCTACGGCCTCCGCGGCCGTTTCCGTCAAGCTGACGGGAGGCCTGACCTATCTTTTCGGGAACGATTACAACAGCGGCGTCCGCGGCACTCATGACTTCCTCAAAGACAACTACGAAAGCGTGACGGGACTCTTCCGGCCTCTTTCTCTCGGAGGGAGCGGCGCCGTTGAAATCATCGTTCCGTTCGATGAGGGGCTCAGCCTCGGTTTCGGCGCGGGGATCTACCGGATCGCGTCCAACAACAGGTTCGATTACGCCTGGTGGGTCTATACCGGCACAGAAAGCTACGAACCCCGGCTGACGGTCATCCCGATCACCCTGAACTTGCATTACCAACGGCCTTTGGGAAACGCTCTTGATGTCGACCTGTTCGGCGGAGCCGGCGGTTACCTGATGCGATTCGAGAACAAAAGCTCCTCAACCTCGGATTTTTTCGCCTACGATAGAGAAAAAACCTTCATCGCCCAGAAGATGGTCTTCGGCCTTCAGGCGGGTATCGCCTTGGAGATCAAGGTGATTCCGCACGTCGCCGTCGTTATCCAATCCGAAGCCCGCTTGGCCAAAGCGACGTACCTCCAGGGGGACTGGACGGAAGAGGAAAGTTGGTTCCTCGGGAACCGCCGGGAGGAGGGTCAAAACGGCATCTTCTGGTTCTATGATAAAACGGATGCCAACGGAACCTATCCGCAAGTGGAATTCGCCAAAACCCAGCCGTCTGATCCGGCCTACGCGAACGTCCGCAAAGGGACGTTCGATCTCTCGGGGATCTCGGCCGCGGCCGGGATCAAGATCACCTTTTAAGCCTTATCGTTTGATAAAGTGCGCCCCGAGACTAACGGGGTTGGCCAAAGCGGCCTGGGTGATCATCAGGGCCACCTGGATCCCGTGCTTGAGGCCGACGATCTTGATGTCCATGGCCGCCTCGCGGTAAAACCTCTCGATCCGGTGCCGCAGGTATTCCAGGTCGGACTTGGCCCGTTCCAGCCGTTTCCCCGTGCGGATGAGGCCGGCGTAATTCCACATGGTATTGCGGATGGTCAACCAGTCCTGGTTGATCAAGGCGGGATCGATCGCCTCCTCGACGTCCGGATAATACCAATCGTGGATTCGTGAATCTTTATAGGCGACGGCCGGGTCGAAATGGTCGGCGATATGCCGCGCCGCCCTCGTTCCCCAGACGAGCCCTTCGAGGAGAGACGTCGAGGCCAGGCGGTTCGCGCCGTGCAGGCCGGTGCAGGAGACTTCGCCCACCGCGTACAGGCCTTTGAGCGAGGTCACGCCCCAGCCGTCGACGAGCACTCCGCCGCAGCAATAATGAGCCGCCGGGACGACGGGGATGGGCTCTTTGGTGATGTCGATGTCGTAGCGGAGGCAGGTTTTATAGATATTGGGAAAACGCTTCTTGATGTCCACCTTCGCGTAGCCGGCCAGGTCGAGGAGGACATAGTTCGAATTGCCGTTGATCATCTCCTCATAGATGGCCCGGGCCACCTCGTCGCGCGGGGCCAGGTCTTTCTTGTCGCTGTACTTCTCCATGAAGGTCCGGCCTTGACGCGTCTTGAGCCGGGCCCCTTCTCCGCGCACCGTCTCGGAGATGAGGAAGCTGTCGGCGTCCCGGTGGTAGAGCGACGTCGGATGAAACTGGATGTATTCCATATTGACGATACGCGCGCCGGCCCGGTGGGCCATGGCGTAGCCGGCCCCGATGGCGTCCTGGGGATTGGAGGTGTGCAGATAAACCGCTCCGCATCCGCCCGTGGCCAGGACCGTGACGTTGGCGAAAAAGGTCTCTACTTTGTTCGTTCTGTTGTTCAGGACGTAGGCGCCGATGCACCGAGGCACTTTGTAATAGGAGATGGGGTCCTTCGAATGGTGAGGGACCGTCAAGAGGTCGACAGCCGTATGCTCGTTCAGGAGGGTGATATTCGGCTGTTTCACGAGAGCCGCGACGAACTTTTCCTCGATGGTCTTTCCCGTCGTGTCCTTGACGTGAAGGATGCGGCGCCGGGAATGGCCGGCCTCCTGGGCGTAGTCCAGTTTCTCCGGGGTGCCGTGGGTGAAGGAAATCTTCAGCTCGCCGATCAGAATCTTGTCGACGAGCGGCCGGCTTTCGCGGGCCAGGATCTCGACGGCCTCGGGATTATTGATGCCGTCCCCCGCTTTGACGATGTCTTCCTTTAAAAGCTCGGGGTCGTCGTTCGGCCCGATCGAGACGATGCCGCCCTGGGCCCAATACGTATTGGCCCCCTCCAGGCCGGCGCTCTTGGCGATGACGACCACGCGCAGGCCTTTTTTCGCCGCTTCCAAGGCGGCGCCGGCCCCGCCGATGCCGCAGCCGATCACCAGGACATCCGTTCTAAGACGAGGAACGCTCTTCATGGCTTTTTCCTTGCGGGGACCCTCAGCCCGGCTCTGTCGATATGGCGCGGCAGTTCGCCCAGGAATTCCAGACTGAGATCGACGGAGCCGGAGGAATGGGTGAGCTTTCCCACCGAGATGTAGTCGACGCCCAGGGCGGCGATCTTCCGGACCGTGGCCAGACTGACGTTCCCGGAGGCCTCGATCTTGGCCCGGCCGGCGACCCACGAGACGATTCTCTTCATGTGGGGCAGGGACATGTTGTCGAGCATGATCCAGTCCGCTCCGCCTTCCAGGGCGGTTCGAGCCTGTTCGAAGGTCGTCACTTCGACTTCGATCAGGATTCCGGGTTTGATCCTTCTCCGGA
>Ga0315294_10005264_pt1 | contig 14180 bp, 8 predicted proteins | sample YL17G13_40_MG_FD_203626 | JGI IMG/M metagenome (GOLD analysis project Ga0315294, IMG submission 203626) | Sediment microbial communities from Yellowstone Lake, YNP, Wyoming, USA - YL17G13_40 | ecosystem: Environmental > Aquatic > Freshwater > Lake > Sediment | place: USA: Wyoming | collected... | reverse complement strand
CTGCCGGGCGAGGCCCAGCCGGAGTACCTGGTCATGCTCCCCTTTACGCCGGCCCGCAAGGACAACATGGTCGGCTGGCTGGCGGGCCGGTGCGACGGCAAGGAATACGGCAAGTTGCTGTGCTACACGTTCCCGAAGGACCGGCTCATCTTCGGCCCGAACCAGGTCGAGGCCCGCATCAACCAGAACGACGAGATCTCGCCGCAACTCACGTTGTGGAACCAGCACGGCAGCCGCGTCATCCGCGGCAACCTCCTCGTGCTGCCGGTGGGCGACTCCATCCTGTACATTGAGCCGCTCTACCTGAAGAGCGAGAACGCGCCGCTGCCGGAACTGAAGCGCGTCATCGCCTCCTACCAGGACCGGATTGCCATGCGGAACACGCTCGACGAGGCGCTGGCGGCGGTGTTCGGAGCCGGCCCGCCGGGCGCGCCGCCCCCGGCCGCCCAGCCCCCGTCGGCGCAGCCTCCCGCCGCCCAGCCTCCGTCTGCCAGGCCGCCCGGGCCGGCCCAGGAGTTGCCGGGGCAGGCCCAGTGGCTGCGGGCGCGGGAACTGTTCGACAAAGCCGACCGGCAATTGCGCAGCGGCGACTGGGCGGGCTACGGCGCCACCATGAAGGAACTCCGCAAGGTTGTCGCGGAGGGGGCTGCCGCGGCCCAGGGGAAGTAAGCGGCACGCGCCGGGGCACAACGCCGGGCCGGCCTGCCGGGCCAGGGCAAGCCGCGGGCGCTCCTCAGTCCGTCTCCAACTATATTGAGTGACTTCTGTAACACAGGAAAGGGGCACGCGGGTGGCGGATCTTCCACAATCGGCCAGGGACGACGCCCGGCGGCAACTGGAGATGCTGCGCCCCGGGGCCGTCCAGATCTTCACCGAGGAGGAACTCCTGGGCAAACTGGCCCGGGCCGTTCACCTGCGGCGGCCCCTGCGGGTTAAACTCGGCATGGACCCCACGGCCCCGGACATCCACCTGGGGCATACCGTCGTGATGGGCAAGATGCGGCAGTTCCAGGACCTGGGGCACAAGGCCGTCCTCATCATCGGCGACTACACCGCCCGCGTCGGCGACCCGACGGGCGCCAACCATACGCGGCCGGTCCTGTCGGAAGAGCAAATCCAGAAGAACGCCAGGACTTACTTCGAGCAGGCCGGCAAGGTCCTCGACACAAGCCCCGCCAAACTGGAACTGCGGTACAACAGCGAGTGGCTGGCGAAACTGACCTTCGCCGACGTGCTGCGGCTGGCCGCACACATGACCGTCGCGCGGATGCTGGAGCGAGACACTTTTGAGAAGCGCTACAAGGCGGGCGACCCCATCGGCGTCCACGAGTTCCTGTACCCGCTCATGCAGGCCCACGACTCGGTGGTCATCGAGGCCGACGTGGAACTGGGCGGCACGGACCAGACCTTCAACTGCCTGGCCGGGCGTGAACTGATGCGCGACGCCGGCCTGGAGCCGCAGATCGTCCTGACGATGCCGCTGCTGCCGGGCCTCGACGGCGTCGAAAAAATGTCGAAGTCCAAGGGCAACTACGTCGGCGTGACCGATTCGCCCAAGGAGATGTTCGGGAAACTCATGAGCATCCCGGACTCGCTGATGGAGAACTACTGGACGCTGCTGACGGACGCGCCGCTGGCGGAGGTCCGCGAGGTCCTGCGGTCCGCGCATCCGCGGGATGCCAAGGAGCGGCTGGCGTCGACCCTCGTGGCGCGCTACTACGGCCCGGAGGCGGCCGGCCGCGAGGCCGGCGAGTTCCGCCGCGTGTTCTCCGGGAAACAGAAGCCCGCGGACATCCCCAAGAAATATATCCCCGTTCAGGGCGAGCAGCAGGCCGTGGGCCTTGCCGCGACTATCGTGGCCTGCGGCTTTGCCTCCAGCACGAGCCAGGCCCGGCGGCTCATCGAGCAGGGCGCCGTGACCTGGGGCGACCGGAAGATCACCGACCCCAAGGCCTCGGTGGCCCTCTCCACCGCGGGCACGCTCGTGCGCGTGGGCAAACTGAACTGGGCCGAAGTCTACCCCGAGATCAAACCCGGGAAGTAATAGAGGAAGCGCCGCATGTTCGACGACGTGGCCGTTGCCGCGCGCACGGGCGCGCCGGTTCAGTTGCCGCTCAAGAAGTTCGTGCCGAAGGCGTGAGGTCGTTCCCGGCTCGATTCACCGCAGAGATCGCAGAGAGCGCTGAGAGAAACTGCTTTTTCTTCTTTTAACTCTAGGAGGTCGTCTCTGCGTTCTCTGCGTCCTCCGCGGTTAAAGCGAACGTCGTAAGTCACAGGCTCATCGAGGGTGCCATGCCGCTGCCGAAGGTCGCCATCGTGGGCCGTCCGAACGTCGGCAAGTCGAGCCTGCTGAACATGCTGGCGCGGCGGCGGATCTCCATCGTCGAGCCCACGGCGGGCGTCACGCGCGACCGCGTGGCGGCGCTCGTCGAGTACGAGGGCCGCTGGTTCGAACTCGTCGACACCGGCGGCATGGACTTCCGCACCGGGGCCGAACTGGCCGCCGACGTCCAGCGCCAGATTGGGTACGCCATCCAGGAAGCCTCGCTGATCCTCTTCGTGGTGTCCGTCCAGGACGGCCGCACGCCGCTGGACGTGGACGTGGCCCGGCGTCTGCGCCGCGCCCGGGCGGCGGTCATCGTGGCCGCGAACAAGGCCGACAACGACCGCCTGGCGGTGGGCGCCGCCGAGTTCCACGCGCTGGGCTTTGAGCCGGTGATTCCCGTCAGCGCGAAGCACTCCGTGGGGCGGCACGAACTGGTGGCGGCGATCCTGGGGCGCCTGCCGCCCGAGGCCGCCGAGGCCCCGGCCAAGGTCGCCATGAAGATCGCCGTCGTCGGCAAACGCAACGCCGGCAAGAGCACCTTCATCAACGCCCTGGCGGGGGCCGAGCGCGTCATCGTGAGCGAACTGCCCGGCACGACGCGCGACTCGATCGACATCCGCTTCGAGAAGGACGGCCTGACGTACATCGCCATCGACACGGCCGGCATCCGCAAACGCAAGAGCATCTCGAGCGACATCGAGTTCTACAGCCTCACGCGGGCGATGGAGTCCATCCGCCGGGCCGACGTGGTCCTCTTTCTCATCGACGCCCCGACGCCCGTGAGCCAGGTCGATAAGCACCTGGGGGCCGCCATCGAGAAAGAGATGAAGCCGGTTGTGCTGGTCGTCGCGAAGTGGGACCTGGCCAAGGGCCGCGCGGGCGCCGAGGAGTTTGCGGATTATCTGGACAAGGTCATGCCGGGCCTCGCGTACGCCCCGGTGGCCCTTGTCTCGGCGAAAGACCGGAAGAACGTCCTCGGGACGATCGACCTGGCGCGGAACCTCTTCAAGCAGGCCTCGGTCCGCGTGACCACCGGCCGACTGAACCGGGTCATCGAGCATGCCGTGCGTCTGCGGCAGCCGCCGTCGCGCACCGCCACGCTGCCGAAGGTGTATTACGCGACGCAGGTGGCCGTGTGCCCGCCGACGATCGTCCTCTTTGTGAACAACCCGGACCTGTTTACCGAGGACTACCGGCGGTTCGTCGAGCATCGGCTGCGCGAGGAACTGCCTTTCCCCGAGGTGCCGATACGGCTGATTCTGCGGGCGCATTTTGAGGACGAGAAGAAGAACCTGGCCAAGAAGAAGGTGCACAAGGGCCGCCGCCCTTGACGGCCGGCGGACTTCGTGTTAAGTTTCCTGTCGTTGTCGTGACTGGAGGAAGCGACACATGAGCCCCCGCATTACTATTCCACAAGATGCGGTAGCCGACTTCTGCCGCCGTCATCACATGCGCCGCCTGGCCGTGTTTGGGAGCGTGCTGCGGAACGATTTCCGGCCCGAGAGCGACGTCGACGTGCTGGTCGAGTTCGAGGAGGGGCATACGCCGGGCCTCGATTTCTTCGCGATGCAGGACGAACTCTCGCAACTCCTGGGCCACAAGGTCGACCTGAATACCCCGGGCTTTCTGAGCGCGTACTTCAAGGACCGCGTGCTGGCCGAGGCCGAGGTACTCTATGACCGAGCATGACCCGAACGTAAGCCTCTGCCAGATGCGCGACCACGCCCGGGAGGCGGTGCAGTTGGCGCAAGGCAGAACACGCGAGGAGTTCCTGGCCGACCGCACCGCGAACCTGGCGGTCGTCCGCCTGCTGGAGATTGTCGGTGAGGCCGCCAGCCGCATCCCGTCGTCAGGCCGCGATAAGCACCCGCGGATTCCGTGGGGGCAGGTCATCGGCCTGCGCAACCGCCTTGCCCACGGTTACGACCGCGTGGACCTCGATATCGTCTGGCAGATCGTCACGCGGCACCTTCCGCCGCTCGTCGCGGAATTGGACAATATCCTGTCGTGAGATTGGTGGTCCGGACTCAGGGCAGCATCCTCTTCGCGAGTACACATATTTATGGTGTCTGCAACGGCTGGAGAGTTGTGGGGCTACGACCCTGGCGGGAACGGTCACCACGGTGTGGCAAAACTCTCTCTTGCAGGCGACCGCATTACCGCATGCGCATGGGAAACCGTTGGAACGGTTTCTGATGCGATGGAGTGGTTTGGCCCAAACCTGCCACTGGCATTCGGCGTTGATGTGCTGACAGCATGGAGCACCGGTCCCAACGGGGACCGTCCGGCAGACCGTGCGCTACGACTGGCATATCCCGAGGCGGCTGGCAGTGTTCTTAGCCCTAACGGGCTGCGCGGAGCGATGTGTGTTAACGGGATGGCCATTGTCTGCCGGTTTCGAGGATCATGCTCCAGCCTGCTTGTCAGTGAAACGCATCCCAAGGTGCTTTACTTTAGCCTTACACGGGCATTATATCGCAATACGCTCCTGAGCGAGCGCACGGCGGTCCTGGCGCAGTGGATCGGGCTGCCCGTTGGCAAACTGGCTATTGGGAACGATAATGAGTGGGACGCCGCAGCATCTGCGTACGCAGTATGGGAGGGCCTGCGGGGGAGGTGGACGGAGGATCTTCACCAGAAGCCCACATTGACAGGGGAATGCTTGATTCACCCCGCCGGGCCGACCGTCTATTTCTGGCCCGAAAGCCTGGACATCCCCCTCCCATGACTCATGGGGCCTTTCGCACAGGCGCCTTTAGTTTCTCCCCCAGTTCCTTCCGCACTTTCTCGTACAGAATCCTCTCGCCGGACCCCGCCAGGGCCTTCCGGGCGGCCGCAACGTCCATGCGGTCTTCTCTTGCCAAGCGAGCCCGCCTGCGTACCGCCGCAGCGCCCGCCGCGCGGGCTCTTTTCACTTTGAACTTTGAACCTTTCACTTTGAACTTCCTTTCAGTGTGCCCATCGGCCGCAGGTTCGGCAGGCCTTTGCCCCACACGCGCTTCGCCTCACCGGCGTAAAAGATATAGTTCGCCGGCGGCACGTCGGCGGTCGCGCGCCCCTCCGCCGCCGCCGGCCCCGTGTTCACGCAATCTAGAGGCGGCTGCCGCACGGGTCAATTCTTTTCAGATACCGCGAAAGGTCCTGCGGCTTGACAGCCGATGAGGGTCCAGTAGAATACCCATACAGGCAAGCCGCGCGGAGAGGTGGCTGAGCGGCCGAAAGCGACGGTTTGCTAATTCTTTCCCGCGATGGAGCGCAAGTTGTTGTGGTTGCTGTAATTACGTTTGCTGCAAGGACTTATCGTCATCCAGCGAATGCCGCCTGAACTGCACAAGACCGCCGAAACCGCCCCTCCGGTTGTCGCGACAACCCCTCGATGGACTACCGGATTAGTGGTCCGGTGCTCAGCAAAGCGAAACAGAATGCCGATCAGTTTAATCACATCCACAGGGAGGTCGTCCTTTCCGGTTGGAAGGCCTCAATCGTAGCCGCGCAGAGCATGGCAGACAAGAGACGTAAGTGTTTGTAGAATAAGGCGGACGGAATATTGGGGAGGGACAGGCCGATACGGCAGGTCGCGACGGTCCCTTCGCAGCATGGAAGGAAGTTCCCTATGCCTGCACGACTCTGGATGGTCTCTCTGGCGGCCTGGGCGGCCGTCCTGCTGGGCGCGGCTGCCGCTTCCGCGCGGGAGATTCACGTCGCCAAGACGGGAGACGATGCCGCCGCCGGCGATCTGGCCCGCCCCTACCTCACCCTCAGCAAGGCGGCGGCCGCCGCCCAGCCCGGAGACACGGTGACGGTCCACGCCGGAACGTACCGCGAATGGGTGAAGCCCGCGCGCGGCGGCACCAGCGAGCAGAGCCGCATCACCTACCGGGCGGCTGCGGGCCAAGAGGTACTGATCAAGGGGTCCGAGCGCATCACGTCCTGGGTGCCGGAAGGAGACGGCATCTGGAAGGCGGAGTTGCCCAAGACCTTTTTCGGCAACTACAACCCCTACGCGCTGACTCTCTCGGGCGGCTGGCTCGAATACGGGCAGTGGCACCACCGGGGCGACGTGTACCTGAACGGCGAGGCGCTGGGCGAGCAGCAGACTTCGGAGGCGGTCAAACAGCAGCAAGGCACGTGGCATTGTCAAGTGGTGCAGCAGACGACCGTCATCCGGGCCAACTTCGGCCGGGCGGACCCCAACCGGGAACTGGTCGAAATCAACGTCCGCGAGAGCGTCTTCATGCCGCTGGAGAGCGGGCTGAAGTACATCACCGTCGATGGGTTTCACCTGATGCACTCGGCGGAGAACTGGGAGCCACCGGGACTCCAGGTCCAGATGGGGGCCATCGGCCCGCGGATGGGCAAGCACTGGATCATCCAGAACTGCCGGGTCACCAACGCCCGCTGCGTGGGGATCGTGCTCGGGCACGCCCCGGGCGTGGACTACGACGACATCGACGCCTTCGGCGACCACATCATCCGCCGCAACGTGATTCGGCGGTGCGGCCAGGCGGGCATCGCCGGACAGAAGGGCGCGACGCGGTGCCTGATCGCCGGGAACCTCATCGAGGACACCAACTACCGCAAGGAATTCGGCGGATGGGAGACCGCCGCCATCAAGTTCCATGAGTCCGTGGACACGGTCATTGCCGGAAACCTGATCCGGCGCGTCGATCACCAGTCGCACGGCGCGTTCGGCATCTGGATGGACTGGGGCAACCAGGGCACCCGCATCACGGGCAACATCATTTACGACACGAAGGCGGCCGCCGTCTTCCTGGAGATGGACCACGGACCCATCCTGGTGGACAACAACGTGCTCGTCGGCCAGGGAGTCCGCAGCAACTCCGAGGGGACCGTCTTCGCCCACAACCTTTTCGTCGATTGCGCGTTCGAGATGGTCTCGGACACCGGGCGGCGGTCGCAGTACTACCGGCCGCACACACGGACGACAGTCGACCGCAAGGTCGGCATCCCGCAGGATGACAAGTGGTACAACAACATCTTCATCCGGCGGGGGTTGGAGAAGGTGAAGGAGGCCCGCGGCTACGCCTCGGATGGCAACCTCTTTCTGGAGGGCGCCGGCAAGAGCGCCTTCGGCGATGCCCACAGCGTCGTGGACCCATTCAAGACGGACTTCCGCCGCGAGGAGACCCCGTTGGGCGTCACGTTCACCTTCGCCGTGGGCAAGGCGCCGCTCGGCCTGCGTGGCCCCCGCGTCGACGTCGCCCTGGTAGGGGTGTTGCCCACCGTCGGGCAGACCATCGAGGACCGCTACGGCAAGGCCATCTCCGTGGATACGGACATCCACGGGCTGAATCGCCAGGACCGCATCCCGGGCCCCCTGGCCGGTCTCAAGCCGGAGCGGAACACCGTCACCTGGTCGCTGGAATCCGCCGCGCGGCCGCAGGGCGAGATGGTGCTCTGGTACCGCCAGCCGGGCGAAAAGTGGCTGGACGCCATGCCCCTCGGTAACGGCCTGATGGGGGCGATGGTCTTTGGCGGCACGCAACAGGAACGTATCGCCCTGAACGAGTCCAGTTTCTGGACCGGCCGTCCTCATGACTACGACAACCCCGAGGCCCTGAAGCACTTGCCGCAGATCCGCGACCTGGTCTTTGCCGGGAAGTTCCAAGAAGCCGAGAAGATGGCCGATGCACACTTCTTCGGCGTTCCGGCGAACCAGCAGGCCTATTCGACGCTGGGCGATCTCGTGCTCTCCTTCGAGGGCGTCGAGAAGGCCGACGAGTACCGCCGCGAACTCGACATGGAGACCGGCGTGGCGAAGGTCCGCTACCGCGCCGGCGACGCGGTCCTGACGCGCGAGGCCTTCATCTCCTATCCGGACAGGGTGATGGTGGTGCGCATCACCGCCGACAAGCCCGGCCGCATATCGGTTCGGGCGCAACTGAAGAGCCCGTATCTGGATACCGTGACCGCCAAGGCCGGCAAGCTGGTGATGGGTGGGACCTGGAAGGGCCCGGGTGCCGTCAAGAACGGTCTGATCGCACCGGTCGAGGGCAAGGGTCTGCGGTTCCAGGCCGCCTTGGTGGCGCTGCCCGACGGCGGAAAATCCGAGGCCGCCGAGAACAGCGTGTGCGTTGAGGGGGCCAATGCCGTGACGCTGGTTCTGGCGGCGGCCACCAGTTACGTGAACTACCACGACATCAGCGCCGACCCCGCGGCCCGGTGCGAGAAGGTCCTGGCCGGCATCGAAGGCAAGGATTACCCCACGCTGCGCCGCCGGCACGAAGAGGACTTCCGCCGGCTGATGGGCCGCGTGCACCTCACGATCGGCGACCCGTCGGCTAACGACAAGCCCGTCGACGAGCGCCTCAAGGCGATGCGCGCCGGCGCCGACGATCTGAACCTGGAGGCCCTGTGTTTCCAGTTCGGCCGTTACATCCTCGCCTCCAGCAGCCGCGCGGGCGGGCAGCCCGCCAACCTCCAGGGCATCTGGAACGAATCGGTCGCGCCGCCCTGGGGCAGCAAGTACACCATCAACATCAACACCGAGATGAACTACTGGCCGGCCGAGGTCTGCAACCTGTCGGAGTGCCACCAGCCCCTGTTCGACATGCTCAAGGACATCGCGGTCACCGGCGCCAAGACGGCCAAGACCTGCTACGGCGTGGGCGGATGGGTGACCCATCACAACATCGACCTGTGGCGGGGGACCGCCCCGGTCGATGCGGCCAAGTTCGGCATGTGGCCCGTGGGCGGGGCCTGGCTCTGCCAACACCTGTGGGAGCACTATGCGTTTACCGGCGACAAGGAGTTCCTCAAGGAGTACTACCCGATCCTGAAGGGCGCGGCCCAGTTCCTCGTGGAAGTCATGGTCGAGGAACCCAAGCATCATTGGCTGGTGACGCCCTTCTCCATGTCGCCGGAGCACGGCTACCTCGACGGCGAGGGGAAACTGGCCTTCCTTTCTCCGTCGCCGACGATGGACGTCGGCATCATCCGCGAACTGTTCCCGCACTGCATCGAGGCGAGCAAGATCCTGGGCGTTGACGAGGATTTCCGCGGCAAGCTGGAGGCGGCCCTCAAGAGGATTCCTCCCTACCAGATCAACCGCACGGGCGGCCTCCAGGAGTGGATCGAGGACTGGAAGCCCGGCGATCAGGGGCACAATTGCTCGCCCAACTTCACGTTCTACCCCGGCAGTTCCATCACGCTGCGCGGCACGCCCGAACTGGCGGCCGCCATCCTGAAGTGGATGGAAGGCCGTCGCAGCCGCGGCGGCTGGCCCCTGGCCTGGGACATCTCCATGTGGGCGCGCCTGGAGCGCGGCGACAAGGTCGCCGACTGCGTGAAGCGATTCGTCAGTAATTCGGTGGCCGTCAACCTTCACAACAGCGGCGCCAATCAATCCGATGCCAGCTTCGGCTTTACGGCGGGTGTTGCCGAGGCGCTGCTCCAGAGCCACGCCGGCGAGATCAGCCTGCTGCCCGCCTTGCCCGCCGGTTGGAGCGACGGCTCGGTCAAGGGTCTGCGGGCGCGCGGCGGGTTCGAGGTAAACCTTCAGTGGAAGGGCGGAAGACTCCAGGCGGCCGAAATCCGCAATGCCGGCGCCGCTGCGTGCAAGGTGCGATACGGGGCGAAAACGGCCAAGTTCGCGCTCAAGGTCGGCCAGGTCCTTTGCCTGGATGCCGACCTGGTTTCCGTTGCCGATGTCCCCGTCGCCGCCGCTGGTCCGATGTCCGAGCCGTCCGCCCCGGTTGCAAAGTCGGAAGCCCCGCGCGCACCGGCCGCAGTTGTGTGTCCCGAGAATTCCGTCCGAGGTCTGCAGGGCGAGTGACGGGTGTCAGCGGGTGCTATCTGCGACAACCAGATGACGGATTCTGGCGCGAAGGCCAATCGCAGCGAGGTGATGAGCGCGTCGACGCTTGGCCTTTATCTCTTTCCTGGCCGATGCGCGCGGAACGGTGCGGACAAGAGACGTAAGTGCCTGTAGAATAAGGCGGACGGGATATTGGGAAGGAAGAGCGGGCCCGCGCGCTTGTGAATCCGTGGTTGGGAAAGTCGGTGATCGTCTACCGTGACGGCAGGAAGGTTGAGACGCTGAAAGGCGAACGGTTCGTTTTGAAAACGGAAGGAGGCGCGACGGTTGTGCCGGGTCCGGAAGGCGCGGAATGTCCGGGCGCCGAATAAGCCGCCAAGACCGTGCAAGACAACGCAACGAAAGGTGAAGCAATGACTCACGTTCATCCTTGTTTCGCAATGACGATGAGAACTATGGGCATCGGCCATCGCAAGGTTGCGGCGGCGATTCTTCCCTTCGGCTTTGCCATCGCGGCGATCGCCGCCGTCTTCCTGGACTCGGAGCCGCTGATTGCCGGCGGTTTACCGGCAGAGTCGTACCAGAAGGACACTGAAGGGATGCTTGTGCCCCGCATGACCTATCCCCGCTTTCTCGAACGGACCTATCGTTTCGTGTTGCGGGACCTCGACGACGGCTGGGCCACCGGTAACACGTACAAGGATGAGAATGGAAAACTTGTGCCCGCCTACGTCAACTACGCCCTGGTCAATTCCGAGCGCAAAGCGGGCGTCGGTCATCCGCTCAATGCCGATACCGTCTATCCGGCTTTTCACCACGCCTTGTTCATCCGCGCGTTCCTGGCCCAGTGGCGCTACACGGGCGACCCCGAATGTCTGGCCCGGGCGCGGCAACTGGCGGATTGGAACCTCGCGCGGCGCACGCCGGCCGACTGCAAGTTCGGATCGCTTTTCTACAGCACCGCGCACAAGGGCAAGGTGGGCGGTTCGGTGGACGGCGATGCGATCATGACCGACAAACCGGCCATCATGGCGCTGGCTATGCTGGACCTTGCCGGGGCGACGGGCGATGGGCGCTATCGCGAGGCGGCCGAGGCCGTGGCCGCAACCCTGGCCAAAACGCAGTTGCCCGAAGGAAACTGGCCCTTTCGCGTCAACCCCAGGACCGGCGAGGTTCGCGAGGCGTACACATCCTCGGCGATCTACGCGCTGATGCTGTTCGAGGCGCTGGGCCGGGGCAACGATAACCGCTGGGCCGAGGCCCGTGCCAAGACCCTGAAATGGATTCTTGAAGGTCCGGTCAAGACCATGCAATGGAAGGGCTTCTACGAAGACGTCTCCCCCGAGACGGGCAAGAACAATCGGACCAATTGGGACTGCATCGACACGGCCCGTTGGCTCATTGCGCACCGCGCCGACGATCCGGAGTACCTGCCGCTGGCCCTCAAACTGCACGATTGGATCGCCAGGGAGTTCGTGGAGAAGAACAACGCCTGGGCCCCGGCCGAAGGGCTGCGCGAGCAGAAGTGCTGTTTCCAGACCATGGGCATTCACACGATGCATTGGGCCGCGCTGCTGGCGGATCTCCATGCGGCCACCGGCGACGCGTCTTTCAAGCAACGCGCGATAAGTTCGTGCGCCCTGGTCACCTGCTGGATGCGCGACGACGGGGCGAACCTCGTCGGCCCGAACTGGGGCAACGAAATCTGGTTCAGTTGCCACTTTGGACCCGCGTTGTACATGTACGACACGTTAAGCCGCTTTCCGGAGTTTCTCGGCGACGAGCGGCCGCGTCCGGCTCAAAGCGGCCAGTAACACGTGGTAATCTCCAACCAACAGAAAAGAGGCTGGCGAGTGAAGAGAATGCTGACAGTTTGTTTTGTCTGGGCGGTTCTGGCATCGAGATGCATGGCGGCAGACGCGGGGTTCTTCCTTCATGGAGGTGACCGCGTCGTGTTTCTCGGGGACAGCATTACCGAGCAGCGGCTCTATACCACGTATATCGAGGCTTATACGGTGACCCGTTTTCCGAAACAACGTTTCAACTTCTGGAATTCCGGTTGGGGCGGCGACACCTCCTGGTTGCGCCAGCGGTCTCACGCCGACGAGAAAGCGTTGTTTGCCGCCCAGGGGGCTGAGCAGCAGAAAATGGTTGAGAGAGCCGTGGATGCCTGCCTGAGCCGCGACGTGCTGTCGTTCAGGCCGACGGTGGTGACGGTCAATTTCGGCATGAATGACCACAATTACGAACCTTTTCGCGAAGACATCTTCCGGGCCTATGTCCGCAGCCAGGCCGAGATCGTCAGGGTGCTCGCCAAGAACGGCGTGCGCGTGGTGTTGTTGACGCCTCAGCCGATTGAAGAGCGCCGGCCGGATCCCGACAAGGATCCGCGGAACGAGTCACTCCGCAAGTTCTCCAACGGCCTCAAGGAGGTGGCCGCCAGGCTGGGGGCGCGGTTTGTCGACCAGTTCGATCCCTACATGGTGATCATGATGCGCGAGCGCGCGGCAAAAGCCGACGCCTATATCGGCGGCGGCGACGCGATCCATCCCGGCCCCGCGGGCCACACCCTCATGGCCTGGATCATCCTGAAAGAACTGAAGGCCCCCGCGCTGGTCTCCAGCGCCGAACTCGACGTATCCGGCGGCGGCGGGGGCGGCAAGGTTGTTCGCGCAGCGCAATGCCGCCTGTCGAATGTCAACTACAATGCCACTCTAAGCTTCGATCGCGCCGACGAGGCATTGCCCATGCCCGTGGATACACGGGCGGTGGACGCCTTGAAGTTGGGCGCAGTGCTGAACGACTTGAACCGGTATGAGTTGAAGGTTACGGGCCTGAAGGCGGATCGTTATGATGTCATGATCGATGGCCAACTCGCGGCGACCGTCACCAAAGAAGAGTTGGCCCAAGGCTGGAACCTGGCGACCGTTGCCGGGCCCATTACCAAGCAGGCCCAGGAAGTCCTGGCGCTCATCTTTAAGAAGAACGAGGTCGGAGGAAAGCTGTGGAGCGTTCAACTGCGTCCTCGCCAGGCCGCGCAAAGACCCGGACTCGAAAAGGAGATCGCCGATCTCGAAGCGCAGATCACAGCCGCCTGCCAGACCAAGCCGCACCATTTTGAACTGAAGCCGGCCGGCACATAGGCGCCTTTTCCGGCGAGGACCGGAGAGGCCCAGGCCGGCGCGACGGTTGTGCTGGGTGTGCTCCCGAAAACTCCGTCCGGGGTCTGTAGGGCAAGTGACGGGTGTCAGCGGGTGCTGTCTGCGACAACCAGATGACGGATTCTGGCGCGAAGGCCAATCGCAGCGAGGTGATGAGCGCGTCGACGCTTGGCCTTTATCTCTTTCCTGGCCGATGCGCGCAGAGCGTGGGCGGACAAGAGACGCAAGTGCTTGTAGCATAAGGCGGACGGAGTAGGGGGGAGGGACAGCAGGTACAATCATGGTCAAGCGTCCGCGATGGTCGCGGGCGAGAGGTCATCCGGGAAATCCCGGATAAGGAGATTGCCGATGACGCTACCGCAGAATCCAGATTCGCGTCCGGACGCCTTGTGCGGCGGCGGCCTCAACCGCCGCGAGTTCCTTGGAACGCTGGGAGAAGCCGCCCTGGCGGGGGCGGCCCTGACGGCCGCCTCGGTCCATGCCGCCGAGAGTCAGCCGGCCGCCGCCGGCCCGCCTCGCGGGGCTCCCCTGCGGGTCAAGCCCGTCCTGACCTACGGGTTCCAGCAGCGGAGGGAATTCACCAGTTGGCGCAGTTACGGCGGTGTCTGCAACCAGGAAACGCTGGACAAAGAGGTCCATCGCATCGAGGATGAACTCAAGGCCTTGACCACGAAGGCGGATTTCGGACTGGAAATCCTGCCGATCGCCCTGGTGAACAACGACGCGCACGCCGCCACGGCGGCAGCCGCTGACGGCGACATGCTGCTGGTGTATGCGGCCGGCGGATACGGCCAGCGATGGCTCGAGACCCTGGCGGCCTCGAAGAAGCCGAACGTGATGTTCCTGCGGCACAAGTCGGGTCCCCTGTATCTCTGGTACGAGATTGCCCACTTCCGGTTCCTTCGCAAGAGCGAGG
>Ga0315294_10005263_pt1 | contig 14182 bp, 6 predicted proteins | sample YL17G13_40_MG_FD_203626 | JGI IMG/M metagenome (GOLD analysis project Ga0315294, IMG submission 203626) | Sediment microbial communities from Yellowstone Lake, YNP, Wyoming, USA - YL17G13_40 | ecosystem: Environmental > Aquatic > Freshwater > Lake > Sediment | place: USA: Wyoming | collected... | reverse complement strand
TCACCGGGTATCAGGATATTGAGGAATCCGATATGATCGCCATGCCCGATCCGGATACCTTCGCGATCCTTCCGTGGCGACCGTCAGAGAAGGCTGTTGGCAGGATGATGTGCAATATTTTGAACCCCGACAAGACGCCGTACGAGGGCGATCCGCGCTACGTGCTCAAGAGAGCCCTCGAGCGGGCGCGCACAATGGGGTTTGATCACTATTACGTAGGGCCTGAACTCGAATACTTCTATTTCAAGAACGACGCGGAAACGGGGATACTGGACAAGGGCGGGTATTTCGACCTTACGACTCTCGATGTCGCAAGCGATCTGAGGCGCGAGACCGTCCTGGCCCTTGAAAAGATGGGGGTTGATGTCGAATATTCCCATCACGAAGTGGCGCCTTCGCAGCACGAAGTCGATATGCGCTATAAAGACGCGCTCGAAATGGCGGATAATGTCATAACCTATAAGGTCGTTGTCAAGGAGATCGCCAGCAAGTTCGGAGTATACGCGACATTTATGCCAAAGCCGATCTTCGGCCAGAACGGGTCAGGCATGCATACGCATCAATCGCTCTTCAAGGGGAGCAAAAACGCGTTCTTCGACGCGAAGATGGACGATTTTCTCTCGGATACTGCGCATAAATATATCGCCGGGCTCCTGAAGCATGCGAAGGAGATATGCGCCATATTCGCCCAGACCACGAACTCGTACAAGAGGCTGGTGCCTGGATATGAGGCGCCTGTATACGTGGCGTGGAGCCGCAGGAACAGGAGCGCGCTGATCAGGGTACCTCTCTACTACCCCGGCCAGGAGAAAGCGACGAGATGCGAATTCAGGGCATGCGACCCCGCATGCAATCCGTATCTAACATTCGCGGCCATGCTCCATGCGGGATTGGAAGGGATAGAAAAAGGATATAAAGTGTCCAAGCCTATGGATCTGAATCTTTATCATCTGACCGATGCCGAGAGGAAAGAGAAGGGCATCGAGACGCTCCCCGACAGCCTGGGGCAAGCGATCGCGATAACCGAGAACAGCGAGCTTGTGAAAAAGATCCTCGGAAGCCACATCTTCCCGAGGTTTGTGGAGCTGAAGAAGAAGGAATGGGACGACTACAGGATCCAGGTCCCTCAGTATGAGCTTGATAAATACCTCTCGGTCCTCTAAGGAAAGGGTGCGCCGTTTCGTGAGAATGGCTTCCGGCGCGGCATAAGACGTATAATCACAATGCTCTCGAACGATATCAGCGATTGGATACAAAGACAGGTGGCTCGCGCCGGGAAAAAAGGAGTTATCATAGGCTTAAGCGGCGGGATTGATTCGTCGGTAGTCGCGGTCCTCTCAAAGAGAGCGCTGGGTGACGCGGTGCTCGGTCTGATCCTGCCCTGTCAGAGCGCCCGGATAGACGAACGATTAGCCATGAAACTTGCGAGGGCGTTCGATATATGGACCAAAAAAGTGGACCTGACCGCTCCGTTCGAACAGTTAAGCGCCTCAGACCACGAGCCAAGCCAACGAGCCCTTGCGAATATGAAATCGCGGATCAGGATGGTGATGTTGTATTATTTCGCGAACACCCTCGATTATCTGGTCGCGGGTACCGGCAACAAAAGTGAGATCATGATCGGGTATTTCACGAAACACGGCGACGGGGGATGCGACATCCTGCCGCTGGGGTCGTTATTGAAACGGGAAGTGAGGAGCCTGGCCCGGGAACTTGCGATCCCGTCAGAGATCATCGCAAGACCTCCGACCGCGGGTCTCTGGAAAGGGCAGACCGACGAAAAAGAGATCGCCATGAGCTATGAGGATCTGGACGAGAGTCTTGCGGCGATCGAGGACGGCAGGGCCGATAACGTTGACGAAGAGATCATGCGGAAGACGCGGTTACTGATGAGAAGATCGAGTCATAAAAGGAAGAAGATACCGGTATTCAGTAAGCAATGAATAAATTTTGTCTGCTCGGGCATAAAAAATGGGCATTCTCGCCATGGAACCGCTTTCTGATATGATCGACAGTTATTTTTATACTGTAACTGCCGGTAATATTTATGCTAATATTATAGGCGTCATTGATCGGCTCGTTGTCACAAAAGCGCTTGAGCGCTCATTCGGTAATCAGGTCGCGGCCGCGAGGATGCTCGGCCTGCACCGCAACACGCTCAAGAACAAGATAAAAAAGCTCAACATCGATGTAGGGAGATTCAAAAAGTGAATTTCAGGCGCTTGCCTCGTCAACAGGGACTCTATGACCCGCGGTTCGAACACGACAGCTGCGGCGTGGGGTTCGTCTGCGATATCAAAGGCAGGAAGTCATACGATATCGTGAAAAAAGGCATCGAGGTCCTCGAGCGCCTGAGCCACCGGGGCGCTGTCGGGGCAGACCCCAGGACAGGGGACGGCGCGGGCATACTGGTCCAGATGCCGCATCGATTTTTGCTCAAAGAGTGCAAAAGGGCCGGTATCGCCCTGCCTGATCCCGGGTTATACGGGACGGGATTGATCTTTTTGCCGACCGATGATAATGACAGAAGAGCGTGCGTCGATATTTTCAGTAAGATCATCCATGAAGAGGGGCAACAGTTGCTGGGCTGGCGCGATATCCCCACCGACAGTTCAGTGATAGGCAAAGGCGCCAGAGATACCATGCCGTTCATGGCGCAGATATTTATCGGAAAAAATGCCGCTTTGAAGGACCAGCTTGCCTTCGAAAGGAAGCTGTACGTCATCCGGAAGCAGGTCGAGAACGCCGTTAAGGCCTCATCCATAGGGCAGAAGTCATTCTTCTATATCACCAATCTATCGACAAGGACATTGAGCTATAAGGGGCTCCTCATGCCTTCCCAGTTGAAAGGGTTCTTCCCCGATCTGAAGGATGAGTTCCTGGAGAGCGCCCTGTGCCTGGTCCACTCCCGCTACAGCACCAATACCTTCCCGACCTGGGACCTGGCGCAGCCGTTCCGTTTCCTGGCGCATAATGGAGAGATCAATACGCTGCGCGGCAACATCAACTGGATCAGCGCCCGGGAACGGCTCATGGCGAGCGGGCTTTTTGAAACGGATATCGAAAAACTCAAGCCGGTCATCGTCCCGGGAGGGAGCGATTCGGCGGCCATAGATAATGTCTTCGAACTGCTGGTCCTTTCAGGCAGGTCCCTTGAGCATGCCATGATGATGCTCATACCCGAAGCATGGGAACATGATACGTTCATGAGCAAGGAGCTCAGGGATTTTTATAAGCATCATGCCTGCTTTATGGAGCCGTGGGACGGCCCCGCCGCGATAGCGTTCACGGACGGAAGGAATGTCGGGGCGGTTCTCGACAGGAACGGTCTGCGCCCGGCCAGGTATGTCATCACCAGGAACGATTTTGTCGTGATGGCGTCAGAAGTCGGTGTCCTCGATATCGACCCCGGGGATATCAAGACCTCAGGGAGGCTCGAGCCGGGCAGGATATTCTTCGTTGATACCGGATCGGGCCGCATCGTGCATGACGCCGAGATAAAGAAGGGCCTCTCTTCGCGCCATCCGTACGGAGCGTGGAATACGGGTCGCATGGTCAATCTTGACGACCTGATCGGCAGTGGAGCCCGACGCCAGCGATCAAAGGATATGCTCCCCCTCCTCAAGGCCTTTGGTTACTCACGGGAAGATCTAAAGCTGATCATAAAACCGAAAGTTGAAGACGGTAAAGAGCCCGTGGGCTCAATGGGCAACGATACCCCTCACGCCTTTTTATCGGAAAAGCCGCAGATCCTCTATAACTATTTCAAGCAGCTGTTCGCCCAGGTGACCAACCCGGCCATCGATTCCATACGTGAAAAGCTCGTTATGAGCCTCGAAAGTTTCATCGGCCCCGAGAAGAACATCCTCGAGGAGACCCCGGCGCACAGCCACAAGGTCATGGTGAAGAACCCGATCCTCACCGATGAAGAGGTCGACAAGATCCGGGACATCAGCATTAACGGTTTTAAGACAAAGACGATCTATACCTTCTTTGACGCAGCAAGCAATATCGAGGGGTTTGTCCGCGCGCTGGAAAGGATCTGTTTTGAGGCGGAATACGCGATCGAGAAAGGGTATTCTTTCATACTCCTGAGCGACCGGGGGGTCGACAGGGACACCATTGCCCTTCCGTCGCTTCTGGCTACCAGCGCTGTTCACCAGCATCTCGTACGAAAGACAATACGTTCGCAGGTCGCCATAATCGTTGAAAGCGGTGAGCCAAGAGAAGTTCACCATGTCGCCCTTCTCTTTGGCTACGGCGCCGATTGTGTGAATCCGTATCTTGCCCATGAAACGATAGAATATCTTATCGAAGAGGGCGAGATCCGCGTGGACCTCAAAAGCGCGCTCAAGAATTACAACAAGGCTCTCAAAGACGGCATCCTGAAGATACTCTCAAAGATGGGGATATCCACCCTGAGAAGTTACCGCGGTGCGCAGATATTCGAAGCGCTCGGTCTGGGCACCGTTTTTATCGACAAATATTTTGCCGGCACCATGTCGCGCATAGGCGGAGTCGGCCTTGAAGGGATCGCGGCCGAGACTATTCGGCGGCACCGGGAGGCGTATCCCCCGAGGGAAGCGGAGATGACCGCCCTGGCGAGCGGAGGGGTCTATCAGTGGAAAAGGGACGGGGAATTCCATCTCTGGAATCCCGAAAGCATAGCGGCCCTGCAGGATGCCGCGCGCAGCAACGATCGGGACCGATACAGGGTGTTTGCCGCGATGATCAACGATCAGTCGAAAAATCCTACGACGCTGAGAAGCCTGCTTACTTTTAAACACCAAAGATCGATCAGCCTTGAAGAGGTCGAGCCTGCCAAGAGCATCATGAAACGTTTCGCAACGGGAGCCATGAGCTTCGGCTCGATCAGCAGGCCGGCGCATGAGACGATCGCGATCGCCATGAACAGGATAGGGGGCAAGTCGAATACCGGCGAAGGGGGAGAAGACCCCAACAGGTTCATCGCGCTGCCGAACGGCGATTCGAAGAGGAGCGCCATAAAACAGGTCGCTTCGGGAAGGTTCGGTGTTACCGCGAATTATCTGGTCAACGCGGATGAGATACAGATAAAGATCGCGCAGGGGGCGAAACCGGGCGAAGGCGGTCAGCTGCCGGGGCATAAGGTTAGCGAGGTGATCGCCCGGACCAGATATACGACACCCGGCGTCACGCTGATATCGCCGCCTCCGCATCACGACATCTATTCCATCGAGGACCTCGCGCAGCTGATCTTCGATCTCAAGAATGTCAACCCCAAAGCGCGCGTGAGCGTGAAGCTCGTATCGGAGATAGGCGTCGGGACTGTCGCGGCAGGCGTCGCGAAAGGTCATGCCGACATGATCCTCATCTCGGGCGGCGACGGAGGGACGGGCGCATCTCCCAGGAGTTCGATACGATACGCCGGTCTTCCGTGGGAGCTCGGTCTTTCCGAGACGCACCAGACCCTTCTGCTTAACAATCTCCGATCAAGGATCAGGCTCCAGACCGATGGGCAGATGCGCACGGGCCGCGATGTTGCGATCGCCGCCCTGCTGGGCGCGGAGGAGTACGGTTTTTGCACGGCGGTCCTGGTCGTCATCGGGTGCGTTATGCTGCGGCACTGCCACCTCAATAACTGTTCGGTAGGCATAGCGACTCAGGAGGATATCCTTCAAAAGAGGTTCAGGGGCAGGCCGGAATATATCGTGAACTATTTTCATTTTGTTGCCGAAGAACTTCGTGAGATCATGGCGCGTCTCGGCGTGAGGACTATAGACGAGATGATCGGAAGGACCGATCTTCTCGAGGTGAACCATGCAATCGTTCCGGAAAAGGCGAAGGCGGTTGATTACTCAAGGATCCTTTACAAACCGGACCTCCCCGAAGACGTCGGACGGTACTGTACCAGTAAGCAGGAGAGCGGGCTCGACGGAGTTCTCGACAAAAGGCTCATCGACCTGTGCAGGGACGCTTTTGAGAAGAACAGGCCTGTCGAGATCTCATCCGGGATCAACAATACCGACCGGTCGGCGGGAGCGATGCTGAGCGGAGAGGCACTAAGACGGTGTGGCGACGGCGCCTTCCTGGAAGATACCATACGCTGCGTTTTCAAAGGCACTGCAGGACAGAGTTTCGGGGCGTTTCTCGCCAAAGGCATCACCTTTATACTGGAGGGAATGGCCAACGACTATGCCGGGAAGGGCATCTCGGGAGGGAAGGTCATCGTCTACCCTGACCGGAGGGCGCGGTATAACCCCGACGAGAATATCATTATCGGCAATACCTCTTTCTACGGGGCGATCTCGGGCGAGGCGTATATATGCGGCGTCGCTGGAGAAAGGTTCTGCGTGCGGAACTCAGGGTTGTACGCTGTCGTGGAAGGGGTAGGGGATCACGGGTGTGAGTACATGACCGGCGGAAGGGTAATCGTTCTGGGGCGGACCGGCAGAAATTTCGCTGCCGGCATGTCCGGCGGCATAGCGTACGTGTATGATGAGGACGGTACGTTCAAAGAAAGGTGCAATATGGATATGGTCCAGCTGGAAGAGGTCAAGAAAGATGACCGGGATATCCTTTATTACTTGCTACACAATCATTTTAAATACACGCAGAGCAAAAAGGCTCAAAGGATCATCGACAACATGCAGGGAGAACTGAAGAAGTTCGTCAAGGTCATGCCGATCGAATATAAACGCATCCTGGAAGGGGTAAAGATAGAGGAAAAACTTGATCTCGCGGAGGCGCTCGATGGGTGATCCGAAGGGTTTCCTGAAAGTCGCCAGACAAAGCGGGTCGTACAGAGAAGTCTGTGAGCGTGTCAGCGATTTTTGGCATGTCTCAAGGCCGCGCCCGGAGAAGCAGTCGCAGGAACAAGCTTCGCGATGCATGGACTGCGCGACGCCGTTCTGCCACTGGGGATGCCCGATAGGGAACTATATACCAGAATGGAATGATCATATCTACCGCGGTAAGTGGGAGGCAGCGCTCAGGCTGCTGGAAGCCACCAATAACCTGCCCGAGATAACGGGAAGGGTATGTCCGGCAGCGTGTGAATATGCGTGCGTGCTCGGATTGAACGACGATGCCGTCACGATACGCGAAAACGAGCTCGCGGTAGCCGAGTTCGGATTCAAGAACGGCCTGATTAAGCCGCGTCCGATCGGGCAAAAGACCGGCAAGAAAATAGCCGTCATCGGCTCAGGTCCCGCAGGGTTATCCTGCGCGGCGCAGCTTAATAAAGTGGGACACAGCGTCATTGTCTTTGAGCGGGATGATAAGTCGGGCGGCATACTGCGTTACGGCATCCCCGATTTTAAGCTGGAAAAGCATCTCATCGACCGGCGCATCGACCTGTGGAAGAAAGAAGGGATCGTCTTTAAGACGGGAACGGACGCAGGCATCGATATTCCCGCCAAGCAGCTCCTGGATGAGTTCGACGCGGTCTGCCTGGCAGGCGGTTCGCGGGTCCCCAGAGACCTTGCGATAGAAGGACGCGCTCTGAAGGGGATATATTTCGCGATGGAGTACCTTTGTCAGTCCAATAGGAGAGTGGCCGGTGCTGCGGTTCCGCCCGGACAGATGATCGACGCGAAAGGTAAAAAAGTCGTCGTCGTAGGAGGCGGAGACACGGGCGCGGACTGCGTGGGCACGGCGCACCGGCAGGGGGCCTCCTGCGTCGTGCAGATAGAGGTCCTGCCCCAGCCGCCGGAATGCCGCGGTGACGGCGATCCCTGGCCGAAGTATCCCTTGCTCATCAAGACCACATCGAGCCATGAGGAAGGGGGAGAGCGCCACTGGGCGGTGCTGACAAAACGTTTTGTCGGCGAAAGAGGCCATGTAAAAAAACTCTCCTGCGTAAAGGTTGAGTTTGACGCAAAGAATAACAAGGCCTGTCCGGTCATGAGGGAAGTGCCGGCGAGCGAATTCGAGATCGAAGCGGATATGGTCATTATCGCCGTGGGATTTCTGCATCCCGAGCGTTTGGGCCTCCTTGCCGACCTCGGCGTCGCGCTTGACGAGCGCGGCAACGTAAAGACGGACGTGCGGTACATGACATCGGTTGAGAAGGTGTTTTCCGCAGGCGATATGAGGCGTGGCCAGTCATTGGTGGTGTGGGCTATCGCGGAAGGCAGGCGCACAGCCCATTGCATCGATCGGTTCTTGACGGGTGAAAGCGCGCTGCCGTTCCTATAATATAGAGAGGATCGCTTGAGATGATCAGCACGGGGATAAAGGGTCTTGACGGAGTTATTACGGGCCTCAGGTCGGGGGATAATGTCGTCTGGCAGATCGATGAGATGCAGGATTATATCGATCTGGTAAAGCCTTTTGTCCGGCAGGCGCTGAGCGATGGCAGGAAAGTCATCTACATAAGGTTCGCTTCGCACAAAGAGCTGCTGAAGCCCTTAAAAGAGATTCGGCGGTACGAACTGAACGCCTATGCGGGGTTCGAATCTTTCACGACGCGGGTGAATGCCATTATCACGCAGGAAGGCGAGGGCGCGTATTACGTCTTCGACTGCCTGTCGGAGCTTCTTTTGGCGTGGGCCACCGATCTCATGATAGGGAATTTTTTCATGGTCACCTGCCCGTATCTTTACGAGCTCAAGACCGTTACCTATTTTTCGATACTGCGCAACAGCCATTCGTTCAAGTCGATCGCCCGCATCCGCGAGACGACGCAGCTGCTTCTGGACGTCTATCGATGCGAAGGCAGCTGCTATATCCATCCCCTGAAGGTCTGGAACCGGTATTCGCCGACCATGTTCCTTCCCCATCAGAAGAAGGACGACAGGCTCATCCCCATCACCGACAGCGTCAACGCCGTTAAGATGCTCTCCTATATCAGGGAAAAGGGGGTGGAGAGCGCGAAGAGGAATCTCGATTACTGGGACCGTCTCTTTCTTGACGCAGAGGAACTGATGCGGCGGCCCGCCTCGAAAGAGAAGATAAAGGATACGGTAAAGAAGCTCTGCGGCATCATGGTGACGAAGAATAAGAAGGTCCTGTCGCTTGCGGCGCGGCATTTTTCGCTCGAAGAGATCATCGGCATAAAATCAAGGCTGATCGGGACAGGATTTATCGGCGGCAAGAGCGTGGGGATGCTTCTCGCGCGGAAGATGCTGTCGGGCGATCGGTCGCTCGACTGGCAGAGACTTTCCGAACCGCACGACTCGTTCTATATCGGATCGGATATCTTCTATTCCTATATCGTGGAGAACCAGTGGTGGAAGCTGCGCATGCACCAGAGGACGGAGGAGGGGTATTTTGCTGTCGCGAAGATCCTGAAGGAGAAGATTCTGTACGGGGTATTCTCCGAAGAGATCATGGAGCGTTTCCAGGAGATCATAGAATATTTCGGCTCATCGCCCATTATCATACGGTCGAGCTCGCTCCTCGAGGACGGGTTCGGGAACGCGTTCGCCGGAAAGTATGAGAGCGTGTTCCTCGCGAACCAGGGCACTCCCGAGCAGCGGTATATCAAGTTCGCGGAAGCCGTCAGGAAGATCTACGCGAGCACCATGAACGAAGATGCGCTCGTCTACAGGAAACAGCGGGGCCTGGATAAACTGGACGAACAGATGGCGCTCCTGGTCCAGCGGGTATCGGGGGCGCACCACAAAAACTATTTCTTCCCGGATCTCGCGGGAGTCGGCGTTTCGTATAATACCTACGTGTGGAATGGCACCATGGACCCGAAAGCCGGGATGCTGAGGCTCGTCTTCGGGCTCGGCACCCGGGCGGTCAACCGCGTGGAGGGCGATTACCCGAGAATGGTTGCGCTCGATGACCCCCTGCGCAGGCCGTACGCCGAGAAAGACGACGTCAGGAAATTCTCGCAGCATGAGGTGGACCTGATCAACATAAAGGAGAATATATTTACCACGGTCCCTTTTGACAGGCTCGCAGAGGAGAGGTCATACAGGGCAGTGGACCGCATCGCGGTAAAGGATGACGAGGCGATGCTCCTGATGAGCGAGACCACCTCGCTGGATAAAGAGTACTGGATACTGACGCTTGACAACGCGCTGAAAGATACCGCGCTGGTGGACTCCTTCAGGAAGATCCTGAAAACGCTGGAAGAGGGTTACCAGTATCCCGTCGAGATAGAATTCACGGTGAACTTCACGCCGCGGGATGCTGCCAGGGAGGGAAAGTTCAAAATAAACCTGCTGCAATGCCGGCCATTGCAGACGCGCGGCCTCGGCCATAAGGTCGATATCCCCGATACGATCAGGAAAGAAGACGTTCTCTTCGAGTCGCGCGGCTATTTTCTCGGCGGTAATGTCTCGCAGGAGATCTCGAGGGTCATCTATGTGGATCCGAAAAGATACAGCGCTCTAGTCCTGTCGGACAAATATGAGATCGCCCGCATTGTCGGAAGGCTGAATTCCGATATACAGGACCGCCAGAAGTTGCCCGCGCTCCTCATGGGTCCGGGCAGATGGGGCAGCACAACCCCGTCTCTGGGGGTCCCGGTCAAATTTGCCGAGATACACAATATCGTCGCGCTTGCGGAAGTCGCTTTCTCTGACGGCAACCTTATGCCGGAGCTGTCATTCGGCACCCATTTTTTCCAGGACCTGGTCGAGACGAATATCTTTTATATCGCGCTCTTCCCCGACAAGAAGGACTGCAGGTTCAATGATGCCTGGTTCGCGCGGTCGAAGGACATATTCGCAACGCTGTGTCCTGAATCCGCCAAATATAAGGGCGTCATCAGCGTTTACGACGTAAGTGACAGAGGTCTCAGGATAATGTCGGACGTGGTGTCGCAAAGGATCGTATCGTTTTCGCGCGGGAAGACAGGGCACAAATAACGGTTCGCAACCGACAGGAGATCCCACAATGGCCAAATATATTTTTGTCACGGGAGGCGTCATCTCGAGTCTGGGAAAAGGCATAACCTCAGCGTCCATCGGCAAGCTCCTCGAATCAAAAGGGCTGAAGGTCACCCTCATCAAATGCGATCCATACATCAATGTCGACCCCGGCACGATGAACCCCTACCAGCACGGCGAGGTCTACGTCCTTGACGATGGCGCAGAGACCGACCTGGACCTCGGCCATTACGAACGCTTCACCGATGCCAAGCTTACCCGGTACAATAATATAACGACCGGCAAGATCTACTACTCCGTCATAACCAAGGAACGCAGAGGCGACTATCTGGGCAAGACCGTTCAGATCATCCCGCACATCACCGACGAGATCAAGAAAGGTCTGAAGAAGGTCGCCGAGGGCAGGCGCGTCGACGTAGTCATCGTCGAGATAGGGGGGACGGTCGGCGACATCGAAAGCCTGCCGTTCCTTGAGGCGATACGCCAGCTGCGTCTTGAGGTCGGACGGGATTACGCGATCAATGTCCACGTGACGCTCGTCCCCTATATCCGCTCGGCGGGCGAGATAAAGACCAAGCCCACGCAGCACAGCGTCGGTAGGCTCCGCGAGATCGGCATCATCCCGGATATCATCATCTGCAGGACCGAAAAAAATCTTTCCGCAGAAACAAAGGCCAAGATCGCGCTCTTTTGCAGCGTCGACGCCGAGGCCGTCATACAGGCCATAGACGTGGAGAGCATTTACGAGGTCCCGCTCTGCCTCAAAAAGGAAGGGCTCGACAGGCTGATCGTGCGGCTCCTGAACCTGAAATGCGCGGACGGCGATCTCTCCGGATGGGAGAATTCGGTCATCAAGAGATTGAAATCCCCCTCGCGCAAAACAGAGATAGCCGTTGTCGGCAAATATATGACGCTCCAGGACGCCTATAAATCGATCTACGAAGCCCTGATCCATGGCGCCGTTGCGAATGACGCGAGGCTTATCATCAGAAGGGTCGACTCGGAGAGCATCGAAAAAGACGGCGCGAAGGCCCACCTCGCAGGTGTCGGCGGCATACTCGTGCCGGGAGGTTTCGGTTCCCGGGGCATCGAGGGGAAGATACTGGCCGTTCAATACGCGCGTGAGAACAAGATACCGTACCTGGGGCTCTGTCTGGGGATGCAGACGGCGGTCGTGGAATTCGCCAGGAACGTCTGCGGCATGAATAACGCGAATTCGACAGAATTCGACAAGCGGACCAGGTTCCCCGTTATCAGCCTTCTTGAAGAACAGAAGCATGTCAAAGATAAGGGCGCCACCATGCGGCTCGGCGCTTACGAGTGCGTCCTGAAAAAAGGCACCAGGACGCATCAGGCGTACCGAAAGGATAAGACGTACGAACGGCACCGGCACCGGTATGAGTTCAACAATAAATATAAGGCCATATTTGAAAAGAAAGGTATCGTCATCAGCGGCCATTATCCGAAAGAGGGCCTTGTCGAGATAATCGAATTAAACGACCACCCGTGGTTTGTCGCGTGTCAATTCCATCCTGAATTCAAATCGAAACCTGATCGAGCGCATCCGCTTTTCAGAGAATTCGTCAGAGCGAGCCTGTCTCAACAGGAAAGCGCGTAAAGAAAAGCGCGCATCCTCCTCTTTTCTCTCTCCTCTAACAAGCTAAATACCCAGTTCAACCTCGTAGGTTGCAGAGCCGGTTTAACCGTTAAAAGTCAAAATAGTTAGTAATATGTTCTTGACGGGTAAAAAACCTATGATATACTTTGTGGTTTTCAGTAAATTAAAAAGTTTAAAAAGTATTATTATAAAGTTATGGTCAAGAAAAGATCAAGAGTCATATATAAGATCACTTCCTGCATTCTCCTGCCAACATTCCTGTGGAGCAGCGTTGTATTCGCAGATCCGGATCTCTCAACCCTCAGCGCCCAGTCCCGAGTCTATCCTCTTCAGGACGATAGTATCCGACGTCTTCATTTCGCGTTGAACGAATTGTTCTACGGCATTCAGGCGATCCTGTCGGGACAAAGTCTCGAAAATGTGGAGCAGGATCTCACCGCCCGGTTTGAAGAGATCAATCAGGCCGGAAGTCGCGCTCAGGGCTCGATCGGGCGGAGCGTCTCGTTCATCGATTGTCGGAAGCTCGGAGAAAACGGTCCGGTCTCGATCAAATTCGCGCTGAAGAATGGAGCGAGCGAGATATATGAATTCGCCTATTGGCAGAATGGTCTCCAAGGAGCCGCTGCCCGGACAATACCGGCATTGCAGGCGGGAAGCCTCGGCAGGCATGAAGGCGATTATTTCGAGATCAGGAGGCGGCAGGATCTCGATGAGCGCTACAGGGAATTTGTGCGGGAGGCCGCTGGGCGTTATGCGGCCGCATCGGTAATCATGGCAGCGGTGGCGGCGCGTGCCGTCGCAAGAAATCAAAGGTCAGGCCGCGCGACCCGCAACTCGCCGAGCGGAGTCCTTCAGGATCTCCTGCAGGCGGGATATACTGTTGAGATCAAAACAGAGGGTTTAGTGGTTAACGGAATTGAGATCCCCGGCACTACGTCAAGCGGCTCCGTTACCTGTGTTACCGTTTCGAACGGAATAGAGATGCTGGAGTATCACTATTATGAGAAACACGCTATTGATCGCGAAACGTATGAAGAGAGGCTGGAATCTTTAAAAAGCGATATAGAGAAACTGCTTGCTGCGGTAAGTGGCGCTGAGCTCGCCTCGCCGAGCGGAAGGACGATGAGTCATGCGCTGATCGTGCCCCTGGAAAATATTGTCACAGGACAGGGAGTTCCGGCCAAGCATCTGACATTGGTCAAGTCAATCATGCTGGCGGATGCATCCGAGGCTGAGGCATGGGGAGTTTCCCTTGATACGATCGACCAAGTTATCGAGCAGCGTCTGGAGATCTTAAAAGATATCTGGCCTGATTTTTCTGCGTGGTGGAAAGAGACCCTGAAGACCGAAACTGTGCCGATCGACACGCTCTGGCATGTTTATATACCGTTTGCCCAGCGGATCGTCGAAGAGAAGCGCGCCACACGACCGGATGGCGTCTATGTTGTCGGCGTCTACGGCAGCCAGGGAAGAGGAAAGACAACACTTTCGCAGGCCCTCACCCGCGTGCTCAATTACCTTCTGGATGCCGAGGCTGACGGACAGGCGGTCGCCAGGTCGCTGGATGATTATTATCTGCCCAGGGCCGAACGCGAAGCAATGCGGCCGCTCGGCTATGATCCCGGCGAAGGTATTTCCAACCGCGGACCTCCGGGAACACACGATACAGAGTTGCTCTTAAGGACGATCAGATTGTGTGATGAGAGCTCCAGAGATTCGGTTATCCCGATGACGAGTT
>Ga0315294_10005259_pt1 | contig 14187 bp, 18 predicted proteins | sample YL17G13_40_MG_FD_203626 | JGI IMG/M metagenome (GOLD analysis project Ga0315294, IMG submission 203626) | Sediment microbial communities from Yellowstone Lake, YNP, Wyoming, USA - YL17G13_40 | ecosystem: Environmental > Aquatic > Freshwater > Lake > Sediment | place: USA: Wyoming | collected... | reverse complement strand
CGCTCCCGTGGGCCGCGCTAAAGCAGACCAAAATGATCTGTGTCGAGCACGACCTACACCAGCAGGAAATGGCGCAGATGGCAGCAGCACATGGGTTCCTGCCGCTAAGCATGAATGGCGAAAACTTGATTTTAGTCCGGCCACTCACGGCATGAAGCTCATCGCCTTTTCAGTCTGGGGGTCCAACCACAAGTTCATCGACGGGGCGCTTGCCAACCTCGGCCTCGCGGACATGTACTATCCGGGCTGGAAGTGCCGCGTCTACTGCGGCTCAGACGTGCCGATGGAAAGCCGCCAAGAGCTTTACGACGCGGGATTTCAGGTTTACCAGCGCGGCGCACGGCTGGGAATGCACGAAGGACTGTTCTGGCGCTTTGAGCCGGTCTACGAGAACGGCGTGGAAGCGTTCATCAGCCGTGACTGCGACAGCCGGTTAAACCCTCGCGAGGCGGCGGCGGTGGAAGAATGGCTGGCCGGTGACATGCTGCTGCACACCATGCGGGATCACTACGAGCATATCGTGCCAATCCTTGGCGGCATGTGGGGCTGTCGGCACTGGCCTCTGTTCGGACAACTGCTGGGCCAGTGGAAGCAGCACGGCAAGATCGGCAACATGGGCAACGACCAAGATTTTCTGAAGGAGGCGATCTGGCCTCTGGTCAAGGACAACAACTGTATTCAACACGACCGCTACGTCGTCGACACGCCGGTTGAAACACCCAACGGCCCCTTCACCTACAAGCCGGTCGAGTTCTTTGGAGGCAGCAATCTGCGTCCTTTTCCGCCGCACAAGCCAGTACCCAAGTGGCTTGGCGAGCACGTAGGAGCACGCGTATGGGAATGATGTACACGTTCAGGTTCGATGACGTGTCGCTGAACACCGACACGACCAAGCTGGATAAAATGATCCGGTTTCTCCGCAGCACCTTCCGGGCAGACCAGCTTCGGATTATTCTCGCCGTGTCACCCGCTGTTTACGACATGCGCGAGTGCGAGAAGACGCTGGACCGCGAGCGCACTTTCCCGGCCATTTTCCACACGGACAGCGATTTCAGGGTATTCTACAAAATGCAGCGCGTGGGCGTTCCCCCCTGCATTGCCGATTACCGGAAAGAGGGCATTGAACTGGCGGGCCACGGCATGGTCCACGTTGACCACCGGCTGCTCTCGCGCAGCGCTCAGGAACTTAGCATCGTGATGTCCTGCTCGCTGATTCCCTGCGACACCTTCATCCCGCCGTTCCACAAGTGGAATCGAAAAACCGAGGAAATCTGCGCCGAGCACCTGATCCGGCTCGTCAAATACGACGCCTCGTGGCGACATCTTCACTACCATCCGTTTAACCATCGTACCGAAAACTATTACCTCCACACCCATGACTTCCACTACCAAGACTTCTGCGCCCAGTTCAAGCCGGAAAATTTCGGCCATTGACTTTCACAACGCCTTGATCGCCGAAAAAGGCGCTCACGACGCCAGCGGTTTCAGCCCGCAGGGACGCCTTAATCGCTTCGACGTGATCCGGCGCTGCCTCCTAGAATTTCCTGATCCCCGCCTCAAGCTGCTCGACTACGGCTGCAACGACGGCGAGCTTTTCAGGTTCCTGAAGACCGGCCTTGGCCCTTGCTACGTCGGCGTAGACATCAACCCAAAGATCATCGCCCACGCTCGAAAAATATGGACAGACTACTGCAAGGGCGGCAGGACCAAGTTCATCGTCGGTGATGTGCTCACCGACGCGACCTTCAGCCGCATCACAAGCCTAAAACCGGATGTGATCGTGGCCAGCGGCGTCTTGTCCTACTCCGGCGACGTTCACCACTACCCGGAACTGCTTTATCGCCTGTTCACCTGCGCCCAGCAGGCAGTGATCTTCAACGTGCTCACCGCCGATGTGCCGAAAAACCTCATGGTCCCAACCAAAGGCATGATCCGCTGGCACCCCGAAAAGCTGCTGAAACTCGTGCGGGCTTGCGGCTGCAATTCATGGGAACTGATTCGCAGCTACCTGCACAACGACATCACCGTGGTCATGCGGAAGAAGTGGACCCACTTCAAATGAGAGTCGCAATCCACCAGCCAAACTTTATTCCGTGGCGGCCCTTTTTCGCCAAAATGGCCGCTGTAGACACTTTTGTCATCCTGACCCACGCGCAGTTTAACCGGAACCATTACGCGCACAGGTTCAAATATCAGGAACGTTGGTACACGATGAGCACCGCGCACGCCGGGATGCGCGAACCAATAAAAAATCGTGTTTACAGCGACCCGCTCGTGGACTGGGCGAACATTAAACACCGGCTGCCTCAATTCAAAACGTGGTTCGAGCAGTTCGACGATCTCATCGAACCGGAGCTTGTGCGCACCAACTTGAGAATCATCCTGCGAATCGCCGAGCAACTTGGCATCAAGACCGAGGTCATTATCGACCCGATCCCTAGTTGTACCGGTACTGACCGCCTCGTGGAAATCTGCTACGGCCTCGGAGCCAAGACCTATCTGGCCGGGCGCAGCGGCGCGAACTACATGGAAATGGAAAAGTTTACCGCCGTAGGCATCGCCGTCGAGGAACAGATCGTGACCGACACCCGGCATGTTTTTGAGCCATGATCTTCGACCGAATCATCCTAAGCTGCGATGCCAACCCGAAGTTCCTTGAATTTTGGCCGCTGGTGTCCAAGGGCTGGCACGCCTTCTTCGGCGACATCGAGGTCTGGCTGGCGCTGGTCGCGGCCCCCGGCAAGGTTGACCTCAAAGAGCTTCGACGACACGGCCACGTTGAGCTTTACGCGCCACTGGAGAACATCCCGCTGCCCAACCAAGCCAAGATCGCTCGCTATCACTTGGCCGCCACGTGGGGCGACGATTCAATCAACGTGACCAACGACCTTGACCTGCTGCCGCTGCAAACCGATTACTTCTTCAACCTGCTGCGCCCGCGTCCCCCCGGCCACTTTATGACCGTCGGCGCGGAGATTTACACCGGGCCGGAAGCTGGGAAATTTACCGCCGGGTATTTGACCGCCGAAAGCCGCGTCTGGCGCACGCTGATGAATCCTCTGGACTTCGGCTGGTTCACCTTTGCCCGCAGCTTCGCAGGAATGCACGTCTTTGACCATAAGGAGGACATCCTGCGCACCGTTCACCACGAAGACCCAGACTGCTTTAGCGACGAATCGCTGCTCCGGGCGCTGCTCACTCAGAATCCGGTGCCGGTTTACCACGCGCCTCGCGGCTACGCGCCGTACACCGTTCGCGCCCTCTGCCGCGCCAACTGGCATTTCGATCCAAAGAAGCTCGCCGACGGCACCTACGTCGAAGCGCACCTGCCCCGGCCTTGGAGCGAGCACCGGGACAAAATTCAACCTCTTGTGGACTACCTGAAAGATGAGTGACGAATTCTTCAACTACATGCCCTTCTACCGCTACGCGGCCAGCATCGACCGCTTCAGCCGGTACGTGGAGGTCGGCTGCTATACCGGGGCCAGCATCGCGTTCTTGGCCGCCCAGCTTTTGGCGCGGGGCGCGAAGTTCGAGCTTTGGGGCGTGGACCTCTGGGAGAAGGTGAAAGAAACCGGCTACGAGCGCGAAGTAAACATTGATGTTTACAACGCCTTCGTAGAACGCCTGCGCCGCGAGGGCGTGGCCCGCATGATTACCGTCATTCAGGACGAGAGCGCCAATGCCGCCAAGTTCTTTGAGGATGGCTCGCTGGACTTTGTGTTCATCGACGCCAACCATGACTACGAACACGTCAAAGCCGACATCGCTGCGTGGCTGCCCAAGATGCGCCGGGGCGGCCTGCTCTCCGGCCACGACTACGGCGAGCCGTGCGGGGTCAAGCAGGCCGTTGACGAAGCCTTCAGCCAGAACATCAGCCTCATGGGAACCTGCTGGTACACCTTCGTACATTGACTATGAAATGGCTGGTAATTCAATCTGACGGGCAGCACAAAGGCCAAGACGGCTGGGAGCCGAACTGGATGATGCGGGAATGCTACGCGATCCAGAACGCGCTCTTGGTCTTCGGGGATCGGGCCGAGACATGGGGCTTGCGCCACAAGAACTATGAGCAGACCCCGGACTTCAGCAGCTACGACGGCATCTTCACCATCGAGAACTACGAACTCGACTGGCTGCCGGACGTGAGCCGCTGCTGGAAGGCGCTGCGGCTCTACTGGCTGATCGACACCCACTGGCAGCCGATTGAAACCTACGACAAGGTGCTTCAGGGCTACGACGTGGTACTCCACTCAACGCGCCGGTTCATCCGGGCGTATCGGGAGCGTTTCCCGAATCAGAAGCACGTCTACTTTCCGAACGGCGTGGACAACCGCTTCTTCGATCAGGAGCGCTACACGACCCGGCCCCATAGCCGCAACATCATCTTCATCGGCGGTAAAGCCGCGCCCAGAGCCGCCGCCATTGACCAGATGGTGCGCGAGTGCGGCATGAGCTACGCCTACGGGGTCACGGGCACAGCGTACATTCGGGCCGTGCTCAACGCCAAAATTCAGTTCAACAAGGGATTGAACGGCGACATCAACTACCGCAACTGGGAAACCGTCGGGCTGGGCACCTGCCTGCTCACCGAGCATGACCCGGAGATGGAAGCGCTCGGCTTTAAGCATGATGTAAATTGTCTGTTCTACCGTAGCGTGGACGAAGCCGTCGAATTAGCAAAATCGTATACAGCGACCGGACAGTGGGAGCGCATCGCGCAGGCCGGTTACCACCTGTCCCTGCGCCACAGCTACGTCGACCGCATCAAGCACCTGTTACCAAACCTGTTCCGACCTGATTTATGCCAAACACAACCGCACGCCTTAGCTGGCCAGACCGCATAGCGAACTACGAGAGAGTCACCAAGTTCCCGAAGTCGCTATTCATCGCCGGAGATGGGCGCGTAGTCGGCCTTTGGATCATGGGCAACGACTACCGGGTGAAGTCGAAGTTCTACGGCGGCTACCCGGCGGGCTACCTGCGCCGAATCAAGGCGCTGTTCCCCGACAAGCAGAAGGTGCTCCACCTGTTCGCGGGCATGGTCGATACGGCAGCCTTTCCGGGTCTAACGGTGGACATCAATCCCGCGCTCAACCCCGACATCGTAGACGACGCCCACACGCTGGCCAAGGTGCCGCTGGAGACATTCGACCTCGTGCTGGCTGACCCGGCTTACTCCGCCGAGGATACCGAGCACTATGGCACGCCAATGGTCAATCGGAACCTCGTCATCCGGGCACTGGCGGAGCGGTTGAACAAAGGTTGCTTTGTCGTCTGGCTGGACCAAGTGCTGCCGATGTACCGCAAGGACACCTTTCGCGTCGATGCCCATATCGGCATGGTCAAATCAACCAATCACCGTTTCCGTGTTGTAAACATATTCCGAAAATTATGAACGAACCCAAGCCCCTTGAATACGCCTACGAGGCGATGCAGGCCCACATCAGCAAGATCACCAACCCGGTGATCTTCGAGTTGGGCATGTGCGACGGCTATCACACCCACATGCTGCTGTCGTGGTGCGCCTCGCCGCCGCGCTTCTTCGGCTTCGAGCCGGACCCGCGCAACGTGACCAAGATCATGTCCTCCGGGCTGCCCCGGCGCATGAGCTTCTACCCTGACGCCATTGGCAACGTCACCGGCAAAGTTCCCTTCTACCTGTCCACGCCAGAGCCAAATGGCGCGGTCGGAGCCAGCAGCATCAGCGAGTTCACGCCAGTCCTGACCCAGCTTTGGGGATGGCTGAAGTGCCAAGACACCATTGAAGTTCAAAGCTGGCGGCTGGATGACTTCTGCGACAAGAACGCCATCGACCACATCGACTTCATCTGGATGGACGTGCAAGGCTCAGAGCGGCTGGTCTTCGAGGGCGCACCGCTCATGCTGCCCAAAACCAAACTGATCTGGACCGAGTACGACGGCGGCACGCTCTACAAGGACTCCAGCACCCTCAACGACGTGCTGATCCGGTTTCCCGGCTGGGAGGTCGTGGCCGATTGCGGCGGCGACGTGCTGCTCAAGAACCCTGTTCAATGAGCTTCGGCGGCTCCGGCATAACGGAGGGCGTGTTTAAGTGGATTCGGGCGCACCTGCCCGACGGCAAACACGTCCTTGAACTGGGCAGCGGCGATGTGAGCACGTGGTATCTCTCCGGGTTTTACCGTGTGACCTCTGTAGAGGACAAGGCCGAGTTTCTGAACCGGCACCCCAGCCACTACATTCACGCGCCACTGGTAGGCGACTGGTACGATCTAGCCGTTCTGGAGGCGCAACTGCCAAAGAACTACGACATGATCTTGGTCGACGGGCCGGTCGGCTCCGGGCCGCGAGCAGGCTTTCTAAAGAACCTGCGGCTGTTCAAGACCGACGTGCCCATCGTCATCGACGACACATGGCGGGAAGTCGAACGGAAGATGGCCGACGAACTGGCTCAGATCACTGGCGGCACGCTCGAAGTCTACGAGCATTTCTGCGCCCTTAATCCACCTGATTGTTCAGCACAATCTGGCCCAGCCGCAGAAGCTCAAAGTCCGACGCCGTGACGCGAGTCTGGCTGCTGGCCGGGGTGTCAAGAGCAACCCGGTTCACTCCGTCGACACCCGGAATAACTTCCACGATGTCCGTAACGCTGACGGTTGAAGCCGAAATACCCTCAATGCGTTGGGCATAGATTGAGCCTCCGATAGATAGCCCCTGCCCCCACGCTTGAAGCGCGGAGCGGATTTCACGTCGTTTGGTTTGGCTGGTATCGCCGTCATAGCCGATGTAGAGATTGACCACTCGCTCCGCGCTGTAGCCCTGCGCCGTAACTAGCTCCATCGTCAAATCACCGGGCGCACCTTTGATCCAAAGCGACATCTGGCCGGTGAGCAGGTTGAGCACGCTGGCGCGGCTGTCATCCGTGCTCAAATTCTCGCCGATCAACCGCGCCTGCTGAACCAAGACGCGGTTGTTTACATCCGTGTAGACGTAAGGCATGATGCTGACTGAATTAACGCCCAGCATCAGTGTAATCGACCACGGCTGTACCGGGAAGATGGGCAACTGAACCGTGTAGGGACTGATAGACGCCCCGGTGTTGTCAATGACCGGCGAACCAGCGGCGGTCTTGTCCAAGAAGTAAACGAACGTGTCGTCGGGCACTGTGAACAGTTCCGTGGTGTTGGCCGGAAACAGGTCGGTGATGGGCGTGGCCATGACGAAATTATCCACCCCAAAAACCGCATCCATCTGCGCCACGATGTCGCTGTAGATCACCGGATCGCCGGGCCGCAACGCCACGATGTACTTGTCGATGGTGCCGATCAGGAGATTCTTCGTGTCGCTGGTGCTGAAGCCCTTGAGCACCTTGAAGCGCAAGCTCATCGGAACCGGTCGGCTGGTGCCGTCCAAGATTTGCACGAAGTCGGTGCCGACCGCTTTGGTTTGCAGGTAAGTCTGGAGCGCTGTCTTCAACTGGGGCGTGAGCGCGACCAGCCCGCCGCCCGGCCCGGTGGTCCACGCGTAGATGCTGACAATGTTGCCCTCCAAGAGCGCGTTCTCAGTGCGCACCACGGAACGGGCGTAGGCAACCGACCCGAACTGCGCGTCGCTGTAAGCCTGCGCCATCGTCTGATAGTCGGCCAGTGTAACGGCGCGGTCATTCGTGCGCGTGTAGTACGGAATGTTTACACGCGCCTGCTCCAGCGTCTCCGCCTGCTGCCCGCCAACACCCGTGCTCGTCTGATTGGTAATCTGGACCGGAATGGGGTTGGAAAACGCCTCGATCAGCCCGGTGATGGTCGTGTTGATGGTGTTGAGCGCGACGTTGCCGAACAGCCCGCCGCCTACCCGGTAGGTGACTACGATGGCCGCTTCCGAAGGCACCAGCGCCCCAAATGATCCATCGCCGAAGATAACCGCCGTGTCGCCTGATATAAAGGTAATGACCTGAAAGACCTCGGCGGTGCTGCTCTGAACGCCGATGGAGTCAACCTGCGTCCACGGCGAGCCGTTTACAGTAACCTCGACCGAGTTGGTGATGACTGGTATCTGGCCGAGTTTAACCGAGTAGTTGGCCGTCTGCACGGGAGCCGCGTAGCGGTCGGTCACGGTCTGGCCCTGAATCAACTGGATGCGCCGCTCGTAAACCTGCGCTTGAATCGTGCCAGTCGCGCCGGTCCACGCGCTAGTCAAGATCAAGCGCGAGTTGCTGCTGACGCCGCCCGGAGCCGTGTCAAGGCTGTCAATGGTGTAAATGTTGTTCGGGTCGGTCAGATCAACGCCAAGCTGATTGAGCGTCTGACCTGACGAGATGTAGGCGGCCAAGTCGATGGTCGTATCGACTTCATCGACCGCCGACGACCCGTTGGTCATCTGCAAGAAGGTGTTGATGACGTTCTGGCCGCTAAGGCTGGGGCTGAACGTGGCCACAAGCTCGGCAGGTGACGTGTCTCCGGCGTAAATGACGTAATCTTTGACAACCTCAAAAGCGACCGCGTTGTTGTCGCTCGTACGGATCAAGGTGCCCTTGCTGATGGTCGTGTCTGCCGTCTGCGCGGTGTTCAGGACCGCCTCACAGCTTACCGTGGCGGGCAGTGCGCTTTTGAGCGTATAGCCCGTCAGTGCGCCAATGCGCACCGCCGACTCCCGCAGGGTCATCGTCGGGATGTACTGCTCGCCAGCTACACGATTTACGAGAAATGCCAGCGTGGCCAGACCCCATGCCACGATGTCGATGAAGACGATTCCGAGGCTATTCGCCAGAAAATCGTTCCACCGACCCGGCCAGCGATCCCGAACGCGCTGCAAAAGCGCATCCTTTTGCGACTGGTAGTCGTACTTGATGTAGCGAAGTGTCTCGTTCGCCATGCCTTAACTACCGACATGAATGCCGAGCAGGGACATCAACTCGGCACAGAGCCGATCTGATTCACCCTCGTCGCTGTGATCGCTGGCGATGAGGTCACGTTTTAGCTGCTCCAAGCGGCAGAGCGTGCTGGCCGCATGGAGCAGGTCGGCCTGCTGGTCGCTGGAAATGTGAGCCGCCGTGGCGGCGATCTCGCGCAGCCGTTCAGCGGTTTCTCGAAAATGATTCGCCATGCCGTTAAGAACGGCTACAGGGCGAAGATTTTTCCCGGCCCGTTGTCCCACGTCAACTGGACGGGGCTTGCGGCGGGATTGAACGGTATGCCTGCGACGGCTTGATCGAGGTAACATATCAGCAGCGAGGTTGCATCGACTCCGGTGTTCACCACAAGGATTACCGCGTTCACCGGCGGCCCTGAAACGTATGTAAACAAGTAATCATCGGCGTCAACAACATTGACATCGACAACTTTTCCTGTCAGAACATCGGACAATGCAACCCGCGCTGAATGAGGCACATCCAGCAGGGTGGTATGGTTAATGGACGGCGTGTACTGACCCGTCGCGATCAGAATGGCCACAATCGGATCACCGGGCCAGTTGAACTGGCCGGTGAGCATCTTTGTTTTGATCGACGGATACAAGAAATTCGCCATGCCATAACTACGTTCTAAACAGCAGCAATGAGCACCGTAACGCAAGAACTGGACCCGGCGATGAAGTACTTCCCGCTGGAAAAGCCGCGCCCGGCGCAGGTGATCGCGATGAAGTTCATCGAGACTGCCGTGCGCCGGAACTATCACGACATCGTGATCGCGGCCCCTACGGGCATCGGCAAGAGCGGCATCGGCGCAGCGGCGGCCCTTTGGGCTGGCTCCTTTGATATGGCCGGTTACAAGCCGGGCGGCTACTACCTCGTGACCCAGAAGATGCTTCAGGACCAGTTGGAGCACGATTTCCCGCACTGGACAGGGGGTTTGTTCCCGAAAGGCGCATCCCTCAAGAGCGCGAGCGAATATCCCTGCGCCCGCTTCGGCAACTGCATGGCGGGCGGCATGGCCTCCAAGGACGAGAAAAGCGGCCAGAAGTGCGGCCAGCGCTCCAACAAGACCTGTCCCTACGTTGACGCTCGCTTTCGCTTTTCCATGTCGAGCGTGGCCGTCACCAACTACCCTTACTTGTTTACAGAGCACATGTACGTCGGCGAACTGGAGCCGCGCAATGTGCTGGTCGCGGACGAGTGCCATACCTTGGAAAAGCAGATCATCGGCTTCATCGAGATACTTGTAAACAAAGAAAGCCTTGATGCGTGGGCACCCGGTTGCCGACCCGTTCCAAAGATGGACCATGCCGAAGACTTTGTGGCGTGGCTGCGCGAGAAATACCTCCAGATGTGCAACGAGCGTTTATCCATGCTGACCGAGAACATCGTCAACAGCGGCTACAGCAACCGCCGAATGCAGGACGAGTACAACAAGCTCAAAACCCACGTGGGCCGCCTCACCTACGCCGTCGAAGACCTGACCAAGCGCCCGGACGACTGGATTTACTGGCAGGAGGAAACCGACGACGAGTACGAGCGGAACTGCACAGCCAAGCCGCTCAGCGCCGCGCCTTTCATGGACCTCCTGATCGAACAGATGGGCGCGATCCGCATTTACATGAGCGCCTATCCGGGGCCGAAGGACGTGTTCTGCCGTAATCTCGGCCTTGACCAGCGCAGCGTCGCGTGGCTTGAACTGGACAGCACTTTTCCGGTCGAAAACCGGCTGATCCACATGACGACCGTCGGCTCCATGAGCCGCACCTACATCGAGCAAACCGCGCCCAAGATGCTGGACATGTGCCAGACGATCTTGGAGGCGCACCCCCACGAAAAGGGGATCATTCACTGCCACAGCTACGCCTTGGGCAAGCGCATCTACGACTTCTTTCGCGCCGGGCCGCTGGCCAAACGGGTGCTCTTTTCCTCCAAAGCATCAGAACGGGCAGCCCACTTTAACCTCCACCGCATGTCCCCCAGCCCTACGGTCATGCTCAGCCCCAGCATCGCCGAGGGCTTTAGCTTCGATGACGACCTTGCCCGCTTCCAGATCATCGCCAAGGTGCCCTACCCGTATCTAGGCGACCGACAAGTGGCCGCCAAAATGGAACAGGACCGAGACTGGTACACGCTCCAGACGGTAATGACCGTGCTACAGGCGTGCGGGCGCATCGTCCGCAGCGACGAGGATCATGGCAGCACGTACATCCTCGACCACGACTTTATCCGGCTGTACTCGGAGAATGCCAAATTCTTTCCAAAGTGGTTCAAAGATGCGTTCAAGTTCTACTGACACCGTGACGAGGCAGTGAGCCGCGTAGTTATGTCGGAATATGCGAAAGAACCTGCTTGAATTTCTGTTCGGCGAGACGGCGGTGCAGCAAAGCAGCACCGCGCTCGGTGAAGAAGTCGTTAAGCTGTTTGAAGAAGCGGCGGGCGAGGAAACCGAGCAGATGGTAGCGAACAAAAAGCCGCTGGCGGCTGCCCTCAAGGACATCGGCATCAGCAATGAAGTCATTGAAGGCCCGCAGTGGTGCGAAATCCAGTGTGACGGCGAAGCCGAATACCGGGAGCACATGGCGCTGCTGCGCGACCCCGACGCCATGCACAAGCTGGCTGAGAAAGGCTGGGTCATGGCCCAGTTGGGCGATCAGGCAATGGGCAACGAACCGCCCGATTTCAAGATCGGCTTCATCGAGTTGAACATGCTGGACATGCCCGCCAATAAACAAGATGCTGAATCACTCGAAAAAGTGCTCAAGCAGGGCCAGAAATTTGCGACCACCCCGCTGGACCGAGACGACGAGCTTAACCCCGTCGAAACCGACGACAAGGCCAGTGACGATAACCAGAAGGGTGTGGGGAAAGCCAGTGACGGCAAGCAGCCCGAAGGTAAGATCAAAGACAGTCTTACGGCCAAGAATTTGGCGAAGCGAATGCTGGACGAAGACGATCTCAGTGAAATGACTGGCGCATCAGCGCTCCCTGCTATCGAGGCTCCGATGGGCATTCCCTCGCGCAAGCCCGACTGGCGCAAACGGCTTCACAACATGCGCAAACGCCGGGGCGAAGATGAGCAAGGCAATCCAAATCGTTAATGCCCTCTTGGAAGCGGATGAGCCGCCGGATGTAAACATCGACCCTGTAGATGTCAACCCGGAACAGTTCATTTCGCACCACGCTGACGAGCTAGACCGTGAGGCCCGCGAGGGCAAAGTCACGCCGCACTCGGCGATGACTGCCAGCCGCTTTTGGCACCGCGACATCACCTATTCCGACGGCTTCAGGCACTATGAAGTTCGGCGCAACGGCAGAACGCAGACATGGAAAACGCGGCCCGGTGAATTCAGAATTCCAATCAAGATCGGCTTTCGCGGCTACGGCGAGATCACGGACAAAAGCGCCCACGAGTGGTCCACGGCCCCGCTGCCGGATAAACCCAGACCAGAGAAGGTCAGGAGATCAAAACCGGTAGTCAATCCGTCCAGCTTAATGCCTCCACCAACAGTATGAATACCTTTCACGATTACGAAAGCATGGGCTACCTCGACTGGAGCGTCCGCCGGGCGGAGCCGCTGAACGAGGCATTCGCCGGGACCGCCATCGTGCAATGGCACGGCAAGATCGAAGGCCAGTTGGTCAACCTGCTCACCGACGCAGAAAAGGGCCGGAACTACCCGTACGCGGACAAGATTCGAGAGTTCCTGAAAATCTGGCGAGCCAACGAGATCACCGGCAGCATCAACCGGGAAACTCTGGAAGTGCTCAAGTCAGCCGCCGACATTTTGTCAGTTGACCAATGGAACATGAACGCCTACTTCCGCAGCCTCAAGGATGCGCTGAAGGTGCTCATCGCCTCCGAAGAACAGCTACCTCGCGGCATGGAAGAACCGGGCAATGAACCGATGGCAGGCATGGGCGGAGGCGGCGGGGCACCCCCGATGTCGCCTGACTTCGGCCCGGAAGAAAAATCACCGGGCGGTGAAGGCGGTGAAGGCGGTGAAGGCGGCGGCGGCGGAGGCGGCGGGCCAATGCCGGGCGTACCGGGCGGAGCGCCGGGCGAAATTCCCGGCCAAGGTCCAGAAGGCGTGGTCCCCGGCGAAGAACCGCTGCCCGGCGAGGAAGAAGCACCCGGCGCAGAGCCGGGCGCACCTACGCCAGAGGAAGGCGAACAAGAAACCATCGAACCAGAGGAAATGCCCGGCGGCAGGCTGGGCCTCGCATAACGTAGTTAGACTGGCTATGAACATTCAAGTCGCACGCAAACTTCACGAGCGCCGGTTCCGTCCGAACCCGGTGATGACAACCGGCGAACTGCTTAATCTCATCGGCAGCGAGGGGATGCAGGAAGCCATCGACAAGCGATGGCTGGTGCCGGATCAAGACACCGGCTTCATGATGCTGAATTTCCACGGCGGCAAACTGCTGGAGCTTGAGTCGGCCTGCCGGTGCGCGTGTGGCAAGACCGACTGCGCCTGCGAGAAGGCTGCCGAGGACAAGCCCGCGTTTACAATGCCCATGCGCGAAGCTTTTGCAGGCTTTGGCGTGAGCCGACCCGGAACGCCAACGGGCGGCCCGTCGCAGCCCGCGCCCATGACGCGCCATCCTGATCCGACGCCTACATCGCAGTCTCCTGCGCCGCCGCGCTCGTACCGCACAGGCGAGCCAGTAATGATCGAGCAGGACAAGGTGACCTATCAGGGCGAGATTTCTGGATTCGAGCCAGACGGTCGCGTGCGAGTTCGCTGGAGCGGCCAGCGCCCGCCGGAAGACCGCGCATTCGGGCCGGGAGAATTTCTGGTCACAGACAAGCCGAATGCTTAGCGCTCGTGCCATTTTTCGCCTTCTAATTGAAAACGAGCAACCGGAGGCACCCCCGCCGGATGACCCGAACCAGATGGGTTTGGACTTCAACCCGGATGTAATTGATCCCAAGTCTGAGATCATGCGGTACGCGCAGACGCCGTTCCGCGTGCGCGGCTCCGGCCCCACTGATCTCTACGCAAAGCTTCAACAGAAGCTCAACTGGCGCGAATCCAAGAAGGTCGGCAACAACACCTACATCATCCGCTACAACGACCGGCTGGCCGTGCGCTTTCACCAGACCGATGTAGTCACCGCCTACCCTGACGGCAAAGTCGTGGTTGAAACTGGCGGCTGGCGGCCCGGCGGCGGTCGGATAGCTTACGGCTGGCGCAGGGAGCCGGGGACCACGACCAGAGACAGGATCAACTCTTGGCTCGCGGGCGGCTGGCACATCTATCAGCAAAAGAACGAGTGGTTCTGGTACAATT
>Ga0315294_10005258_pt1 | contig 14187 bp, 21 predicted proteins | sample YL17G13_40_MG_FD_203626 | JGI IMG/M metagenome (GOLD analysis project Ga0315294, IMG submission 203626) | Sediment microbial communities from Yellowstone Lake, YNP, Wyoming, USA - YL17G13_40 | ecosystem: Environmental > Aquatic > Freshwater > Lake > Sediment | place: USA: Wyoming | collected... | reverse complement strand
TACGGCAACGAAACTCTGGGCCCGGCCAAGCCGGTCATCGAGTGCCGGCACGGCCTGACGGTCCGAATATCGATCGATCGGGCGCAGCAACTGTATGAGCTTGCCACCAAGGAGGACCGATGAAGAAGGAAACGCCCGCTCCCGAGATCACCGTCCTGCCTCCAATGGAGCGCGTCGAGTTCCCGGTTCGCAGGGACTTGGCGATTCGGCTCCGGGAACTGGCGACGGGGCTCGTCGTCAACTCTCCGGTGACGCTCGCGGCAGGGAACGCCTTCGTGCTCCGCGTGAAGGCGAAATACCAGGAGTGCCACGGCGCCTACAAAAAGATCGTCGATCCCCTGGAGGAATCCAAGAAGAACACTAAACTCCTCTTCGACCCGGTCCTCACGGCGCTGGCCGAATCGGAACGGATCGGGAAAGAGAAGGTCGGAACGTACTTGCTGGCCGAAAAGCACCGCATCGAGAAGGAGCAAGGGGAGGCGAAGGAGAAAGCCGACCGTGCCGCGAAAGAGGCCGAGGACAAGCGGCAGAAGGATGCCGACGCGGCGGCCGCGGAAGCCAAGAAAGAATCGACGAGGGAGGCGAAGGCGGCCGGGCTCACGAAGGAAGAGGTCAAGGAATACGCCGCCCTGGAAGCCGAAGGCGCCCGAGCGAAGGTCCTCGAAGCGCCGCTCCCCATCGTCCAGTCTGCGACCATCGCTCCGGTACGGAAGTCCTTCGCGACGGAAGATGGACGGATGAACGCGCAGTTCGAGTACGACTACGAGCTCCAGGACGTGGTGGCGCTCAACGCCGCCCGCCCGGACCTTGTGGAGAAGACGCCTCGGCGTCGCATGATCCTGGAAGTGCTGAAGGCCACGAACGGCGCGCCTATCCCCGGTCTGCGCGTCGTCGAAAAGGCCAAGATGACCGGGACGGTCTGATGGTCAGGAGGTCAGCATGGTCAAGGAAGGGAAGCGCACTCTGAAATCGGTCCATGTAGGAGTTCCTAGCAAGACTTCTGGTGATGGTCTTCCGGGGCTCCCGGCGCCGGCGCCAGAGAAGCCGAAGAAGGTCAAGAAGGAGTGGTCGGGAACCTGGATCGACTCCGAGTCGACGAAGAAGGACGACCTGGGCGGGACCATCACCATCGCGAAGGTCAAGACGAACATCACGACCGAGATCGACAACCTGTTCAATCTCGCTCGCCGATTCGCTTCGGTCGAGATCGTCACGATGGACGGCTGACAGAAGGTCAACGCCCAGATCGAGTCGTACGCTCTCAAGGCCGGCAGGAAGCCGGGGTCCTTCGTCGCGACCGTGACCGTATCGGGGAGCCGGGTCCTGAACCAGATGATCTCCCGAAACGTCGTCGTGACCGGCCGGCAGAAGGCCATGCCGACGGAAGAGGAGCAGGGAGAACCGCGATGACGAATCAGCAGATCTTTTGCTTGCTCGCCGGTGCTGGCGTCTCCCTCATCAGTTTCCTAGTCGGGATCTGGATCGCGCGGACGATGCGGTGAAGGAGATCTGCGTCACGTTGGGGAACAAGCCATGACGTTCAAGATCTACCTAGACCTGTCTCGGGAATGCACCGAGGCGAAGTTCTTCGTTCCAGATCGGGCGGACACCGCCTCTCCGCCTGACGTCCCGATCCCGTTCGGCTGGCGCAGGATCCTGATCGAGATCGACGTCCCGATACCCTATCGGACCGCCGGGCTTATGGCATACATTGAAGAAGTAGGCGAAGGTCTCATCCACCGTCCGCATTGAGAGGAGGTCCGCCGTGAAACACGCGCACCGCTACTTCGTCGTCCTCGTCGCCCTCGCACTCTTCATGGGGTTCTTGAACGCCGCCGGCCCGATGGACGGACCGGTTCCTCCTCCCGGTCTGAAGGCCGAGAAGCCGCCCGCTCCGTCCGAGATCTCCTGCCTGACCGTGTCTATGGACGGTCAGGAGTTCCACCGCGACCTGCTGAGGCCGACCCCGGCGAATGCGCCCGGGCAGATCCGTTCCGCCTTTCTCCGCATCGGCCAGGAGATGCAGCTCTTCGGCTCCGATGCCGAGAAGGTGAAGGGTGCTCGCTTGGTGCAGGCCATGCTCGAAGGCGGCGGCAGCTACGAGGTCGGCCGCGTCTGCTATGTCCTGATGGACTACTGCGCTCCATCCTGCACGGGCCAGGGATGCGCAAAGATTCGGGTGCCGTCGATCAAATAGGACTTCCCCTCCCGGTGCCGGATCTTCCGGCAACCGCTCTCCCCGGGGCGGATCAACCGCCGGGAGGGGTGAGGAAATGCCGGCGGGCGGTGTGGCTGCACCGAGGGTAGGTACACAGCCAGATTGCCTACTCGCCCCGCCGGCCACCTATCGGAGGACCGATGAAGAAGAAGGGACGCAGGAAGAAAGGCACCGGGATGGCCCTCTACAAGATCGTCGAGCGCCTCTGGAGTGATCGAGGACTCGCCGTCCGGGACGTCCTCGGGATGAACGCGGCGACCCGCCAGGACCAGGACTGGCGCACTCCGCCCTGGCTCTTCGAGGTCGTCGAGCGCCTCGCCGGTGGAAAGATCGATCTCGATCCTTGCTCCGACGAGCACAATCCCCTCGGCGTCGCCGTCTTCTATACAGCCAAGGAAGACGGTCTCGCGCAACCCTGGTCGCGTCCGGACGTGACGCGCGTCTACATCAACCCGCCCTACAAGCAGGTCACCGCATGGATCGAGAAGGCGATCCGAGAAGTCGAGGCGAACGAAGACCTCGTCGTCTACTTCCTCGTCCCGGCCTTTACCGATCAACCCTGGTATGAGAGGGCGCTCGCGTGGGCGACCGAGGAGTGGAGCGTCAAGGGCCGCGTCCGGTTCCTTCGGCCCGACGGCTCGCCGGCGACGTCTCCTCGATTCCCGTCGACGCTGTTCGGCTTCGGCCACACATTCGGCGGCACGACCATCCCGCTTCCGGGAGAGTGCGTCAAGATCAAGGGACGGGCGATCCTCCGGGGTGTCATCTATCCTCCACATGGGGCTCGAGGAAAGAGGCGGACTGCTGACTGGACTTCCGGAGTCGGAAGACGGTAAGGTGCGTCGTCGAGGGGGTGGCCGGCCCGGAACCCATTCCAGGGTTCTCCTTCGCCGGAGATCGGGTCGGCCGCCCTTGACACGACGTTCGGCAAGGTAGAACATGAGACGCGGCTTACCCCGGGGTAGCTCCCCGAGGGACAGCCTGACCGCCCAGGTTGCCGCGCCTTTCACTCCTCGGCGGACCTCTCGGCGGAGGTGCCAGTGGCCTGGGCCCGACTCGATGATGCCTTTCCGGAAGATCCGAAGATCTTAGCGTGCGACGGCGTCGAGGCTGCCCTCGTCACGGCGTTGCAGGTTCGCGCCATTTGCTATTGTTCCCATCACCTCACGGACGGGTACTTGCCGCCCGGAGCGATCGAGAAATTTCTGGTCGGATTCCCGCCTGGGAACTGGTCGGAGAAGATGATCTCCTTGGGGCTTTGGGAGGTATGCGAGAACTATGCGACTTGCATAGCCTCCGCATCGCGATCTGGACTCCTCGTCCACGATTATCTGGTCTACAATCCGTCAAAAAAGATGGTGATCGCGTTGAGAAATCAACGTCGTGAGGCTGCTAAACTTAGGTGGAGAAAAGTAGTTGCGCCTCATGCGAAGTGTATACGGCCTGCATCCGTCGTTGCACATCACACGACGCACCTCCCATACCCCTTAAGTACTGAAGATCAAACCCTTCCCCCTCATACCCCCCCGTCGGGCAAAGTTATCAACAATCGCCCATCTTTTGCCTCGCCATCGGCGTCCGGAGAAAAGGCCGGACGAGATCCCGCCCCCGGGAAAAGAGAGTCCCGGATCGTCCCCGAAGAATCCGACGCCCCGGACTCCCGAAGGGGAGGCGCACCATCTGGGGCGTCCCCTCCTCCGCCCACGTTGCCCCAGGAGGGCCGATCGGACTCCAGGACGGAGGACGAGCGCCAGGACGGAGAGAACGTCGAACCTTGCCCGGACTGTGGCCGCGTGGTGGCACTTCTGAACGAACTGGCCGGGAGAAAGTTCGGACGGAACCTGACGGCCCTCAAGAACCTGCACGCCCGGCACAAGGAGTTCGGGCTCGACGCGTGCGAAAGGATAGTCCGGGTGATGGTCCTCTCCTGGCTCGGGACGAAGTGGGAGGAGTTCCTCGCTCCGACGACCCTCTTCCGCCCGACGAAATTCGAGCGGTACATGAACCAGCGTCCTCCCGCGGTGCCTCCCCAGAGGAAGTTCGATTCGCTCTCCGCCACCGACGCCGAGGAGTTGAGGAAGCGCCGCGAGATGCTCGACAGGATCTCCCCGGAGCGCCGAGACGCCTGCTTGAGTTACCTGCGGCACTCGGTCGCGCGGGTCGAGAAGGAACTCGAGAAGGCGAAGGCTAGGAGCGAGGGCCCGGCCTACCTGTCGCAGGGATCGGCGTCCGAAGCGGACCGCCTCTCCTCCCGGCTTGAAGAACTCCGCGCCGAGGTCGCCTTCCTCGAGGCGGCGAAGGAGGTTTGATGGAAGAGACTTGGAAACCCGAGGTCCCACTTTCGGACGTCGTCGACTCCTGCGCCGTCGACGCCCTGATCGTGAACCTTAACCGGAACACCCCTCCCGAAGCGTGGGACAAAAGCCTGTGGAACAACTTCATCGGCAAGTTGGCGGAGGCGACCTTCTCCTCGTGGACTGGGATCCCTCGCAAGCGGCCGCGTTTCGGCGAGCGCCGGGACTGCGGCGACGTCGACTTCGGCGGGAGCGTGAAGGGCGCTCAGGCCTACCACGAAGTGCCAAATCGGAAGGACCAGAATTGGTCCATGCACTCTTGGGAGATGACGGAAGCCCAATGGATCGTCTTCGTCGCCGTGGAGATGCGGTGCGACCTCGGACCGGTGAACGCCTTGCAGGTCCGTCTTGGACGAACGGATCTCTCGTTCCGAAGGTGGTTGGAGGATGGAAGGTTGAGGGAACCAGTCGGTATGATTTTGGGATGGGCCACGCCGGCCGAACTGGACGACCTAAAGGAAAGACCGAACGAAGGGGATGGTCTCGTCCGTCCCTCGAAATCGTACACTCTGGTGAACTGGCGCAAGTTGAGGGCGTGGCCGGATCATCCCCGTCCGACTCACCCCGGGGCTCTCCGCGATCTGCTGGGGATAGGGGCCACGGAAGGTGAACGGACCGGCTTCATGGACTCGATGCGGAACGTGATCCGGAAGCCCGAGGAGGAATCTTGAAAGTCTTCCTTGGAGAGTGAACCGATGGTGGAACGACCCGGGCAACCGTCGACGCGCCGAACGGCTCCTCCGGGCAACTCCTTTCCAGGCGCACAAGGAGGAGTGACGTGGTTAAGTTGGGAGCAGAAGTTCGGGACGTGATCACTTCTCGGGACGGAGCCAAGTGAGTGCCATCGCCGAGCTCCTGCTCGGCTTCTTCGGCCGCCGGCACTACTCGGCGCAACCAAAGAAGCCGGCGTCCTTCCCGGTCCCCGACGACCCGCGCCTCGACGAGGTCGTCGACCACTACCTGAAGCATCGGGCGCTCGCGGCGATCCTCTACCAGGCTGGAGGATGGATCTACATCAAGCCGACGACCGTCGCCAGGATGCGGGCGAAGGATCGGATCCTGATCCAGGTCGATGACACCGGGACGGGCGGTTTCTACGTCCGACTCAGCGAGCGGCCGCCGCGGGAATTCATGCTCCAGGAACGGCCGAGGGAGAAATCGTGAAGTGCGAGAAGTGTGGAGGCGTCGTCCTGCTGGCCCGGCACGAAACCACCGGCGAACTCCTCATCCTCGACGGTGATGCCTCGACGTACGAGGTACTCAGACCGGGGCCGGGAAAGGAACCGAGCGGTATCAATCCGATCGTCGTCTCCGACAAGTGCCCGGGGCTCCTCAAGCCGGGCGGGATCCACGGCGAGGGATGCCGGGCGACGCACCTTCCGCTCCATCGTTGCCCGGGGGAATGGACGCCCGAAAGGATCCAGGAGGTCAAGGACGCGCTCGATCAGATCCTGCGCGGACCGAGGGAACACGGACCGTGGATCGGATAGTCCGTCGGGGGCGCTGCGTCCGGGCCGACCTCGGGGGCGGCGCCTTCGTTCTCTTCGTCGACGTGCCGAAAGACTTGTCTCCGGACACTCGATCCGCACTGAACGCACTCGTTCTCGCTTTACGCGACGCGATAGCGGCTGAACAACGCAAAAAGGAGACCGAGGAATGAACAGCATCGTGGTAGACGTGGAGATCAAGGGCGTAGCCCCACTGTTGCAACACAACATCGATGGCGGGGAACAGCAAATGCTCGGAAAGGGAAAGCGCAAGACCTCGGGCGTTGCCAACGACGAGGAAGAGTGGAAACGGTTCTTGTACCGTGCCGACGGCACGGGCAGGTTGGGTCACCCATCATCCGCACTGGAATCCCTTTTCGTGAAGGCCGCGAGGGACTTTAAGGCCGACAAGCGCAGGACGATGGCGGAGATCGCCAAGGCGACGATGTTCTGCAACGAAACCTTGTTCGAGATCGTCGGGAAGACGGGACCAGACCGCGTGAACCGTTCCAGCGTCGTCAATCCAAACACCCGTGGCCGCGGCTTCCGATATCGCCCGGAGTTCGATGCTGGATGGATCGGGCGCGTCTCCATTACGATCGCCGACCTGGAACTGATGCCGGAACCCAGGGCGAAAGAGATCCTGGAACACGGCGGACGGTTGATTGGCATCGGCGACTGGCGCCCGAAGTTCGGGCGGTTCATCGTGACGAAGTGGAAGGTCAGGAAGTGATCTCGGCCGGGCAAGGCTGGGCAGGGCCGGGTTGGGCTCGGTGTGGCTGGACGCGGCGCGGCCGGGCCGGGCTAGGCAGGGCGAGGCGTGGCGGGGCCGGGCGAGGCAGGGCGAGGCGTGGCGGGGCCGGGTTTATTAATTCCCAAAGCCGGAGGTGAACGATCATGCCATCAAGTAAACCCGTCCAGAGGACTCTTGAGGCGCTCCGGAAGGAAGGCTGGACCGCCGACGTCGCGGAGAAGTGGATCGCCATCCCCGGCCCGAACCGCTGCAGTGCTTGTGGACAAGCCCGACCTCGTCCCGGGATGCCGCCCGGGATCCGCCGGGACCTTCACGGGTTCGTCGACGTCGACGCCTTCTGCCCGGGCAAGGGGAAACTCTACGTCCAGGCCTCCAGATCCGCCGACATCGCCGCGCACGTCGACAAGCTCCGGAGCCCCGAGATCTCCCCAAAGATCGTCGACGCCCTCCGCTCCGGCGTCCGCGTCGAGATCCACGGCTGGAGCCAGAAGGGCCCGCGCGGCAAGCGCAAGCTCTGGACCCGCCGGCGGATCGTCTTCGGCTTCCGACACGTCATGGACCACGGATCCGTGGAGGCGGAAGCTCTGCTCGGCCCCCTCCCTCCAGCGACCGAGCGCTTCGAGCTTGTCTACATGGAGGCAGAGGGAGATCCGTTGGTTTGGTGAAATTTGTGATGGTGGGGTGGGCTATGGAGAGATCGCCCGTCGCGTCCTGGCCGACCGGAAGGCGGCGGTACAGAAAGCCGAGGATGAATGGACATGTGCATGTCGCGCGGACTGCGAAAGAGACCGCGCCGCCCGCATCGCGGCCGTGGAGGAGAAGGCCACGAGCGCGCACTTCTACTGCCCGGCCTGCGGTGGCGTGATGAGCGGCCTAGAAGGCGGGAACTGTGGGCGACGCGCCATCTCCGCCATCATCGCTGCCGCGAAGGGAGAAAGGTGAGCGGCCCCACGAAGATCGAATGGACGGACTGCACCTGCCGACCGTGCGGCGTCATCCTAACAGCAGAGAACATCGTGGAACCCGGGAGACATCTCTGCAAGTCCTGCAAGAATAAGGGGGCACGATCTCGATACATCCCCACGGGTCCGCCGAAGCAGTACGGACCACCCCCAGCACCTTCCAGGGATGGTGACAAGCGCCAAGCACGGAAGCGGGTCAACCAGATGGTCCTGTCGGGACAACTTCCGGAACCAGATGATAGGCCGTGTGCCGACTGCGGCCACTTGGGATTGGGGCGTCGCCACGAATATGATCATCACAAAGGCTATGGGGCAGAACATCACGCGACAGTCGAGCCAGTCTGCGCCTCTTGCCACCGCAAGCGGGCACTTGGGAGAGGCGAATGGCACAGAAGACCTCGATAGAGTGGTGCGATGTCTCTTGGAATCCCGTGCGTGGCTGCTCCCGCGTCTCGGAGGGGTGCCGCAACTGCTACGCCGAGAGGATGGCGGCGCGGTTCTCCGGTTTCGGGCAACCCTTCACTGACTTCGCCGCGATGACTCCGGCTGGGCCGCTCTGGACCGGCAAGGTCGCCCTCATTCCCGAGAAGCTCGACGAGCCGCTCCACTGGCGGAAGCCGAGGCGAGTGTTCGTGAATTCGATGAGCGATCTGTTTCACGAGGGCCTCTCCGACCGCGATGTGGCGAAGGTCTTCTCCGCGATGAGATTCGCGCCACGCCACACCTTCCAGGTCCTCACGAAGCGACCCGCCCGGATGCTGGAGTGGTTCTCGAAGTGCGGCAACGGTGGCGGGCTCGGCTGGATCACCCACAACAACACGGAGCCCGAGAGGGCGTACCGCGGAACGGGAGTGATCGTCGGCGAGTCAGACCGATGGCCACTCCCCAACGTCTGGCTCGGCGTCTCCGTGGAGAACCAGGCGACCGCAGACGAGCGGATCCCGCTCCTGCTCCAGACCCCGGCGGCGGTGCGGTTCGTGTCTCTGGAACCGCTGCTGGGGCCGGTGGACATCTCGCAATATCTGGATGGTCGCTGCGGATCTTGCGGTGCCGTTCTGCCGAGGAGCGGATCCGCTGTCGGCGAGTGCTCGAAATGCGAGTGGGGCACCTTCTACGCCGGGATACAATGGGCGATTATCGGCGGTGAATCCGGCCCCGGTGCCCGCCCGATGGATCTGGCTTGGCTGGAATCAGCTGTCCAGCAATGCCGGGAGGCAGGCGTCCCGATCTTCATAAAGCAGGACTCGGGGAGGTTCCCAGGACAGCAGGGCCGCATCCCTGACGACCTGTGGATCAAGGAGTTTCCCCATGACCCGCGATCCTGAAAAGCGGCGCGCCGCCAAAAGGCGCTATGTGGAGCGTGTGAAGGTGGCGAAGTACGGCCCTGGCGCGGCTGGCAAGGATATGCGAGGTCGCCACAGCAACCACGCCCGAGGGTCGAGATCGGGCAGGTTCAATCCAGGTCGGCTGATTACGAGCCACGGCTACGTCGCTGTCCGTGTGCTGCCTGGCCATCCCCACGCCTGGGGTGCGGGTCGCCAACGGTATGCCTACGAACACATCCTCGTCATGGAATCCGAGATCGGTCGGCCACTAGACCAGAAGGAACTAGTCCATCACCGAAACGGAGACAAGGCCGATAACCGCGGCGAGAACCTTGAATTGCTCACCGTGAGTCAACACGCCAAGGAGCATTCCTGTCTGCGCGGGAGAGACGAACTCGGTCGCTTTCCACCCGAGGACCTGCGCGTGAGGGAGTTCCCGAAATGAAGCGAATCGAGAACGCTGCGAGGCGCGGAAACGCCGGGAAGGCGGAAGGACCCGACCGCTCCGTCTACGGGACGAGCCCAGTCGAGGTCCTCCTTCCCCTGCAATCCGCGCTCCGCTCCTTCCCTCCGAACGACGAGGAGAAACCATGACGCCGCCCCGAGGACTTCGCAAAACCCGCGTCGCCTTCCACGTCCTCGCCGCACTCATGCACGGCCGCGCCCGCAACTGGATCAGCAACCTTCCCGACGACGTCGAAGTCGTCCACGTCGGCGAAGACCTCGAAAGGCAATCGACCGTCCTGGTGGTGCTCTCTTCGGCCGACTGGGAAGGTCCGGAAGAGGGCGGCCTCGTCCCCGACGTCCTCATCATCCTCCGGGATCTATGATCTGTAGGTTCTAACAAGAGCACTTGACAAGGGGTGGGGGTCCGGGAGTATCGTCCTTCCCGTGAAGCGATTGATCGTGCGCGCAGAAACGCCCTCGGCCCTTCGGTGTCCAACTTGAAGATCGTCGAGTTCAAGATCGACGAGGTCCGCTTCCTCCCCTACAACCCCAACCGCCTGCCTGCACCGCGCCTCGAATCCCTGGCCTCTTCCCACGCGCAGTTCGGGATCCTGCAACCGATCGTCGTCAACGACCGGAAGGGTGATGGGTGGAAGGAGGAGGAGCTCGGTCTCTACGTCGTGGGAGGCGAGCACCGCCTCCGCGTGGCCAGGAAGTTAGGCATGTCGGATTATCCTGGGATCCTGGTGTCCGTCCCGAGGGCGGAAGAACAAGTCATGAACCTCGCGCTCAACAACGCCGGCGACTACGACCAGGTGGCCCTGGGCAGCATCCTGAAGGAGCTCCGGGCGATGGAGGCGAACCTTTCCGCCACCGGTCTGGATCAGGCGGACGTGGACTTGGCGATCCGGGAGCTCGAGCGGGACCTCTCTGGGGAAGAGGACATCGTCCCTCCCATGCCCTTGAAGGCGAAGACGGCCGCCGGCGAGATTCTGAAGCTCGGTCGACATCGCCTGCTCTGCGGAGACGCGATGGAGGCCGGGACGCTCGCGACCTTGACCGAAGGCCAGAAGGCACAGACGTTCGTGACCGATCCACCGTACGCGATCTACGGGAGCGCCTCGGGATTGTCGGCGGACATTACCGATGACAAGATCGTCCGGCCCTTCTTCGAGAACGTCCTCCGCATGGCGAAGGAGCACACCCGAAAGGCCGCACACGCCTACGTCTTCTGCGACTGGCGATCGTGGGCGTCGTGGTGGGAGATGGCGAAGCGGGTCCGGATGATGGCCCTCAACCTGCTCGTGTGGGACAAAGGCGGCTCCGGCCTCGGCTCGAACTATGCCAACACATACGAGTTGATCGGCTTCTTCGCGAACGTCCACCTGTCCGGAGTGATGACGCAGGGCCAGAAGAAGGGGACAACTCCGGTGCTGAAGCCGAACATCACTCCGGTTCCCTCGCGTCCCCTCGAAGGAGCGCAAGCACAACGCGGCGAAGCCCGTCGCGCTTCTCCAGGAGTTGATCGCCAACAGCACGAAGGAGGGCGACCTGGTCCTCGATCCGTTCCTCGGCTCCGGCTCGACGCTCATCGCCTGCGAGCACAGCGGCAGGACTTGCCTAGCGACGGAGATTGACCCGAGGTACTGCGACGTGACCCGCGAACGATGGGAAGCCTTCACTGGGCGCAAGGCGTAGGCGCTGGAATGAAGAATGGCGGCTCGAACGGTCGGAAGCGGCGGATCCCCTGGAACAAGGGCCGCAAGGACCCGCGCGCCGGCACGCCGGATTCCCCCTGGAAGGCAACCTCGACGAGCGGCGCTGGCAACGGTCAAGGGCGACGGCCCGGGACCCACAACAAGGAAACCCTCGATCGCGGCTTCCGACTCGACGACGTCCGGGAAGAAATCATCCGCAGGGAAAAAGCCAAAGAACGCGATCCCTTCCTCCTCTTCGATACCCTCTACCTCCATGCCCTCCAAGGCGACACGAAGTCGGCCGGCCTCTACCTCGCGTACAGGTTCGGGAAGCCGAAGGAGACCGTCGGGCTCGAAGGAGCGAGCATCCTCCCCGCCGACGGCGCCTTCCGATGCTTCCTCTCCGACGGCCGACCTGTTCCTGCCCGACCTGTTCCCGTTCCAAGTCCAAGTCGTCCTGGCGCCTGAACGAGAAGTCGTCGTCCTCTCGGCGACGCAGATCGGCAAGACCTTCGCCTGCGCCACGTGGCTCCTTTCCTACCTCTGGCAGAACCCTCGAAAGCTCGGATGGTGGGTCGCCCCGACCCTGAACCAGGCGATGGGGGACGGCTTCGCGACCTTCGTCGAGATGGACGAGAAGGCGAAGGCGCGCGGAGAACCTGGGTTCATTGCCCGAACCATCGAGAGCAAGCGGCGGATCTACCTGATCACCGGATCTCGAATGGAGTTCCGATCCTGGGAGAAGCGGGAATACCTGCGCGGCCGAACCGTCCACGCGATGGTGATCGACGAGGCCGGTCTCCTGGACTCTGCCAGTCGATCCATCCTGTCGACTCGCCGGTCCGCGACCCTCGGTCCCATCCGGTACATCGGAAACCCGGGGCCAGTGCTCGGGGAGTTCTGGAACCTGTGCCAGCAGGCAGAGGACGAGGAGAACGCCGGAAGGATGCGACTCCTCCGGTGGACCTGGACGGATCGATACCTCGCGCTCGCCGGCCGCCACCCCGCGGGGGACACGCCAGCGTCCCTCCTGGACATCGAAGGGGCGGAGGCGTACCGCTGTTTCATCGACAGCGAAAGGAAGGACCAATCGCCCTTCGAATTCGACCAGCAGTACGAGGGCAAGTTCGCCACGCCCCCCGGGGCTCTCTTCGCCGAATGGTTGGACAGGGCGATGGTCCTCGACCCCGACCCGAACCCGCATCCGGGCCATCCCTACATCACGGGGTGGGACATCGGCCAGCAAGCGGGATGGACGCGCGGAGCCCACCTCTGCCTCAAGTGCTGGGCCGTCCACCACGTCTCCAGCATCAAAGGCAAGCCCTATCCCATGATCGAGACCTTCATCGCTGACGAGTCCCGGCGCTTCAACCAGTCGACGGCGGTCATCGAAACGAACGGTCCTGGCCGTCCCGTCATCGACCACGTCCGAGAGCTCTACGGCAACACGCAGAAGTGGAACACGGACAACATGAACAAGCGGAGCGCGGCCCTGACGATCAACCGGATGGGCAGCGGAGGATCGCTGAAGTTGGCCGACATCCCCTTCCTCCGATCTGAGATGACCCAATTCCGATCCCAACAGTCACCATCGACCGGAACCTGGACCTTCACGTCTCCCACGAAGAAGGACGGGCACGGGGATGCCGTTTCGGCCCTACTCATCGCGGTCGGCGCGTCCACCAGCGGCGCCTCGGGATACCTGCTCATGCTCAACAGGCAGATCCAGAAGGCCGAAGACGCGAAGGCAGAAGCAATCCGGATCTCCGCCGGCGGATCCGCCTCGGTTCACTGAGGGGGGATTGTGCATTCACGGAAGGAATGGTATTACTGGTGGGCAAAGAAGTTGCGCGACGCCGTCGACGCTCAGGGCAAGGAGACGAAGAAGCGTGGCTCCCAATCGAAACCTGGGAATGGCGAGGCGCCCCATACCGACCGACGGGGCGGGAAACCCCGTCCTCTATGATTCGAGCAACCGTCCGATCCGATACTACGAGGGCGAGGACGTCGCCTTCGTCGGACGCGAGCCCGGCCCCGGTATCCCTCTTCGTCCCTACCTTCCGAGGGGAGACCATCCCCGCCAGTGGTTCCCCTTGTCGGGCGAGAACCTCAACTACATCCCCCGCCGAGAGGCGCCCGACCTAACGCCCTTCGCAACCCTGCGCAACCTCGCCGACACATCGGACATCGTTCGTCTGGCCATAGAGGACGTGATCCAGCAGGTCGTCGCGCTCGACTGGGACGTCCATCCAATCGACGAGAAGGCCGACGCCAAGACCATGCGGTCCAGGATCGACCGAGTGAAGAAGTTCCTCGATCGACCCGATCGGGAGCACTCCTTCAAACGCTGGTTGACCATGCTCCTCGAGGATTGCCTCGTCATCGACGCCCTGACCTTCTACCGGCAGAGGACCATCACCGGCGAACCGTACGCACTGGTTCCCATCGACGGGTCGACGATCAAACCGATCATCGACTACTACGGCCGATCGCCCGAACCTCCCGTCGCCGCCTACCAGCAAGTCGGAGTCGGCCGCGTCGAGACGGAGTTCCACCGTCCGTACCTGACCCGGCAGGACCTCGAGGCCGCCATCGCGAAGTGGACGGAGTCGATGAGGACCTTCGGTCTGGACAGCCCGGAGGAACGCAGGGACCGGGTCGTCGAGATGGTCTACGCGCCCCGGAAGCCCCGGGCGTTCACCCCGTACGGCCAGAGTCCCGTCGAGCGCGTCGTGATCACGGTCAACCTTGCCCTTCGTCGGCAACTCCACTATCTCGCCTTCTACACCGACGGAAACATTCCCGAGGCGTTCTGGAAGTGTCCGGAAAAATGGGAACCCTCCCACATTGAGTCGATGCAGGACACCTTCGAGAAGATGCTCACGGGGGAAAGCGGCCTGCGTCGCCGCCTTCGATTCATGCCCGGAGGAGTAGGGGCCGGCC
>Ga0315294_10005256_pt1 | contig 14189 bp, 11 predicted proteins | sample YL17G13_40_MG_FD_203626 | JGI IMG/M metagenome (GOLD analysis project Ga0315294, IMG submission 203626) | Sediment microbial communities from Yellowstone Lake, YNP, Wyoming, USA - YL17G13_40 | ecosystem: Environmental > Aquatic > Freshwater > Lake > Sediment | place: USA: Wyoming | collected... | reverse complement strand
CAAGCCGTTCATCATCCTGGCCACGACCTTCCGCGTGATGGACTCGCTGCGAATCTTCGACGTCATCTATGCGACCACACTGGGTGGACCGGCAGACGCCACCATGAACCTGCACATGCGTGCCTTTTTCTTCGCCTTCCAGTGGTACCAGATGGGCATGGGCATGGCCTACGCGATGGTCCTGCTGGTCCTGGTCTTCGTGGCGAGCTATCTCCTCATGGGCTACTGGAAACGGGCCGCCGGGCAGACCACCGTTTGAGAGGATCATGACGACGATTGCCGCACCCGCACCCGCGCTCGTCACTTGGCTCCGGCGAGGCCTGCTTGCCGTTGCGGTGCTGGTCCTGGTGATCTGGACCGTCTTCCCCTTTTTCTGGATCCTTCTTACCTCGATGAAGCAGCCCTTGGATGTCATCGCCGCCCCGCCCAAGCTGATCTTCTCCGCGACCACCGAGAACTACGCCGCCATTTTCATCGGGCAGAAGCGGGGCCTCTACACCTCGACCCGGCCGGACTTCCCGAACTTCTTCCTGAACAGCATCATCATCTCCTGCGGGGCGGTGGCCCTCTCGTTCCTGGCGGGGATCCCGGCCTCGTACGCGCTGGCCCGCTACACATTTCGCTTCAAGGAGCAACTGGCGTTTCTGTTCCTCAGTTTCCGGTTTGCGCCCTTCATCACCTTCCTGATCCCGCTCTACATCCTGTTCCAGCGGCTGGGCCTCTACAACACGTACACCGGCCTCATCCTGGCCTACCAGCTCATCACGCTGCCCTTCACCATCTGGATGCTGCGCAGCTTCTTCATGGAGATCCCGCTGGAGGTGGAGGAGGCCGCCAAGATCGACGGCTGCTCGTGGTGGGGGGTCCTGACGAAGGTGATCCTGCCCCTGAGCCTGCCCGGCATGGCCGTGACGGTGATCCTGGGGTTCATGTTCAGTTGGAACGCCTTCAACTACCCGCTCATGCTGGCGGGGCGGAAGACATTCCCCGTCACGGTGGGGGCGATCCAGTTCATCTCGTACGAACAGGTCCTGTGGGGCCAGATGGCGGCCGCCTCACTGGTGGCCGTCCTGCCGCAATTGATCCTCAGTCTCTTCGTGCAGAAGTACATCGTCCGCGGCCTGACGATGGGCGCCGTGCGCTAGCGGCAAGGGAGCAGGGGTGCTGAGGGGCAATCGATGAGGCCGAGCGGGCAGAGATCGAGGCCCGCGGCCGGGCACTGGGACACTTTTGACCCTCCGAGGCGCATCCGATCCGACATACCCGCGGGGCTACTCGGCCCGCTCGAGTAAGCAATTACGAGCGTTTCGCGGCGTTTGGAGGGGGGGGAAAGGGCTTGACATTCCAGAGGGCGGTGGGTATTGTGGCCTCACTTCGTTGCGTTGAGGGCGATGGAAAGGAGGCCGCGTGGAAGCACGCACGCTGGCGAGGCAGCGGACCCACGGTCTCACTAAGGCGCGTGCAGCCCGAGAGCAGGTTCTCCTTTTTCGAGTCGGCGGCGAAGTGTATGGGATCGGCCTGCATGCCTTGTGGGAAGTCTTGCTCCCCGAGGGGGTGACCGGCCTGCCGACTCCCCCCTATCAAGTCTGCACGGCCTTGGCGTACCGGGGGCGACGGCTCCCGCTCATCCGGATGAGCGAGCTGTTCGGCATCCTTGCGGAGCGTGTCCCCTTGACGTCGCGCGTCCTGCTGATTCAGGCCCAGGGGCGACCGCTTGGCCTCCTGGTGGACGAAGTGCTGGAGATGATCGAGGTGGAGTCGGCCGCCCTGGCTCCCGTTCCCGCCCTGGCGACGCTCTTGCGGTCGGAAATCTTCCGGGGGCTGTTTCGCCGCGGGGAGCGGATCATCCTCGTGGTCAGCGAAGAGGGCCTGGGGGGGCTCCAAGAGGTCGGCCAGTTCTACGGCGGTTGATGGCCGGGCCCCCCGCGATCCGGGCAGGCGGCGAGGATGGCGCAGACGACCCAAGAGGCGACACAGGCGGGGGCGCTGGTCTTGATGTTTCAGCTGGCCGGCAAAGCCTTCGCGGTGGATCTGGGGCGGGTCCAACAGATCATCGACTATCGGACCCCCACGCGAACGCCCCGTCCCCCCGCATATGTCGAGGGGGTGATCGAGCACCGGGGATGCTACCTGCCGGTCGTGAGTCTTCGCCAGCGGTTCGGGGTCACGGACGAGGAGCCGTTGCATCCGGCGATCCTCTTGCTCACGGAGGTGGGGCCGGACCCCATCGTCGGCTTGGCGGTGGATCAGGTACTGCGGGTGCTGTCCCTCCCGCGAGATGCGGTGTTGGCCCCGCCGCCGCGGGTCTTCGGCATTCGGGCGGAATTCATCCGCGGCGTGGCGAATGCCGGCGGTCGGCCGATCGTCTGGCTGGACGTGACAAAGATCCTGGCCTCAACGGAGGTCATCACCTTACTCGCTTAGGCGGCGCGATCCGCCGTGTCGTCCCTCTGGTCCGGTCGGGTCCCGGCGGGGAATGGGAAGGGCTTCTGGGCCAGGCGGCGGGTGCGACAGTCAGGCGGAGGCCGGTGGACGGGAAGGCGACGCACGGGTGCGGCACGCGGCTGAGGAGGCTCCGATGGGCGCTCGAATCCTGGTGGCGGATGACAGCGTAACAATCCAGAAGGTGGTGGAGCTGACCTTTAGCAGGGAAGACTTCACCCTGATTCAGGCACGGAGTGGCGAGGAGGCCATCCGCAAGGCCAAGGAGGCGCACCCAGATCTGATCCTCCTGGACCTCGTCATGCCGGACAAGAACGGCTACGAGGTGTGCGCCATCCTGCGCGCGGAACCGTCCCTGCGGAGCGTGCCGATCATTTTCCTGACCGGCACCTTCGAGACCTACGATCAGGAGCGCGGCACGCAGGTGGGCGCCAACGACTATGTGACCAAACCGTTCGAGTCCCAGGTGCTCGTCGGGAAGGTGAAGCAACTCCTCTTTACAAAGAGCATGGATGCGGGGGTGCCGCCACCGGCCGCGCCGGCTTTCGCCCGGAGGACGGGCGAGACGGTGACGGTCAAGATCCCTTCCATCGCGACGCCCGCAGCGCCGCCCAAGACCCCGTCCGTCGAACCGCCTGCGCCGCCGCCAAAGCGCCCGGAGCCGGCACCTCCCGCGGCAGCGGCCAAGGCCGAGCTCACGCAGGATGATCTCTGGCAGCTCCTCGAGGCTCCATCGTCGACTGCCCCCGCGCCGGAGACGGAGGCGCCCGCGCCGGCGGAGCTGCGGCTCGAGGACCTGGGGGCTCCCGCCCCGCCAGCGGCGTCGGAGATGCCAGCCCTGGAGCTCGGCACGCTGCAGCCGGAGCCCGCAGTTCCCGCGCCGGAGACGGAGGCGCTCGCGCCGGCCCCGCCAGCGGAAGCCACCTCCTTTCCCGAGAGCCTCTCGCTGGACGATCTCCTGGCCGGGGGCCCCGCGCCGGGGGCCCCGGTGCCGGCCCCCGCGGAGGGTGGCGAGGCAGGGGCCGCCGGGATCGAGACGGTGCTGGACTTGCCTTCGGACGAAGGCATCCCGCCGCTCCCCATGGTCGAGGCCGGGACCGGCGAGCCGCTGGCCTTCTCGATGGATGACCTGCTGGCGCCAGCGCCCGAGCCCGCGGCAGGCGAGGGCTCTCCACTGCAGATGGCGGAGTTCGATCTGGCCGCGCTTCAGGAGGAGGCTGGTGCGCCGTCGGCGCCGGCGTCCCCGTCAGCGGGCCTGGAAGCCGCGATCGGGATCCCCTTGGAGGAATTGGAGGCCTCGGCGCTCGAACCCATGGCGGCGAGCCCGGCGGCGCCGCCCGCCCCCGTCGAGGTGCCGCCGGCCATGGAGGAGTTCGCGGCGTCCGCCGAGGCGGCCATGCCGACCGCCGAGGAGACCGCTCCGGTGGCGGAGGAGGCGGCCGAGGCTCCTGCCTCGGCTGAGGCGTCCCTCATGCGACCCACGGCCACGGCCGAGCTTCGGCAGGCGGTCACCGAGCGGGTGGCCCAGGACCTGGCCCGGGAGCTGACCGAAAAGCTGGTCGAGCGCATCGAGAAGATCGTCTGGGAGGTGGTCCCGGACCTGGCCGAGATCCTGATCACGAAGGAAATCGAGCGCCTTCGGCGCATGGCGGAAGACGAGAAGTCTGCCTGAAGAAACCCATTCTGACGCGGGGACGCTTCAAGCCCCTGAGGGCCGGCGTCCCCGTCTGCTTTCGGAGCCGTACATGACCGACACGCACGAGAGAGAGGCCGGCCGGCCTGCGGAGATGCCCGAGGCCGACCTTGCGGCCAAGCAGGGATATGACCCACAGGGAGTCGAGGAGCGGTGGTACCGTTTCTGGGAAGAGCATCAGCTCTTCCATGCGGACGAGACCACCAGGGCTCACCCCTACTGCATCGTCATCCCACCCCCCAACGTGACCGGCTCCCTGCACATGGGGCACGCCCTGAACAACACGCTCCAGGATATTCTGATCCGCTGGCACCGGATGGCCGGGGACAGCGCCTTGTGGATGCCGGGGACGGATCACGCGGGGATCGCCACCCAGAACGTCGTGGAGCGGCAGCTTCGCCAGGAGGGTCTCACGCGCGACCAGGTCGGGCGGGAGGCGTTCGTCGAGCGCGTCTGGAAGTGGAAGCGGGAGTCGGGTGGCACCATCACCCGCCAGCTCAAGGTGCTGGGCGCCTCCTGCGACTGGGCGCGGGAGCGGTTCACGCTCGATCCCGGCCTGTCCAATGCCGTGAAGGAGGTCTTCTGCCAGCTTTACGAGGCGGGCCTGATCTACCGCGGGGACTACATCATCAACTGGTGCCCGCGCTGCCAGACGGCCCTCTCGGACCTGGAGGTGGAGCACCACGAGCAGGACGGGAAGCTCTGGCATATCCGGTACCCGCTGGCCGCGGGGGCCGGCGAGGTAGTCGTGGCCACGACGCGGCCGGAGACGATGCTGGGCGACACGGCGGTGGCCATCCATCCGGACGACCCGCGCTGCCGCGACCTCGTCGGTCGGATGGTGATCCTGCCCGTCATGAACCGCGAGATCCCCATCGTGGCGGACAGCTACGTGGACCGGGAGTTCGGGACGGGCTTCGTCAAGGTGACGCCGGCCCACGACCCCAAGGACTTCGAGTGCGGCCTGCGGCACCAGTTGCCCCAGGTGAAAGTCATCGCCGACGACGGTCGCATGACCGAGCAGGCGGGCGCATACGCCGGGCAGGACCGCTTCGCCTGTCGGAAGAGCCTCGTCCGGCAGCTCGAGCGCGAGGGCTACCTCGAGAAGATCGAGAACCACCGGCATGCGGTCGGCCACTGCTACCGCTGCCAGACGGTGGTCGAGCCGTCCCTCTCGCGCCAGTGGTTTGTCCGGATGGCCCCCCTGGCCGAGCCGGCAATCAGGGCGGTTGAGGAAGGCCGCATCCGGATCATCCCCGCGCAATGGGAGAAGACCTATTTCGAGTGGATGCGCAACATCCGCGACTGGTGCATCTCGCGGCAGATCTGGTGGGGGCACCGCATTCCCGCCTGGTACTGCGACCCCTGCGGGAAAACGGTCGTGGCGCGCACGGCGCCCGCCGGGTGCCCCAAGTGCGGCAGGCCGCTGCGCCAAGAGACCGACGTCCTGGACACCTGGTTCAGCTCGGGCCTGTGGCCGTTCTCCACGCTGGGCTGGCCGGAGAAGACCTCGGCCCTGGCCAAGTACTACCCCACGGCCTGTCTGGTCACAGGATTCGACATCCTCTTTTTTTGGGTGGCCCGCATGATCATGATGGGCCTGCGCTTCATGGGCGACGTCCCGTTCCGCGACGTGGTCATCCACGGCCTGATCCGAGACGAGCAGGGCGATAAGATGTCGAAGACGCGCGGGAACGTGATCGACCCCCTGCACGTGATCAACGGCGCCAGCCTCCACGACCTGCTCGCCGGCGCCCGCACGGGCAACGCGCCCCCGGCGGCGCTGGAGAGCCTCCGGCGGCAGTACCCGGAGGGGTTCCCCCGCTTCGGGGCCGACGCCCTGCGCTTCACCCTGACGGCGCTGGCCGGGCAGGGGAGCGACGTGAAGCTCTCGGTGAAGAGGATCGAGGGCTACCGCCACTTCTGCAACAAGCTGTGGAACGCCTACCGCTTCCTGGCCCCCCACCTCGCGGCCGGCGACCGGGCGGAGAGTCGCCCGGCGGCGCTTCCCCTCACGCTGGCGGATCGCTGGATCCTGAGCCGGTTGAACGCCGTCATCACGGGGGTCACCGAGGCATTCCGGGCGTACCGCTTCAACGACGCCGCCTCCCTCCTGTACCAGTTCCTCTGGCACGAGTACTGCGACTGGTATCTGGAGATCGTGAAGACCCGCCTCAATTCCGACGATGCGGCGGACCAGCGCACGGCCCGCCTCCTCTTGACCTACGTGCTGGAGCGATCACTCCGCCTCCTGCATCCCATCATGCCGTTCATCACCGAGGAGATCTGGCAGTGCCTCCCGCACGAGGGTGCGAGCATCATGCTGGCTCCCTGGCCCCAGGTGGATCCGGCCCTGGATGCGCCCGAGGCGGTGGAGACCATGGACCTGCTCATGGAGATCACGCGGGAGGTGCGGAACATCCGCTCCACGTATAACATCGGGCCGGCCCAGCGCGTGCCGCTGGTCATCCACACGACGACGGCCGCGCAGGATGCGGAACTCACAGCGTGCCGCGGGTATCTCGCCAGCCTGGCCCGGCTCTCGCAGCTCACGTTCGGACAGGGCGTGACCAAGCCGGACCTCTCGGCGACGGCCGTGGTCCGGGGCGTCGAGGCACACGTACCGCTGGCGGACGTCATCAATCTGGCGGAGGAGCGGGAGCGGCTGCGGAAGGACCTGGCCAAAGTGGAGGCGCAGCTCGAGCGGATCGGCAAGAAGCTGGACAACGCGGACTTTCTTGCCAAGGCGCCCGCGGCCGTGGTGGAGGGCGAGCGGGCCAAGCAGGCGGAACTGGTTGACGCTCGGACGAAGCTGGCAGCGCGCCTGGCCCACATCGAGGCCTTCCTGCGGCGTTGACGACTCGTGGCGCATGGCTCAGAGCAGAAGCAGCGGGCTCGTTTCCACTCCAGGAGCCACGAGCCACGAGCGAACGGCTAACGACTAACGGCCAATGGCTTCCATTCCCGAAGACATCCTGCCCGAGCGGATCCGGGCCCGGCTGACGACGCGGATGATCGGGTGTGCTCTCACGGTCGTCTCCGAGATCGGCTCGACGAACGAAGCCGCCATGGCCGCCGGCCACGCGGGCGCCCCGGAGGGGCTGTGCCTGCTGGCTGATCGGCAGACGAGCGGCCGAGGGCGCCTCAATCGGACCTGGAGCTCGCTGCCCGGCCTCGGCGTCTACACCTCCATCCTGCTCCGACCGGCCGTGCCGCCGGACCGGGCGCCGATCCTCACCCTCATGGCGGGCTGTGCCGTCGTCGAGGCGATCCGGACGGTGGCGGCCGTCCAGCCGCAGCTGAAGTGGCCGAACGATGTCCTGCTGGAAGGCAAGAAGGTCGCCGGCATTCTCACGGAGATGGCCACGTTGGGATCGCGGGTTTCTCACGTGGTGGTGGGGATCGGGATCAACGTGAACCACCGGGCCACGGATTTTCCGCCCGAGGTGCGGGCGACCGCCACCTCCCTCGCGCTGGCCGGCGGGCGGCCCGTGGATCGTGGCGAGGTCATCCTGGCCCTGTACGGGGCCCTGGAGCGATGGTACCGACTCCATGGGAGCGACGGTGCGGCGATGATCCTGGAGAGCGCGCGCCGGGCCATGGCCACGCTCGGGCGAGACGTGGTTGTGCAGAGCCCCGGAGCGGCGTGGCAGGGGAAGGCCGTGGACCTCGACCAGGATGGGGCGCTCCTCGTGCGGGACGCCACCGGCACGGTGCAGAGGGTCATCGCGGACGACGTCTCTATTCGGGAAGGCACGAGGTCGTAATCGAGTCGTCTCACCCCTTACGCCTCACGGCTCCTGGAGAAGCCATGTTGCTGGCACTGGATGTCGGAAACACGAACACGGTCATCGGCGTCTTCGAGGGTGAGACGCTGAAGGCGCACTGGCGCCTTTCGACGCGGCGCGCGGGCACGAGCGACGAGTACGGCATCTTCATTAAGGGCCTCTTCGACTTTGCCGGCCTGGACTTTCGTGCCATCGACGCGGTCATCCTCTCGACCGTGGTGCCCCCGATCCAGGGGCCCCTGGAGGAGATGAGCCGGCAATTCTTCGGCGTCGAGCCGCTGGTGGTGGGACCGGGGATCAGGACCGGGATGCCCATCCTCTACGACGCCCCGCGCGAGGTGGGCGCCGACCGCATCGTGAATGCCGTGGCGGCCTTCGAGGCATACGGGGGCCCCTGCATCGTGGTGGACTTCGGGACGGCGACGACGTTCGATGCCATCTCGGGGCAGGGGGAGTATCTGGGCGGGGTCATCTGTCCCGGCATCGGGATCTCCGCCGAGGCCCTCTTCCAGCGGGCGGCGAAGCTGCCCCGCGTGGAGATCACCCGGCCCAAGGCGGTGATCGGCCGGAACACCGTGGGGAGCATCCAGGCGGGGCTCTACTACGGTTATTTGGGTTTGGTGGAGGGGCTGGTGGCGCGCATACGGGAGGAATTGGGCGGGGAACCCGTCGTGGTGGCCACGGGCGGACTGGCGCCGCTCCTGCTGACCGGCTCCACGGTCGTGGACCACGTGGACCCCCTCCTCACCCTCACCGGTCTACGCATCCTGTACGACCGGAATCGGTAAGCCCTGCACCTCTGCAACTCGGCGATTCGGCAACCGGGCCAGGAAAGGCCCTTCCCGACTGTCACATGTGTTCCATGCGTCGTGCGGTCCAACGCGGTCCGCGTAGCGCCCGACCGCCCTTCATTCCGCATTCGCCTCCTCCGCCCCCCAGCTCCCCTGCACTCCCGCCGTCCCAGCCTCGCCTTTCCGCCGCAGGCGGACTCACGCCTCACGATTCCTCAATTCCGCATTCGCCCTCCGACTACCGGCGGGGCGGCCGTGGATGGACCGTTGCCGGGGGTCGTCTCAGCAGATGCGTGGCAGTTGCTCGCCGCTGAGCATGTCCACGATCCGGCCGGCGCCGATCCGACTCTGCATCGTCACCAGCCCCGCGTCCTTTTCCCTCACGTCACCGATCAGGCAGGCGTCTTTCGCCAGCGGGCTCTCGTGTAGGATGTCGAGGGCCCGCTCAGCCTCCCCGGCGGGCAAGAAGCAGACGAAGCGCCCCTCGTTGGCCACGTAGAGCGGATCGAAGCCCAGAAGCTCGCAGGCTCCCTGGACGTCCTCGCGGACGGGGATGGCCGCCTCGCGGAGGTGGATGCCGAGTCGGGCCACCTCGGCGATCTCGATCAGGGCGCTGGCCAGCCCCCCGCGGGTCAGGTCGCGCAGACAGTGGAGCTGGAGGCCCGCCCGGAGCAGTGCGGCCACCAGACCGGCCAGGGGCGCGCAGTCGCTCTCGATGGTGCTCTCGAAGGCCAGGCCCTCGCGCACCGTCATGATGGCCATCCCGTGCCGCCCGATGTCCCCGCTCAGCAGGACCGCGTCACCGGCCCGGACGCTCCCCGGCGCGATGGTGAGCGGGTGCTCGATGATCCCGACCCCCGCCGTGGTGACGAAGATCCCGTCCCCCTTGCCGCGGTCCACCACCTTGGTGTCGCCCGTCACGATCGCCACGCCGGCCGCGTCGGCCGCCTGGCGCATGGACTGCAACACGCGCCAGAACGTGTCCAGGGGCAGGCCTTCTTCCAGGATACAGCTCGCGGAAAGATAGAGCGGCCGGGCGCCGGACATGGCCAGGTCGTTGACCGTCCCGTTGACCGCCAGCGTCCCGATGTCGCCCCCGGGAAAGAAGAGCGGCTGCACCACGTAGCCGTCGGTGGTGAAGGCCAGGCGCACTCCGGAGACGTCGAGGACGGCACTGTCGTGGCGCGCGTTCAGGGCGGGGTTCGCGAAGGCGGGCACGATCATGCGCTCGATGAGCTGGTGCATCAGCTTGCCGCCCCCGCCGTGAGCGAGCAGGACGTGCGGGTAGTCCGAGAGGGGGATCGGGCAGCTCGGGATGAACTCCGGCCTGTCGGTCACGGGTGAGGACCTCCTGCGGGCTGCGGGACGTCCGGCCGGCCCCGCCGGTACCGGTAGTAGGCGGCGCAGGCCCCCTCGGAGGAGACCATGGGGGCGCCCAGGGGACGCTCGGGCGTGCAGCGGGTGCCGAAGGCCGGACACTCGTGGGGCCGGAGGACGCCCTGCAGGACGAGGCCGCTCCGACACTCGGAGGAGGCGTCGTCCGCGTAGGTGGCGGGGCCGAAGCGGCGCTCCGCGTCGAAGTCGGCGTAGGCCTCACGCAGGCCCAGGCCGCTTCGCGGAATCGTGCCCACGCCGCGCCACTTCCGGGGCACCACCTGGAACACGTCCCGGATGAGCTGTTGTGCGGTCGCGTTCCCCTCGCGCCGCACGGAGCGGGCGTACTGGTTCTCCACCTCGGCGCGCCCGGTTTCGAGCTGGGCGAGGCACATGGCGACCCCCTGCAGGATGTCCAGCGGCTCGAAGCCGGTCACCACGATGGGGACGCGATGCCTGGCGGCGATCGGCTCGTACTCGGTGTAACCCATGACGGCGCAGACGTGGCCGGCCGCCAGGAATCCCTGGACCAGGTTCTCCCGCGACGAGAGAATCGTCTCCATGGCGGGCGGGACCAGGAGGTGCGAGACGAGGAGGGAGAAGTTGACGAGGCCTTGCCGCTTGGCCTGGACGACCGCCATGGCGTTGGCGGGCGCGGTCGTCTCGAAGCCGACGGCGAAGAAGACCACCTGCTTGGTCGGGTGCTCGCGGGCGACCGTCAGGCTGTCCAGGGGAGAATAGACCACGCGCACGTCGCCGCCATTGGCCTTGACCGTGAGGAGGTCCCGCGAGGTGCCGGGGACGCGCAACATGTCGCCGAACGAGCAGAAGATCACGTCCGGCCGCGAGGCGACCTCGACGGCCTTGTCGATCAGCTCGGCAGGGGTGACGCAGACCGGGCAGCCCGGGCCGTGCACCAGCCTGAGCCCGGCGGGCAGGAGCTGGTCCACGCCGTACTTGACGATGGTGTGGGTCTGCCCGCCGCAGATCTCCATGATGGTCCAGGGCCGGGTGATCTGCCGCGCGATGGCGCGCGCATAGCGTTGCGCCGCCTCCGCGTCCCGGTACTCGTCCACGAACTTCATGCGGTCGGTCTCTCCCCCCCGGCGGCCAGATCGATCTTCCGGAGGTAGTCGAAGACCTCGTTGGCCTCCGCCTCGTCCAGGAGGCTGATGGCGAGCCCGGCGTGCACGATCACGTAATCCCCGACCTTGGCCTCGGGGAGGCAGGCGAGGTTGACCTCCTTGAGGACCCCGCCGAAGCTCACTTTGCCGGTGCGCTGGAGCGGGTCGTCAGCGCTGACGCTCATGAGCTTTCCGGGAACGGCTAGACACATGCGGGTCACTCCTTCGAACGGGCGGCCGCCAGGATCTGCCCCAGCGCGATCCCCCCGTCATTCGGAGGAATCCGTTGGTGCCAGTAGGGAGAGAATCCCTCGGCAGTAAGCCGGCGCACCGTCCGTTCCGTGAGGTATCGGTTCTGAAAACAGCCGCCGCTCAGGGCGACCTGGGCTTCGCCTGCGTGCCGGGCGACGGCGACGACCATCTCAGCCAATGCGTTGTGGAATCGGGCGGCCATCAGCGAGTTGGCCATTCCAGTCCCGAGATCGGAGAGGACCTCCTGCACCAAGGGCGCCCAGTCGACGATCAGGGGTCCGTCTCCCGGCTCGAGCCGGAAGGGGTAGGCCTCATCCGTGTGCACGCCTTGAATGGCCCATTCCAGCTCCATGGCCGCCTGGCCCTCGAACCTGGTCGTGAGGCGGAGTCCGATCAGCGCGGCCACCGCGTCGAACAGGCGGCCGGCGCTGGAGGTGAGGGGGCTGTTGAGGCGTCGGACCAGCGCCTGCTGGAGGATCGTGCGCTCTCGCACCGCGAAGGATGCGACGGGGGCCAACTCGTCCCGGGCGAAGGTCTCGTCCCCGAAGAGCTCGTACAGGAGGCCGATGGCCGCGCGGCGCGGCTCCTTGATCGCCTGCTCACCGCCGGGCAGCCGGAACGTCCGCAGGTGGGCGGTGCGTGTCCAGCCGGCGTCCGTGACGCGCAGGAATTCCCCGCCCCAGATCGTCTGATCCGATCCGTACCCGGTTCCGTCCCATGAGACGCCCAGGACCGGGCCGTCGAGGCCGTTCTCGGCCATGCAGGAGAGGACGTGGGCGTAGTGGTGCTGGACGGAGACCAAGGGGAGCCCTCTTCTCTGCGCATCGCGCGTGGACAGGTAGTCCGGGTGGGCATCCGCCGCCACCTTCACCGGGGTGAGTTCGTAGAGCCGATGGAAGTCGTCCACCACGCGGTGGAAGGCGGCGAAGGCGTGGACCGTCTCGAGGTCGCCGATGTGCTGGCTGACGAAGACCTGGGAGCCGGACGAGACGGCGATCGCGTTCTTGAGGTGCGCGCCGACGGCCAGCAGCTGGGGGAGCGGCCGGAGAACGTGAACGGGAAGCGGCGCGTAGCCCCGCGCGCGCCGCAGGACCAGCTCCCGGCCCAGGAGCACGCGGGCAACCGAGTCGTCCACGTGCCGGGCGATGGGCCGGTCGTGGACCAGGAAGCAGTCCGCGATGTCGGACAGGCGCTCCAGGGCGTCGCGCTCGTCGGTGCAGATGGGCTCGTCGGACAGGTTGCCGCTGGTGGCCACAACGGGAATCCCCAGCTCCCGGAGGAGGATGTGATGCAGGGGAGTGTAGGGAAGCATCACGCCGAGATCGGGATTCCCGGGGGCCACCGACGGTGCCACGCCATCGCTCTCCGCCTCCGGGCGACGGCGGAGGAGGACGATCGGGGATTCGGGCGAGAGCAGCAGTCGCTCCTCCAGCGGCGAGATCTCGCACCGGCCCTCGATCCAGGCGAGGGAGGGGGCCATCAGGGCAAGTGGCTTCTCCTCGCGCTCCTTCCGGGTGCGCAGCCGACGAACGGCGTAGTCGTCGCGGGCGTCCACGACGAGGTGAAATCCCCCGAGGCCTTTCACCGCCACGATCTCCCCGCGCCGGATCGCCAGGGCGGCCGCGCGGAGGGCAGCGTGGTTGCTCGACAGCGTGGTCCCGTGGCCGTCCCACAGCTCGAGGCGCGGACCGCACGTCGGGCAGGCGTTCGGCTGGGCGTGGAATCGGCGATCCTCAGGGTTCTGGTATTCGTGACGGCAGGCCTCGCACATCGGAAACCGGGCCATCGTCGTGTTGGGGCGATCGTAGGGGAGAGCCTGAAGGATGCTGAACCGCGGCCCGCAATTCGTGCAGTTGGTGAACGGGTAGAGGTAGCGCCGGTTCGCCGGGTCGAACACCTCTCGCAGGCACTCCGGACAGGTCGCGATGTCGGGGAGCACGAGGGCAGTGCGCTCGCCGGCGCCGTCGCTCTTCCGGATCTCGAACTCGGTGAACCCGTGGAGGGGGAGGAACGAGTATTCGAGACTCTGAATGGAGGCGCGCGGCGGCCGCTCCTGTTCGAGGCGCAGCAGGAAGGCGTGCAGGGTCTCCTCCTCTCCCTCCACTTCCAGGAAGACCCCCTGGGGAGAGTTCGACACCCATCCCGGCAGGGCCATCTCCTTGGCCAGGCGATACACAAAGGGGCGGAAACCCACCCCCTGCACCGCGCCGCGAATCACGACGCGCAGCCGTTCTTTTGGCGATGCGGTTGGCATGTTCTCCTTGCAGGATCCCCGGTTGGATTGTAGGCGGGCAAGCAGGGGCGGGCAAGCAGATTGGGCTCGCTGGCGAAGTGGAGTACAAAGTCCGGCGCCGCCCAGACGGGGAGCGAGGCTTCACCCCGCAGCCCCCCGCGCCTTTCCGGGGGAGTGGGCCACGATCAGGCGAACATGCGGGCCACGTAACCCTTCAGATCGTGCGCGTTGATCTCCGCGCTGATGGCGTTGGAGATCTCGGTGAAGGTCGCTTTCCCCCCCGCCTCCCGGTGCCGGCGGTGCGGCTGGTTGTGGGCCAGATTGGTGTGACAGAAGCCGATGAAGGCGTCGATCAGCGAGGCTTCCTCGCCGGTCAGTACCCGCTTCACGACGAAGTCCTGATACATCGAAGATTCGGTGGCGAGGACCTGGGTGTTGTAGAGCTCGCGCCGGAGCCTCAAGAACATCTCCGAACCTCGGTCCACCAGCCCC
>Ga0315294_10005255_pt1 | contig 14190 bp, 19 predicted proteins | sample YL17G13_40_MG_FD_203626 | JGI IMG/M metagenome (GOLD analysis project Ga0315294, IMG submission 203626) | Sediment microbial communities from Yellowstone Lake, YNP, Wyoming, USA - YL17G13_40 | ecosystem: Environmental > Aquatic > Freshwater > Lake > Sediment | place: USA: Wyoming | collected... | reverse complement strand
CAGCCGTTTGGTACCACATAGCGAACTACTTGCGCTACAGGTTCCTTGGCAAAAGCGCAAAGGCGTACCCCGTCATACGCTGATTTTTAAGAAGCCAAAGGCTTGTTCTGTTGCCTCGGTGGCTCAGTCAGCAGAGCGGCTGTCTTGTACAGCTAGCCGACCTTCGATCGGCGTGCTCAAGCGAACAGCAGGTCGGGAGTGCAATTCTCCCCCGAGGCTCCAATCGTGAGGCATGCGAATGGTGAAACCTGACCGTGCGGCCGGCAAGCAGGCATCCAAGGAGCTGACTGCCAAGGAAATACTCTGCTCCCCGGTCGGGAACGTGCTAGGCAGGCTGAAATCGTCCGAGTCCGGCCTGACCGCCACGGAGGCAGGGCGCCGGCTCGGCGTCTACGGTCACAACGAGGTTGCCAGGCGGAAGGAAATGGCGGCCGTCGTTGAGTTTCTTTTGCATTTCAAGAACCCATTGATACTCATCCTGCTTGCCGCCGGGGCAATATCTGCGGTTCTTGGGAACGTGACCGACCCGCTGATCATCTTTGCAATGATCCTGCTGAGCGTGGTGCTGGATTACTATCAGGAGCACAGGGCCGGGAAGGCGGCCGAGAAGCTCTTGGAGAGGATAGCCACGACGGCAACCGTCATGCGGGATGGCGTGAAACAGGAGGTAAGGCTTTCAGACGTGGTGCCGGGGGACGTTGTCTACCTTTCCGCTGGTGACATCATCCCCGCCGACGCGCGGCTGGTTTCATCCAGGGACCTTTTCGTGGACCAGTCCGCGCTTACCGGGGAGTCCTTCCCCGTTGAAAAGCTGGCGGCCAGGCTCAAGCCGGCCGAGATATCTGCCGTCACCAGCTGGACCAACTACCTGTTCATGGGTACGTCAGTGGTGAGCGGTTCCGCCACGGCCCTTGTTGTCAAGACTGGAAGCGCGACAGAGTATGGTGAAATAGTCAAGCGGGCGGTCGAGATGAGGCCGGAGACCGAGTTCGAGCGCGGCATGAAGAAGTTCGGCTACCTTATCACGCAGGTCATACTCGTTCTGGCCCTGTTCGCGTTCCTCGCCAACGCGCTTTACATGCGTGGCGTCCTCGAGTCGCTGCTGTTCGCTGTCGCGCTGGCAGTCGGCCTGACGCCAGAACTCCTGCCGATGATAATCTCCGTGAACCTCTCGAACGGTGCCGTAGCCATGTCCAAGAAAGGGGTGATAGTGAAGCGCCTCGAGTCCATACAGAACTTCGGCAGCATGGATGTCCTCTGCACCGACAAGACCGGTACGCTGACCGAAGGCAAGGTCTCGCTGGTGTCGCATGTCGATACTGATGGCAAGAACAGCGAGAAGGTCCTTTTGTACGCCTGCCTGAACAGCGTCTACCAGACCGGCATCAGGAGCCCGTTCGATGAAGCCATACTCAAACACGAGAAGGCAGCCGTCAAGGGCTGGCATAAGGTCGACGAGATCCCGTTCGACTTCGAGCGCAGGCGCGTCTCAGTGGTAGTCAGGCACGGGAACGAAACATTGATGATGGTGAAAGGGTCACCGGAAGGCGTATGCGATGCGTGCTCGCATTACGAGCGGGCTGGAAAGGTTTCCGAGATTTCTGATGCCGCGCGCAGGAAGTTCAAGGACGCATACCTCGACATGAGCGCCCACGGTTACAGGGTGCTAGGTGTCGCTTACAAGCGCGTATCCAGGAAGGTCGCCTACTCCGTTGAAGATGAAAGTGGTATGGCACTGCTTGGTTTCGTCGCTTTCATGGACCCGCCTAAGGGCACGGCCAAAGACTCCCTCCAGACTCTGAAGCGGTCCAATATCGAACTCAAGATAGTCACAGGTGACAATGACGTTGTCACGAGGAAGGTTTGCGAGGAGATCGGCTTTGATGTCAAGCGCGTGGTCCTTGGTAGTGAAATGGTCAACATGACCGAAGATGCCCTGGACAGGGTGGTCGAGGAGGCCAATATATTCGCCAGGGTGACGCCCATCCAGAAGGACAGGATAATCGCCGCGTTGAAGCGCAACGGGCATGTTGTGGGTTTCCTCGGCGATGGGATAAATGACGCGTCCTCGATGAGGATGGCCGATGTCGGCATATCGGTTGAAAATGCGGTGGACGTCGCCAAGGAGTCCGCTGACATCATCCTGTTGCACAAGGACCTGCGCGTGCTCCACGAGGGCGTCCTGGACGGCCGCAAGACGTTCGCCAATACGATGAAGTACATAATGCTCGGTTTGAGCTCCAACTTCGGCAACATGTTCAGTGTTGCCATAGGTTCGCTTTTCCTGCCGTTCCTGCCGATGCTACCCGCGCAGATACTGCTGAACAACTTCCTCTACGATCTCTCCCAGTCCACCTTGCCGACCGATAACGTCGACCAGGAATATGTCCAGAAACCGAAGAAGCTGGATATCCGCTTCATCAGGGACTTCATGATTTTCTTCGGGCCGATTAGCTCGCTCTTTGACCTGCTCACGTACGCCGTTATGCTGCTAGTCTTCCATGCGACCGCACCGATATTCCAGGCGGCCTGGTTCATCGAGTCGCTCAGCACCCAGACGCTCGTGATATATATTATACGTACGCGCAAGCCGTTCTTCAAGAGCAGGCCAAGCGCGCTCCTTGTCCTGAGTGGACTTGGTGTGGTAGGATTCGGCTTCCTGCTGCCATTGACAGTCCTCGGTCCGATATTCAAGTTCGAGCCGCTCCCTACAGCCTTCTATGCCATCCTGGCCGCGATGGTCATCGCCTATCTTATGATGGTCGAGCTGCTGAAAGGATGGTTCTACAAGCGGCACCCGCTTTGACTGACGCTTTTTATACTCCCGGCTTCTGAAAGCAATAGGGTCGTAGTCTAGCCAGGCAGGATAGCTGGCTCCAGAATTTTCTGGAGCTTTGAGACAGGGTGCTCGGTGGCCGTAGGCCACATGGCATCTTGCCGATGAGAGCCAGATGGCGATACCAGCGGACGGGAGTTCGAATCTCTCCGACCCCACCACGTGAGAACATGCCCGAATACAGCATCTACAAGCAGAAACAGCCGCGCGAGCGTTACGACCCTAATTGCATCTTCTGTAGGATAATCGAGGGCAAGATACCCTCTTTCCACGTCTACAAGGACGACACCTTTGAGGCCTTCCTGGACATAACCCCGCTCAATCCCGGCCACACGCTAATAATGCCAAAGGATCACTACCGCTGGGTCTGGGACGTGCCGGAGGTCGGAAAGATGTTCGAGGTCGTCCGCAAGATAGCCAAGGCAATGCAGAAGGCGCTCGGCACCGAATGGATAGTCGAGGTCGTGATAGGCGAGGCCGTCGAGCACGCTCATGTACAGCTGATACCGCGCTTTGCTGACGATGGGCACGGCGGCGCCATCAACTTCGCCGCCCGCAAGGAGCTTTCTAAGGAACAGATGGAGCAGGCCGCCGAGATGCTGCGAAAAGCGCTACAAGAGTAGTAATTAAAACTGCCACAGTCAAGTTCTGTTGCGCCCGTAGTCTAGTGGTAGGACCACAGCCTTCCAAGCTGTTGACCGGGGTTCAAATCCCCGCGGGCGCACCATATGAGTAAAACCCTGGTCGGCCATGTCGTTGTAAGCGTCGCGGACATCAAGAAGTCTAGGGCTTTCTATGACAAGGTGCTTGCTTTCCTGGGGTTCAAGCTGATGTTTTCAAGCCGTTCCGACGCGGGTTACGGCAACGGCAGGATGACCTTCTGGCTGCATCAAGCACCCAAGAAGCTGGCCAAGGAAAAGTTCAAGCGCGGCCGGCCGGGCTACGATCACATGGCGTTTGGTGCAATCTCCAGGGCGCAAGTCAACGCGATGCAGCGCCTGCTGAAGAAGGAACACTTCAGGATACTCTATCCTGCTGCTGCGCATCCCGAGTTCACGCCCGATTACTACTCTGTCTCGTTCAAGGACCCAGACGGGACGATAATAGAGCTGGTCCACCCGGCTACTCTTTAGCATAAATCCTTTTCCTTACAGACTGTGTCCATGCCCGAGGACAAGGAACTGCAGGCGGACATGAAGGACACGGTTGAAGGGACGAGGAGCGCCTATCTGGATACGGCCAACAAGGCTTATGTTACCGGCCTGATAGACGCAAAGTTGTACCGGGACATCAAGAAAGCCATAGAGCTGGGGTTCCCGGACACCCGACATCGCCGATGACATCTCGAGGCTGAAGAAGGAAGTAGACCTTGACCTGTTCAACAGTACGATGCAAAAGCTCTCGCAGCTATGAACATCAGGAGTACCAAGGCTGACTGACAACCTTAAAAAGGCTCGGGCGGCGTATTTGGGCAGTCTTTATGCCAACGGTACGCGAGGTTTCGGCAGGCAAGCTCATACCTGTGGTAGCGGCGGAGCTCAAGAAGGTCGAGACCATCAAGCCCCACGCTCTTGCGGGCCTGGTAAAGGGCGGTGTTTCGAACGAGCGGCCGCCCGATCAGCAGGACTTCTGGTACCTGCGCTCGGCTGCTGTGCTGCGCAAGATATACCTCGATGGCCCCGTCGGCACTCAGAGGCTGAGGACGGCCTTCGGCGGCAAGAGGAGAAGGGGTCACAAGCCTCCACACCACAGGAAGGCCGGCGGAAAGTTCATCAGGCTCATGCTGCAACAGCTCGAGAAGTCAGGTTTCATAGCCAAGGTGGAGAAGCCGTCCAAGGGAAGGGCCATAACTGCCAAGGGCCAGCGCCTGCTGGACCGCGCGGCAGCAAGGGTCGTCAAGATGACCGTAGGTGCGTCCCAATGAATGACGAGATGCTCCAGGTCGCCCAGCTCGAGGCCGCCCGCAAGACACTGCTAACGAAGGTACTGGACAGGGAAGCCGTTGAAAGGCTGGGCCGCGTCCGCATGGCCAATCCCATGCTGGCCACCCAGCTCGAAGCTTACTTGGTACAGCTATACCAGGCCGGCCAGCTGAAGGAGACCATCACCGACGAGAAGCTCAAGCAGATACTGGACGTGCTGACCGCGAAGAAAAAGACGAAGATATCGAGGCGATGATATGGGAGCAATAAAACACGCCGCAAAGAAGCTTCGGCTCATAGCCGCCGGCAAGAGGCACGGCGCACCGCGCTGGGCAGACCTCAGGAAGTTCAGCAAGCGCGCGCGCACCCGCAGGATTAGGGTCAGTGAAACGAAGCACTGGCGAAAGGGAAGGCTGAAGTTGTGAGTGATAGCATGAAGTTGACTTCGTCAACCAAGAACGGTTTTGCCGCCGAAGGCGGAAGGTGCTAGAAGATGGCAGACGAGAAGATATTCACGATACCGTTGCGCGACGCCTGGAACACCCCGCGCACACGCAGGGCCAAGGCGGCCATAACGATAGTCCGGGCCTTCCTGAAGCGCCACATGAAGAGCGAGGACGTCAAGATAGGTGCAAGCATAAACGAGGCGGTCTGGGCCCGTGGCATCCAGAAGCCCGCCCGCCGCGTCAAAGTTCATGTTCTCAAGCAGGACGGCACGGTCTTTGCCGAGCTCGTTGGAGTGGAGATAAAGCCGCCCACTGCTGCCGAAGCAAAGAAGAAGGAGGAGAAGAAGGCCGAGAAAGAAAAGAGGATAAAGGAAGAGCGCAAGGAACGCAAGAAGCTGACCATGGAGAAGGAGATAAAGGAAGAGAAGGCAGCCGCTGAACGAGCAAGGGAAGAGATAAAGGAAGAGAAGGCGACGGAAGCAAAGCCCGAAGAGAAGAAGTAGATGTCCTTCAGATTTCTGCGCGCAGACTTCCTTGGAGACCCGAATCTCGGGCTGTACGGCTGGGCCACTGGCACCTATTGCCTGCTTGGCCACGAGCCGCACGGCAAGCTCAAGGCGAAGTTCACCGAGACGCTCCAAGTTCCAATACATCACGTGAGGATTGCGGGCAGCGAGCTGGTCGGCCTCTTCGCGACCGGTAACTCCAGCGGCATCATTGTCAGCAAGCTGGTCGAAAAACACGAACTTGCGACGTTGAAGGAAGCGTTCCCGGACCTGAACATCGCCGTGATAGAATCCGATGTAACGGCCATCGGCAACCTGGTGCTCTGTAATGACAGCGGCGCGCTGGTAAGCGGCCACCTGGAGAATTTCAGGCAGCAGATTTCTGAAACCCTGGGCGTGCCAGTGGAAACCGGTACGATGGCCGGCTTCCAAGTGGTTGGCTCGGCTTGTGCAGCCAACTCGCGCGGGGCACTGTGCCACAAGGACGCGACTGACGAGGAGATGGATTTCATTGAGGGCTTGCTCAAGGTGAAGGCCGATCTGGGCACCGTTGCCGGCAGCCCATTTATTAAGGCGGGCCTTCTAGTCAATGCAAATGGCTCGGTTGTAGGCACCGGAACAACTGGTGCCGAGTTGGGCCGTGTTTCAGAAGTGCTTGGTGAAGAAGATGGCCAATGAGCAGAAGGCTGACAAGGTCGTTGACAGGGAGCAGCAGCTGCAGGCCAAGATGATGCATTTCCAGATACTCCAGGGCACCCACCAGACGGCCCAGCAGCAGCTGCAGGAGGCCGCGGCAAGGGCGAACGAGCTGGCGGCCACTAAAGTCACACTGGAGGGCATGGGTGATACCAAACCGGCACCGGCCCTGCTCCCGATAGGCTCGGACAACTTCGTAGCTGGTAGATTGGAGAAGGTCGATACCGTGCTCGTAGGCATTGGCGGCGGCATCGCGGTCAAGCGGTCACGCACCGAGGCGATAAAGATCATAGACGGCAAGCTCGAGGAGCTGCAGAAGCACGTCAATGGGCTGGGCCAGCAGCTTGCTGCGCTTGAAGCTGAGCTTTCAAGGTTGCAACCGCAGATAGAGGCCATGCTGCAGGGCCGCTAACTTTTAAACTTCTGCCCTCTTTCTAGCACTATGTTCGGCTTCCTGAAGAAGAAGCTCAAGGAAAGCGTCGAAAAGATAGCCACTGCCATCAAGGGCGGCGAGCCTGAGAAGGCCGAGGAGCACATCGCAGAGCAGGTAGAGGTATCAAAGCCTGTGCCGATCGAGCCGGCGCCGATTGAGGTAGAAGCGAAGGCAGGGCCGGTGGAAGCTCCCGATGAGGAGGAGCTCGAGCCGGAGCAGCCGGTGCAGGAGGTCCCTGCCGAGGTCAAGGAGGAGATGGTCAAGGAAGTCAAGGATGCTGCCGTTGAGCACGCGAAGGAACAGAAGAAGCTTGAGGCCCCCGTCCCTGCCAAACGCGGCCTGCTTGCGCGGCTGCGCGGCAGGCCCAAGGAGGAAGCGAAGCCCGCCGGCATAGTCGAGCGCCTGAAGAAGGCAGTGACGGAAAAGGTCATTGAAGAGAAGGACATACTTCCCGTGCTGGGCGACATCCAGACCGGCCTTCTGGAATCGGATGTTGCGCTAGAAGTTGCAGAGAAGATAACGGATGACCTGAAGAACGCACTGGTGGGCAAAAGCATCCCGCGTGGCCAGCTGGAGCAGACCATCAGGGAAAGCCTGCGCAAGTCTGTGTTCGAAATACTCAACCAGCCCGACCCAGACATGTTCAAGCTGGCAAGGACGAAGAAGCCCCTCAAGGTCATTTTCATCGGTTTCAACGGCACAGGCAAGACCACGTCAATAGCAAAACTTGCGCACAAGTTCAAGGTCGCAGGTTTGAGACCTGTGATGGCCGCCGGCGATACTTTCAGAGCAGCAGCTATCGACCAGTTGGAAGAGCACGGAAGGAGGCTTGGCGTTGACGTGGTGAAGCAGAAGTACGGCTCTGATTCAGCGGCCGTCATCTTTGATGCGATAAAGGCCGCCGAGGCCCGCGGTTACGACGTGGTGCTGGCTGATACTGCCGGCAGAAGTCACGCGAACCTGAACCTGATGGACGAGATAAAGAAGGTCATACGCGTGAACAAACCCGACCTGAAAGTACTGGTAATAGACAGCCTGACCGGCAATGACGCTGTCGAGCAGGCAAGGACATTCAACGAGGCCGTAGGTGTTGACGGTGTCATAATGACCAAGGCCGACGTCTATGAGAAAGGAGGAGCTGTTTTGAGCACCGCCTGGGCCATAAAGAAGCCAATATTATACATCGGTGTGGGGCAGGGCTATGATGACCTGAAGGAGTTCGTGCCAGAGGAAATCGTGGACAGCCTGCTGGAGTGAATGTATTCACTATATAGTAGTGATATCTTTAAATACCCCCTAAACCTATAATGGGTATGCCAAAACTGATTGCGCCGCCGAAGCCATGCATTCCTCTCGATCAGCGTGATCTCAAGAGAATCACCTCCGCATTTGATGCCGGCCTAGAGGCTGTAAAGGACGCTGAGATAAGGTTCCCTGACTACCGCGGATGGTTGGGAGATGTGGAACGTTGTTCAGACTACAGGTTTGAAAGATGCCCCCGCCCCAAAGTGGACGATTCCTACCCGCCAGAGCTGGCGCACACGGATTATGGCCGGGAGAGGGTGGAGCTGCTTTATCGCACGCTCGAGCACATCCTGAAGGAAGGGGGAGTGTTCGAGTCTCTCTCCAGCGGGATTCGTTTCAGATCTGATAAATATCCGAGGCCCGAGGAGTACGCAAAGGTATACGGTTGCGTCAAGACCTCGGAGGCTTTCAATTTCGCGAGGAAGATAGGGCGATGGAAAGAGGAAAACCCGCAGCTCCATTTCAGGGGTAAGTTTTACCAATCGGTGACCGTCTTTCCGGCCCACAACAAGCTCTGCCTGTACGTACCGTTCGAGGGCTTTGGACAGGTCATGGACATCCTGACTGCCGAAAAGAATAGCTTCAATCCAATCGAGTTCAACCATCCGATAGGTGTGCAGGTGTTCCCTGGAGTGTCTGCAGTAATCATGTCCGACGAGGTCGGACCGAGCTTCGACGACCGTGTGCAGTCCTTGCTGGACGGCGTTAAGGACGACATGAAGAAGGGTGGCAATTTCGTAAGGAAAGCCAAGGCTGTCCTTGAGACCGACTCCTTGGTCGGCTATTACTTCACCTACCTTTCTGACAGGGAAAAATAATTTCGATGCGAAGAAGATAGCCGACGGGCTGCTAACTTAGACTGAATGCCTTGGCCCGGCGCCGCTTCTGCGGCTTTTCCTCGATCCAGAAATCAAGGTACCTTTCCTCGACACCCTGCTTCATGGCGTAATCCTTGCATTCGAGATATTCGGCCGATTTCCACTCCTTCTCGCGCGGTATCTTGAACACCTTCCCCGGAAGGACGACGTACAGTACCTTGCTGTCCCAGAAGTGCGCATACCATTTGGGCTTCATTTGTCTTGAAAGGAGTTTGGTAACATCGTTGATCTGCTTGTTTTCGACTTCTATCTCGAAATTGTGCCAGATGTTCGACCCGTGCCTCACCTCGTCGTGCCTTTCAACTACGACCTTGACATGCTTGAGCCTGTTTAGCACGGTAGGGTCCTTCAGCGATTCCGACAGTACGAATCCCTTGAACACGCCATCACCTGGCCATTATCAGCAGTCGTGCTGGTATAAAGATTCACTTCGGCACGATTAGCCCGTCCAGGTTCTCGCTCCTACCTTCAAGGTAGGCCTTCCCGGTGAGTGCGCAAAGCAGCGCATCGTACTCGTCCTGGTTCTTGCGCGGCTCCTTGCTCAGCCCCAGTATCTGCTCGCTGGCGCGTGGGAACGCCTCTACCACGTTGTAGCCCCTGTCCCTGAGCTGCTTGACAAGTCTTGCAGCTCTCATGCTCAGCTCCTGCATTGTTGGCAGCGCCGGTGAAAGCGGCCTAAATCCTCGTTTTAGCAAGAGCTGCTCGCTGTTACGCCAGGCGGCCACCCTGCCTCCGGTCTCGCGCGGCAGCCAGAACGGCGCGTCCACTGCTATTACTTCGGGCTTCACAGCCTCCACTTCGGAAAGCAGTTCCTCGTCGCTGAACAGCAGCTTCGTATCCGTACCGGCCTCGGTCAGAAGGCACCATCCGCTGGGGTTGGACGACTTGCCAGCCAGGTCTATACCGACCACTTTCATGCTAATGATTTGCCGTTCATGCGTAAAAGCGTATGCCTCATGAGCCGGTTTTTAAACTTCTGCCGACTAACGCTGTGTCATGGTATTGGAGAAGTTGGGCGACAGCCTGAGAAACGCTCTCAGGAAGCTGGCAGGCGCAGGCACGGTTGACAAGGCAGCTGTAGACGAGCTGGCCAAGGACGTCCAAAGGGCTCTCTTGGCCGGTGACGTGGACGTGAAGCTGGCGCAGGAGCTTGTTGACCGCATCAAAAAGCGCAGTATGGACGAGAAGCCCAAGCCTGGCCAGACCGCCCGTGAGCACGTTGTTAGGGTGGTATACGAAGAGCTTGTCAGCTTGGTCGGCGCGCAGGCCGATATTCCGCTGAAGCCCGGCAAGATACTTCTGTGCGGCCTGTTCGGTTCAGGAAAAACTACTACAGCAGGCAAGCTGGCGCGCTGGTACCAGAAGCGCGGACTGAAGCCCGGCCTCATAGCTGCAGACACTTTCAGGCCGGCCGCGTACGAGCAGCTCCAGCAGCTCAGCGAGCAGGTGCGCGCACAGTTCTTCGGGATAAAGGGCGAGAAGGACAGTGTCAAGATAGTCCGTGAGGGTCTGCAGAAGCTGAAGGCCGACGTGATAATCATCGACAGCTCTGGCAGGGACGCGCTTGACCAAAGCATGATAGCCGAGCTCAAAGCCATCAACGACGCGGCCAAGCCCGAGGAAAGGATTCTTGTACTGCCGGCGGACATCGGACAGGCCGCCCGCGCCCAAGCCCATGCGTTCCAGCAGGCTGTGGGAATAACCGGAGTCATAATCACCAAGCTCGACGGCACCGCCAAGGCCGGCGGTGCATTGACGGCCACCGCCGTTACCGGTGCCAAGGTCAAGTGGATAGGCGTCGGCGAGAAGCTCGATGCATTTGAGTCCTTTGAGCCCGATCGCTTTGTCAGCAGGCTGATAGGCTGGGGCGACATCCAGTCCCTTGTAGAGAAGGCCAAGGAAGCCATCGCCCCTGAGAAGGCCGAGCAGTTGGTTGGTAGGATGCTTGAAGCTAGGTTCACAATGGACGATTTCTATGAGCAGCTCAAGGCGATGCAGCAGATGGGCCCGTTGAAAGGCGTGCTTGAGATGATGCCCGGCGCTGTCCGCCTGCCCAAGGAGATGGACCTCGGCAAGCAGGAAGGCAAGATGAAGCGCTGGAAGTTCGCCATAGAGTCCATGACACAGGCCGAGCGCGCGGACCCCTCATTAATCCAGCAGTCCAGGATTGCCAGGATAGCCAAGGGGGCAGGAATACCGGAAAGCGAGGTTCGGGATCTGCTCAAACACTACGAGCAGACAAAAAGACTCATGAAGAGCATAGGTGGCGCGGGCATGAAACGCGGGCCGATGGGCCGCCTGATGAAGCGGTTCAAGGGCTTTGGTTAGTCTTCAGCCTGTACCTTGCCGCGTGATTTCCCCGTTTTTCTTCAGCGACTTCGATCCGCTCGTCCCTGCGCAGTCGCTGGGCGAGGTAATGGCCGCCTGAAGTAATCGGTCGGCCGCGCTTCTTGGAGTACCTGATGATATCCTTTACTGTCTCACACTCGTGCTTCAGCGCTTCTATCGCTATTTCAGGGAGATCGTTGTAAGAGGTCGTATCGGCTACCCTGTCCATCGCTTCCTTCATCTCCTTGCCGAAGGTCATGCCAGCAATTTAAACCGCAACGTTCTTAATCCCTACCTATGCGCACCTTCATCCTGCTTGCCCGCAAGGCCAGGACCGACTCAAACTTCAGCATCGATGATCTGCCGTCCAGCGGTGGTCGCATGGACGTGGTCGCACGCTGCCTTTCCTCTGCCTTGTTCACCAGCCACGCCATGCGCAAGGACGTTGTGTTCTATGCCGTGTTGAACGGCCCTCCGAGGCCGCCTGTTACTCTTCAGTTCTCGAGCGGTGAGCTGCAAGGTGTTAGTCCTGACGAGCGCAGCATAGGCGGCCAGCTGCGTGCTGCTTTGGGTGGAACCGCCGGAAAGGCATGGACGTGCCTGAGACCCGGCATATGCATGGCGGGCAGGAGCTTGCAAGAAATCATAAAAGAACTTGCAGACGCAGGCAAGCCAATCTATGTGCTGCACGAGGACGGCAAACCGATAGAGGATGTCAAGCTGGAAACCGACCCTGTTTTCGTAATAGGTGACCAGGTGGGTATCCCGGACAAGGACGAGAAGTTCGTGCTGCGCTATGCCAAGGAAAAGGTGAGCTTGGGCGCAACCCCGTACTTGGCCAGTTCGGTCATCTCTGTTCTCAACTGGGCCGCCGACCGGCGGGGGCTTTAAAAGCCGCACCGAGAAAGAGCTAGAATGCTTGAGCGCGCTGCCAAGGTTTTGGGTTGGTATGTCTGCGATAACTGCCTCGGCAGGCAGTTCTCAAAGCTGTTGTCCGGCTACACTAATGCCGAGCGCGGACGCGCTCTAAGGAAATCCGTGGCCCTTAGCATAGATGGCGGGTCCAAGTTCGAAGGGAATGTCAACAACTTCGCCGGTTTCAAGTTCCGTGAGAATCAGGACTTCGAGAAGCTGCCCAAGAAGGCAGGAACATGCGAGGTCTGCAACGGCCTTTTCCAGGGCGGCATAGAGAAACTTGCAGCACGGGTTTCCAAGCAGCTCGGCAAGGTCGACTTCAACAACTTCCTGGTCGGCACCCAGCTGTCTGAGGACCTGCTGCAGCGCGAGGAGAAGCTGTGGGAGAAGGTCGGGATTGACTATACTGAGCCTATCCGCAGCGAGATCAACCGCGAGGTCGGCAAGCAGGTAGAGAAGCTGACCGGAAAGAGGGCCAACCTGCTGAAGCCGGACATAGCGGTTCTTTTGGACATGAAGACCCAAAAGGTCAAGCTCACGGTCAACCCACTGTTCATTCTTGGTTATTATCAGAAGCTGAAGCGCGGGTTCCCACAGAGCAAGTGGGGCACGCCGCGCAAGTATGCTACTTCGGTTGAGGAGGAGATAGGCCGCCCGCTGCTCAAGCTGACGAAGGGAAAGGACACCAAGTTCCACGGTGCCGGCCGCGAGGACATCGACGCAAGGAACCTGGCCTGGCGCGCGTTTGTGATTGAAGTAAACAGGCCGACCAAGCGGGCGATTGACTTGAGGAAACTGGAGAAGCTCACAGCCAAGGGTCACAAGGTGCGCATCAGCAAGCTGAAGATATCCGACATGGCGACAGTGCGCGCAATCAAGGAGGCCGCGCCGGACAAGACCTACCGCGCGCTGGTCAAGCTCGGCAAGCCGGTCAGGCAGGCCGATCTGAAGAAGCTGAAAAAACTGGTAGGGTCGATTCATCAGCGCACTCCTGTGCGTGTCGCCCACAGGCGTGCTGAACTCCTTAGAAAGCGCGAGGTGAAGTCGCTGCGCTGGAAGCGGCTCGGGGCTAAGAAGCTCGAACTGATAGTCAAGGGGACGGCCGGCCTCTACATCAAGGAGCTTGTCAGTAGCGACGAAGGCAGGACGAAGCCCTCCGTTGCAGAAATCCTTGGCGTTCCTGCGAAGGTCACGGAGCTTGACGTCATCGACATCGGAAAGATTAAGCTATAAATCCATCCTCAAGCAATAGGCAATGCCATGTCAAGACCTTCTTGGGACGAATACTTCATGGGCATAATGAACGCGGTCGCGACTAGGGCGACCTGCGACCGTGCACGTGCCGGTGCAGTGATAGTGAAGAACAAGCGGATAATCACGACCGGCTACGTCGGCGCGCCGCGGGGCCTGCCGCACTGCGACGAAGCGGGTCACCTCTTCAAGAGGTCGATAAAGCCCGACGGGACGGAGACGCAGAACTGCATAAGGACTACTCATGCCGAAATGAACGCGATAGTCCAGGCCGCCCTGCACGGCGTGTCGCTTGAAGGCGCAACGCTCTATAGCCGGATGGAACCTTGCATCGAGTGCGCCAAGGCCATAATCAGCGCAGGGATAGTGCGCGTGGTCTGCGAGAAGCATTACAAGGACGGCGAGCTGGCCAGAGAGTTCTTCAAGCAGGCCGGCGTCGAGCTTGTCGTGCTCAACGATTCCGTTGCGCAGTACTGATATTGCCTACTTTTGGATTGCCTTGAGAACCTTCTTCAGCTGGCTGTGCAGCTGCTCCAAGGTCCCGGAATTATCAACGATGAAATCGGCCAGTGCGATTGCATCACCGAGGCCCCAGCCCAGTTCCTTCTCGTCCCGCCACACGAACTCTTCCCAAGCGTCCATGTCCCAACGTTCCCGGCGCGCCTTCAGCCTCT
>Ga0315294_10005254_pt1 | contig 14192 bp, 6 predicted proteins | sample YL17G13_40_MG_FD_203626 | JGI IMG/M metagenome (GOLD analysis project Ga0315294, IMG submission 203626) | Sediment microbial communities from Yellowstone Lake, YNP, Wyoming, USA - YL17G13_40 | ecosystem: Environmental > Aquatic > Freshwater > Lake > Sediment | place: USA: Wyoming | collected... | reverse complement strand
CGAACTTGAATATGAAAAAGCCTGCCGCGGCCCCAAAGAGCCGATTCCCGACGAAGCTGCCTGGGGGACTACGGAAGTTGGCCGTGTGGAGACCTTTGACGGCGCTGACGGCAGCGGCTATGAAAAGAAAGTCCCGCAAAAAGGATTAGTGAATGCCTGTCTCGGAGGCGGTATAGCTCCTTTTGATGTCGGGAAAAAGACAGTCCCGGATAATCCCGGTTTTGAAGGCCCGGTGTCGGGAGAAATTTTTGAAAACACCCGCCATGAAGGCATTCTGGAAAGGATAAACGACAGCGCTTCTTATTACGGGGTAAGAAACTTAAGCGGTAATCTCTGGGAGCGTTGTGTTACCGTCGGACATAAGCTCGGACGCCAATTTACCGGCGTGTACGGCGACGGCAAGCTAGATGCAGACGGATTTTCCGATGTTTCTGACTGGCCGGGTAGAGACGGGACAGGCGCGGGAAACAGGGGAGGCGTTTGGTCAAGCCCCGCATTCAAGTATCTGCGTTTTGCCTTGCGTTTTGCCGCGAATTTCCCAAAGAGCGAAGACGGAAAGAATAGCGGTTGCAGGCTGGGTTTCTAAAGACGGCGTAACACCCCGCGCTTATGCGGAATTGCGCGGGTGTACTTCTTTACTGAAGTAACACCCTAGCTTATCGGAATGCTGGTTTTCTAGTATAGAAGTTAGTACATTGCCTAAGCACTCGAAAATTTCTTAAGAAATTTTCTCGTAGGCAATGTATCAATTCGGCCTAACAACTTACGTCCGTCCCGCTTCGCGGGACTCCGTAAGTTGTGGCCTCATTGAAGGAGGGTCGAAAATGAAAAAGTTATTTTTCTTGGCATTATTATTGTTACCTGTATTAGTTTATGCTGCGGAGTTTAATTCTCCGGAGATGGTATTGGTTCCCAAAGGAAGTTTTGAAATCGGCAATAAAGATTATAAAAACGCTCAACCAGTGCATAAAGTAATACTCTCCAATGATTATTATATGGGTAAATACGAAATAACCAATCAGCAATATGCGGATATGCTTAATTATGCCTGGAGCAAGGGGTATCTTGATAAGGAGGCGATGGCAGAGACATCAAAAAAGAGAGAAGCCAGAGGGGTATCAAAATCCCCGCAGAAATACCAGGATGTCTTTGATGAACATTCCAAGCTTACCTTTGAGAACGGCGTATTCAAGCCGCATCCGGGAAAAGAAAATTTTCCTGTTGATGAAGTTACCTGGTATGGAGCAGCATTTTACTGTAATGTGCTTAGCGAAAAAGAAGGGCTTACGCCTCTTTATAACCTCGATAATTGGACCTGCGAACTTTACGGCAAGAGCGGTTACCGTCTGCCTACGGAAGCAGAATGGGAATACGCCGCTAAATATGACGATAAAAGAATTTATCCCTGGGGAAATACAGAGCCCGATGATTCATACGCCAACATAAAAAAGAGCGTCAAGGAGCAGACCGATGTTTTGACAACTGCGGTGGGCGCGTATTCTCCCAAAGGAGACACCAAATTAGGAATTGCGGATATGGCCGGTAATGTGGCGGAGTGGTGCAATGATTGGTACGATATTTCTTACAGCGAGAAATCTTACGAAACCGACCCTAAAGGGCCTGCTGCGGGCCTTCAGGTGTATGCTGCGCCGATGAAGAAATATCTGGCTATGAAAGTAGTGCGCGGAGGAAGTTTCTTGCACGACCCGAAATTCCGGGAAGGGATGGGCGTTCCTTTTCTTATTGATTCCGTTACCCGGGCCGAGGCATTCACAACCAGCGGTCGCAGTTTTGATTGTGTTAATATGAGCCGGCAGGTTGAGGGTTTCCGTATCGTAAAAATAACAGCACCGGCGCAACCAGCTCCGGTTACACCAGCAGCCCCAGCGGCAACAACAGCACCGGCTGCAGAAAAGAAATAGAAGTAAATAAATAATTATGAAAAAGCTGATTTTTGCGCTGCTTATCTTATTGCTGATAAGCAGCGTGCTTTATTTAAGTTTTTCTTTTGTGGTATCCCGCCTTGCAAAGCGGGAAATTAAAGAAAAAATACCGCTTTCCATCGTGAAGATGCACATGTCTGAAGGAATCAAGTATATCCCGGATAAAACTCATAACCAACTAACCGAAGAGGATAGTGTCTATAACCACTATGTTTATGAACAGGATAGCCAGGGGAAAACGATAAAAAATAAATGCTATAACATAGGCCCGGATAATACCATAATTACCACCGATCAGTATCTCAAAGATTATCTGGCATACGAATACAATAACGAAGGAAAACTAATCAAAGAAATCTGCTACAACGACAAGGGACCGGACAATAAGTGGTTCACTGCGGACGATATAGAGAGTTATCATTCTGTTTATGAATATGCTCCCAATGGAAATAAGCTGAAGGTTGTAAAGTATGCAAAAGACGGCACTGTATTGCAATACACTACGTTTCAAACTAATCCTAAGGGTTTGATTACCATAGATGTAATATATAAAGGTAAAGGCGCGGATAATAAATGGTTCACTGCGGACGATGGAATAGAGAAATACCACCGCTTTTACTATGACGATAAAGGGTTTTTGATTAGGATTGCCGAGTATCATTCAGAACGTAACGGCCAAGGTCCGGACGGGGTATGGTTGACTGCCGATGATGTGATTTCTGCAACCAAGGTAATTTCATACTCCAATGAAGGTTACCTGACTAAAATAAAGAAATGTATCGGGCCGGGGCCTGATAATGTATGGTTTAGCGATGATGACACTGTGCAATACTATACCGTATATAAGTCCGTAAATCAGGGCGACCGTAAGTTAAAGTGATAATTTTTTACCCTCTGTTTTATGCTTAACTTTTTGAAAATATTCGCTAATCCGCAGGCTCTGGTTCACGAAGAGAGAGAGGCGGCTTATCAGCAGCAGGTTAGACATCTGAAAGAGGTCTGGAACGATGATGCCTATGGTCTGGAAAGATTGCTGCGCCTGTTTTTGTGCCTGGCCCAGTTCATTTTCCCCCTGCTCCTGATAAGAGACATATTTGGCAGGTTTGGGGCGATTTCCAGAAAACTCTCTGTTGAATTTTATAACCTTTTCAAGCTCGTCCTTCCCTTGGCCATTCTTTATTTTGGATTATACCGTTACCATTTTATTATTGCGGTAGTAATCTATTTATTGAGCGAAACCATATTACATATCCTGAATTTCATCTTTCTGGAGGATGTCCATGCAGCGGCGGTTTCTTACAGGCGCTCAATGCTGCTGCTTTTTTTGCATTACCTTGAGGTAGCGCTGGATTTCGCGGTGATATATATAGGATTTGACCTGTTAAGCGAAAAATTATCTGCGGTCTCTGCGATATATTTTAGCATAGTGGCAAGCACCACCGTAGGCTTCGGCGATATCCATGCCAAAGGGGCATCCGGACAGTCGGTGGTGATAGCGCAATTAATAGTTTGCGTTTTATTTATCCTTCTTTTTATCAATCATTTTGCGCAAAGGGCACAGAAATGAGAAGAGCAGTAGGGCGGTTGATAGCGAGGACGGTAATATACGGGGTATTTTTCCTTGCAGTCTTATTCGCGCCTTTTAAGGCCGTTTTTTCTGTTGATATTGCCGAAGAACAATTACGGCTCTTGGAGAATGTGGAAAGGCCCAGAGAGATTCTTGGAGAAGTTGAAGACGTTTCGTTTGACGCTGACCTTTCGGACGAAGCGCTGGATAAAATACTCACCCAGGCTCCTCAGCCGGTTTCTGAAAAGGGAAAAGAAGCCCAGCGTAAGAAACAACTCGCCGAGCAACAGCGCCTGGCTAAACTACAGGAAACCGAAGCTCTCAAAGCCCAGAAAGAACAGGAGCGTCTGGCTAAACAAAAAGAGCAGGAACGCCTTGCCTTAGAAAAACAACGCCAGGAAGAGCTTGCCCGCAAGGAAGAAGAACTTAAGGCACGCCAGGCACAGCTTACTGCCGAAAAAGAACGTCTCGCCCAAGAGGCTGTTGCCAAGAAGGCGGAAGAAGAACAAAAACGTCTTGCCTTAGAAAAACAACGCCAGGAGGAACTTGCACGCAAAGAAGAAGAGCGTAAAAAACGCGAAACTGAACTTGCCGCAGAGAAGGAACGTCTGGCTAAAGAGACTGTTGCTAAAAAGGAAGAAGAACAGAAACGCCTTGCTTTAGAAAAACAACGTCAAGAAGAACTTACCCGCAAAGAAGAGGAACTTAAAACACGTCAGGCACAACTTGCCGCCGAAAAAGAACGTCTCGCCCAAGAAGCTGTTGCCCGGAAAGCAGAAGAAGCGAAAGAAGCCGAGCGTAAAAAACAACCCACCGAACAGCAGCGCCTGGCTAAACTACAGGAAACCGAAGCTCTCAAAGCCCAGAAGGAACAAGAGCGTCTGGCTAAACAAAAAGAAGAGGGAGCCTTAGCTAAACAGGAAGAACAAAAACGCCTTGCCTTAGAAAAACAACGCCAGGAGGAACTCAGCCGCAAGGAAGAAGAACTTAAGGCACGCCAGGCGCAGCTTACTGCCGAAAAAGAGCGTCTGGCTAAAGAGGCTACTGCCAGGAAAGCAGAGGATGAGAAAGCAGAAGCCCAGCGTAAGAAACAACTCGCCGAAAAGCAACGCCTAGAAAAAGAAAAAGAAACCGAAGCTCTCAAAGCCCAGAAGGAACAAGAGCGTCTGGCTAAACAAAAAGAAGAAGAGCGCTTGGCTCAAGAAAAACAACGTCAGGAAGAACTCAGCCGCAAGGAAGAGGAGCGCAAAAAGCGTGAAACCGAGCTAGCGGCAGAGAAAGAACGCTTAGCTAAAGAAGCGGTTGCCAAGAAATCAGATGAGGAACAGAAACGCCTCGCCTTAGAAAAACAACACCAGGAGGAGCTTGCCCGCAAGGAAGAAGAACTTAAGGCACGCCAGGCGCAGCTTACTGCCGAAAAAGAACGTCTGGCTAAAGAGGCTACTGCCAGGAAAGCAGAAGAAGCGAAAGAAGCCGAGCGTAAGAAACAACTCGCCGAGCAGCAGCGCCTAGAGAAAGAAAAAGAAGCTGAAGCATTAAAAGTTGAGAAAGAAAAGATTCAGTTAGCGATGGTCCAGAAGGAAAAAATAGAGGCTCCAGCGCAAAAGGAATCCGTTGTGCAGGAGCCAGCAACAAAAGCCGCCACCCGCAAGAAGATTACTCTTAAGGAATTGCAGGAGAAATTGGGTCTGACTGACAAACAGATGCAACGGCTTACGCCCATCATGAAGGAGAAAGCCGATAAACGGCGCGAGTTGCTCAGTAAATACGCTGGAAAAGGAGAGGTTGCTAAGCCCGCCTTGAAACAGGAGTTGTTGTCTTTTCAGAAGTACTATGATAATATGTACTCGCATATCCTTAGCGAAGAGCAGTGGGCAAAATATACGGCTATGCGCCAGGAACAAAAGCAAACAGCACAATAATAAAGGATATCACATAGGAGTTGCATAAGGTGAGGTTGATTAAAGATAAATTTTAAGGCAATCTTTTAAAGAAAAGGGATTGCCTTTTTTATGGTGTAGGAAAGTATAAAACACTTTCCTAACCACTGAAACTTCGTAAGGAAAAGTCCTGAGTTCGCCAACAAGGTTGGCGAACGAAGTTTCTTGATTGAAGGCAAAAAAGGGGAGAGGATGAAAAGACTGATTCTTGTAGTCATATTGGTGTTCCTAATTTCTGCGCCAGCGTTCAGCTATGATTCTCAAGTGTCACCCACAGAAGATACTTTCACGGATAGCTTTTATCATGATAATGCCATGGGGGACCCAAATGGAAAAAATTATAGACGTTTATGGGCTGGGCCGGTGATTAATATGCAAGCCGATCACGAAAAGATAGGTGGTGTCCCGACTACTCCTACTCATCATATTCCTGGTATAGACGGAACAGAGTTTACCCATACCTATCTCAAATTCGACCTGACTGGCATCAATAATATTAATACAGCCACGATACGGATCTATAGGACTGCTGATACGTGGGGCTATCTTGGTAATCCCGATCCTTATCCTCCGAGTGCTGGTTATGATGATAATGGTACATATGAGGAGGATGTGGCTGGTGGCCATTATTATAAGTATAATGACCCTGATGCAGGCAATATCAGCGCTTATTATGGAAAAAGAACTGATACCTGGGACGCAGAAACGCTGAAATGGGATGATGAGGTGGGTATCTTTGGTGCTTTTAACGACGCGAACAACTACGAGTTCGTTGGTACGACGAATATTGTACCGCCTGGAGTTTATCCCAATAACAAAGGCTGGTTTGAATGGGACGTTACCGCTGTCGCTAAGCAAGCATTATTAGGCACAGATGGCAACAAAATTTTAACGCTGGTATTGGCTTATGATGATACCACACCTCCTTTACAAACCTTCCATATCTTTTTCTCTAATAGATCTGAAGCTGGAACAGAAGCACTTAGGCCATATTTGGGTATCAATCAGCTTCCTCCTGCTGTAACCGGCACGCTTAGAGACTCAAAAAGTTCTTCCGTCATTGCTAATGCTACGGTAAAACTCTACAATGCCAACGGAACTTTGCAAGCCCAAACCACCTCAGACACCAACGGAAATTTTACCTATCCCGACCTTCCCTCAGGTAATTATAATTTAGTCATCAGCAAACCCCCTCTTTTTAAAGATAAGACCCAGGCTATTACCATTAATGCCGGCACCCCTCTAGATGTAGGTACGCTTTTAATCGACCCCTACGGTATTGTTTACGATGCCGTAACCGGAACTCCTATTTCCGGCGCTACTGTAACTTTATATACTGCCTCTGGCAATATTTATACTGGCTGCCCTGAGCCTAACCCGCAAAGTTCGCGAGGCGATGGAAGTTATAATTTTAATGTTGCGCCCGGTACTTATTATCTGGGCGCCACCAAAGACGGTTACGCCAATTATACTAGCACCACCTTTACTGTTACCACCGAGATTGTGGAGTGGAATATACCTATGGACCCGCTTAATCAGGCGAGTTCCACTTATTTATCCATTGCCAAACAGGCGAATAAAAAAGTGGCCACAGCAGGTGACATTATTACTTATACTATAAATATCAAAAACTTAAGCAGCACTCTTAATGCTACTAATGTGGTAATTACCGACACTTTGCCTGCGGGTTTTAAATATGCTTCTGGCTCAACCCTTGTTGATGGCCAAGGAGCAGCTGAGCCCATTGGTACACGGACCCTTACCTGGAATTTAGGAACCCTGAATGCCCAAGCCACTAAAAGGCTTTCCTACCGCGTAAGAGTTACCTCTGAAGCCAAGTTGCGTAAAAACGAAAATAGCGCCATAATTTCCGCAACTGTTTCAGGAAACACAGTTACTGCCGGCCCATCAGTGTCTACGGTTGAGGTAAAGGAGGGCTTATTTTCAGACAGTGGTCTTCTTATTGGAAAAGTCTTTGAAGATAAAAACAGAAACGGCATTCAGGATGAATACGAACCCGGTATACCCAATGTCTCGCTTATCCTTGAAGACGGCACCATCATCGTAACTGACAAATTTGGCCGCTACTCTGTTCCTAATATAGAAAAAGGCAATCACGTGATCAGGATTGACCAGAGAGTCTTACCAGGCGGACCTTTCTATAAGATTAAGCCGCCTCAGGAGGAAAAGGCAGAAGAAAAGAAAGATGTGTCTGTCCCGCAAAATGAGAGTTTAAAGCAACCAGTTCCTCTAAAGCCACCTGAACGCGAAGCTATCATTAATCGCCGCCAGCTTGATGATTGGCGCAAGGAAGCATTAGGCCAAAACCAACCGCAAGTCGAAACGCCAACTGAAACGCAGGCTGGGCAGGAAAAACCTCCCACGCCTCCTACTCCTAAGATAGAGAAAAAACTCCCAACACCTCCCCAGACAGAGGAGACTAAACAGGTGAGTACCTACTATTATACTGCCAAGGATAAAAATTGGCAGACCGTGATGGGTATGTTGGAAGCTACTTCAGAAGCAGAGGTAGCGGACATTTTACATAAGAGAGATTTAACCGTAATGTTAATCGAGAGGGAGAAAGGCGAAGGAATTTATGAAGAAGTTACAGAAGAAGCTAAGGGTGCGAAGGCTCAAAAAGAGACTCAAATCGCCTCCCGCCGGATGACTCCGCGAGCCGAACTTTTAAATAAATACCCCAATCCCCAAGCTAAAGAGGATAAACCGCGCGGACAATACCGCTCGGATATCCCCAAAGAAAGCAAATTCTTTAAAATCTATGGTTCAGAGACCGCTAAAGTAAATTTTCCGGTGAGGTTACTCTCCGAAGGCAAAGCCAAAAAAGAAGAGGAGAAAGACAAAGCGCCGAACCAGTTTATGCTGGTGGGTTTGGCTGATGCTACCATCGGTTATCTTGACGCTAAAGGTAACATCTCCAATTTAGAATCCAGTGTAAACGCTCCTTACGAAGACGGTATCTATAAAGACGGCAAAATAAAGCTTTATTTAAAAGGCCTTATCAAAGGCGAATATTTGCTTACCGGAGCAGTGGATACCGACAAAGAAAAAACCGCCCACCTTTTTGAATATGTAAACCCCGAGAAATATTATCCTGTCTACGGCGACCAATCCTCTTATTTTAATGAAGCTGACTCAAAGGGCAAGTTTTTTGTGCGCATAGATAAAGATGATTCATACGGCCTCTGGGGAAATTATAATACCCAGGAATTTACCAAAACCGAATTTAGCCGTTATAACCGCACCCTTGCCGGCGCAAAGACTCATATAGAACTTAAGGACTGGGCCAAAGAAAAAGATAAAATGCCCTTTAAGCCTTCTGTAGATTTCTTCTACGCTCTCTCTGAGCAGGAGCAGGTTTCAGAAACTTTTTCTGCTAAGGGCATTTCAGGGCCTTTCTGGCTGGGTAATACACCGCTCTTGGAATATTCTGAGTCAATCAGAATAGAGACGCGCGATAAAGACCGTTCAGATGTGGTCCTGAACACAAAGACTTTAACCCGTGAGGCTGACTATGAGATTGATTATGATTCTGGCCGCATTTTGTTTAAAGCACCCATCTCCACCCTCGATGGAAATGACGACCCCAATTATATTATGGTAGACTACGAATATGTGCCTTTATCCGGTGAAACTAAATATCATCTTACCGGCTCCCGATTGGAGACAAAACTATTTGGCGACAAAATTTCTCTCGGCGGACAATTTATCGCCGAAAACCACATCTCCAATAACCCGCGCCTTTATGGCTTTGATACGGTGTTACAACCCGACCCTTCAACCCGTCTTGCTGCCGAATGGGGTCACTCCAACCGCTATCTGGATACCAACAATACTTTTCTTAAGAATGATAATGCCTGGAAAATGGAAGGCTCAAAGATTCTGGGCAGGCTTAAGCTCCAGGGTTATTATTCAGATATCGGTAACCGTTTCCGTAATCCTGTGAACGTCACGGAAAAGGGCAGGGAGAAATACGGCGCTACCGCCGATTATCAGCTTACCGATGCCACTAACCTTGTGTTTGATCACTGGCGCAGCCTTTCCACCATTTCAAGAACCTTTGACCGCCAGAGCTCACTTGACCTTTATCATAAAAAAGAAGATTATTTTCTGGGCGCAGGTTACGCCTTTCAGGAGTTCAAGGATAAACTCGGTATTTCACCGAATAAAGATATTAACGCCATTAACCTAAAAGGAGGCCGTAAATTATCGGATAAGGTCGTCGCTACTCTGGAACAGGAATATAAAAATGAGAAACAGTCTAATACCGCAACTCCTCTTGATAATAAGATTTCTAACACCACCGGCCGCTTGGATTATAGACTTACTAAAGATACCTCTGTTTATGTCAAGAATCGGTTCATTAAGGAACTGCATAAAAAATTGCAGAACATAAGCGGCCTGGGCTTTAGCAAAGCTATGGTTGACGGAGAATCCTATATTGAATACGGTTTCGGCGGAAAAACTGCGGAGACCAACTTCGGCCTGAGAAGGGAGCATAATCTCAGCGAACGCCTTACCCTTTCCAGTTATATGAATAATCGCGTAAGCAGCGATAAAAATGAGGAGAATATGGGTTTCGGCACCACATACGAAGTCTTGCAAGACCTTTTTACTAAGGTAAATTTTGAGAATACGCACGCCAAGAATTCCGACACAAGCTCTTACAAGCAAAACGCACAATCCGTTGCCTTTGATTACTTGCCCTCTGGAACGGAGAATTCCTACGGCTTAAAATTTGAACGCCGCAAGGCCCTTCAGACCCGGGAAAACAATATTTTTGGCTATACCCAATACCGCATAAATAATGAATACAATTTTATCTTCAATTCCGAGTTCCTTACTGAACGTTCAAGTGAAGATACAGTGCGCAACACAAGGAGGGTTATCTTAGGCCTTGCCTACCGGCCCATTTTTAACGATAAACTTAATCTACTTTCTAAATACGAATATAAGAGTGAACTGAATCACTCAACTTCCGCCTCATCCACCGATTATTACAACAATATCCTCTCTTGCGAGGCAAATTACGAGATTAATCCCAAAACAGATATCTTCGGCAAATACGCGCTTAAATTCCAGGAGGAAAAAGATGAAGGCTTAGCGACCAAATCTGTAATAGATATGATTACCGCAAAGTTGACGCATAAGTTTACGGATATCTTTGATGTCGCAGGTTACTACCGTGTTATCAACGACCAAAAATGCTCTCTGGTTAAGCAGGCTCCGGCAGTTGAGTCAGGAATACTTTTCTTTAAGCGCATCCGCCTGGGTGTTGGCTTTAACTTTTTGGATTATGCTGATAGGCAATCAAACGATGAAGATTACTCCGGAATAGGCCCCTATTTTAATTTGGGCGCGAAGTTCTAAAAAATAAGCAGGAAAACTCGAAAAGAATTCTTTAAATCGCAAAAGGCAGAAGGCCAGAAATTTGCAGAAGACCAGCAGCAAAAGTATAATAACCGCCAGTCTGTTCCTGGGAGACAGTAACGAGAAAGGTATTTTTTTCAATAGTTGTTTCTTTAGAAATATTATGATAATATGTTGCGTATAGCCTGACCAACAAAAGGAGAGAGGGATGCGTAAAAGAATTTTATTTTTTGCGACATTATCTATTTTTTTAATTTCTGCTTCGGTAGTTTTTGCAGAATCTGGAGACGAAAACGAAGGGGACTCTACAATGCTTGAATCAGAGATGCAAAAACATAAGGTTGCCGAGGAAAAACTGCCGGTTGAAATTCAGATGTGGGAAAAAATAGAGCAGGAGAAACCCAAGCCGGTGCTGCCGGAAGGGAAAGTCCGTGTAAGAGAGATTACGGTAGTAGGAATTACTGCCCTTTCCCCAAAACAGATTCGCGGTATCATTGGGTCTTTCTGCAACAGAGACCTTTCAGGAAAAGAGATGCAAAGGTGCGCTGACCAAATTACCGATTGGTACAACCTTAATGGCTTTCTCACCTCCTATGCCTATGTTGAGCCTGCCAGGCTTAATGAGGGAATTCTCGAAATAAAATGCGTCGAGGGAAAGGTGGGGAAAGTAGAAATAAAGGGTAACCGTTATTTTTCCGAAAATGTATATAGGGACAGGATCGAGTTAAAAGAGGGAGATGTCTTTAACATTAAATTGCTAAAAAATAATATCTACAGAATCAATAAACATCTTGACCGCAAGGTCACGCCCAATGTGGTTTCCTCGGGCACGCCCGGCCTCACGGATATCGGCCTCTCCGTGAAAGACAAATTGCCTTTCCATTTCATGTCCCAGATTGACAATTACGGTTCAGAATATATCCTCTATACACGCTACAAGGGTTTCTTGATCTTCAATAATTTGACCGGCCATGACGATTCGCTGCAATATAAGATCCAGCTCACGGAAGCAGGTGCCCATACTCTAACGGACTTGGACTATTTTCTCCCCCTCAACAACACCTGGAAATGGGAATTCTACATCATGCCTTACAAAAAGGAAGTTTATTATTATGCCACGAACGAAGAGATGGATTTTGAAAAACACGCCTTCAAATGGTACACCTACCTGTATCAGACGGTCAAAAGCGAACCGAACCAGGAACTGGTTTTAAACTACGGCCTGGTGTACAAATTCATCAATTGGTACGCCTACGGGGCCCGCGCGGCACAAGACCATTTCGTCGCAGCGCTGTCCGGCTTTGATTATGTGAAAAAGGACGATTACGGAACATGGGTCTTCAACGAAGACCTGGAAAAGGGTATCCCCAAGATGTGGTCGGCTTCACACAACAAAGATGACCGCTGTTCCGTCAAAGGCTCCGGCAGCAAGTATTTTAAACAGAAACTCGCCGTTGCCCGCCGCCAGAAGCTTGCGTGGGATATGGACTTCCTGTTCAAGGTTACGGGACAATACTCAACGCAGGCCCTCACCGGAGTCAACGTCTTCAGTGTCGGCGGCTACATGGGAGTTATCGATAACCGCGGGTATCCTCGCGCGTCCTTGCCGGCGGATTCGGGTTATTACGTTATGTTAGGATTTGCCATTCCGCCGTACTTCCTCCCTAAAAATTACTTACTGCCGGGTACCAAAACCCCTGTTTACAATAACCTGAGGATCATGCCTTTCTACGAAATCGGTGTAGCGTACAAACGCAGCCCGCAGACGGCTAGGGACAAAACAGGTGGTGTTGACCCGGAGACTTCCGGAAAAACCGATGACGTGAAATTGGGAAGCCTGAAGTCCGCGGGGATCGGCTGGTCGTGGAACATCCCGGAACAGAGGCTGCAAATGCGTATGGACGTGGGATTCCCGCTCGGCCACACTCTTCCCAAAGACGGGAAGCGCACGCACATCGTGTACTCTATCACAAAAATGTTCTAAGGGCACGTTTTACAATGCCATACGTGGTATAGGATTACCAAGATTTTTAGTATTTTTTACTTGACTTTTTTTCTTAACAAGTATAAAATAATAAAAATAATTTTATAGTTATAACTTAACCATAAAAAGGAGACCGGTACATGATAAGAAAAAACAAAATCCTTCCTGTAGTGATAATTTTCCATCTTTTATTTTTCGTAAGCGCTCTCTGTATATTCTCTTCGAAGGTGTATGCGCAGGAACAAAATAATTTACAAAAGGCCCAGTGGTTATTCCAACACGAGAATTATGAAGAGGCGCTTACGCTTTTAAAGGCATTGAGCGCCGAGCAGCCTCGGTCTTCAGACGTGGCCTATTATTTGGGCATGACCTACAAAAGGCTCCAGGATTTCCTGGCAGCCAAGCCGCACCTGGAGGCTGCAGTGACGCTGGAGCCAGTTGCAAAGAATGCATTTCTGGAATTAATCGACCTTCTTTATCAATCTTCCGAGTTTGGGGAGGCAAAAAAGTGGATTGCGCTTGCCGAAAAAGAATCAATTGATGCAGCGCAGCTGGCTTTCTTTAAAGGGTTAGTTCTCCTTAAGGAGGGTAAAGATGCGGAAGGCGCGATAAAGGCTTTTGAGGAAGCAGAAAGACTTAACCCCTCCTTAGCTCAAACCGTGAAATACCAGAAGGGCCTTGCCTACGTGCAGTTGAAGAAATTTAAGGAAGCAAAGAATATCTTTCAGGAGATTGTCACTAAAGACCCTAACACAGATTTGGCAAAGTTCGCCAATGAGTATATAAATGCGCTTACCCGGCGCGAAGAAATAACCAAGCCCTTTCACGGGAGCATAGGGTATGCGTTGCAGATCGACGATAATGTTGTCTTTCGTCCCAATGACGATTCCTTGGCCACGGTCATTTCGCAAGATTCCGACTGGAAGCATGTCTTTACGGCACGGGGAGACTATAAGTTAAAAATAAACGATTATTTCGGCGTCAACACCGGCCTTTCCTTTTACGGCACCAAACACAATAGGCTGGGGTTTTACGATATGACGAGTTACGATTTCCCCATCCAGCCCACTTTATATTTTAAAAAATTCTCGGTTGCCTTTCCTTGGCATTATAACTACGTTGACGTTAACGACAGGAAATATCTGAGGACTATCGGCTTTGGCAACCTCAACAGTTTTATGCTCGGGAAAAATCAGATTCTCCAGTTGCAACTCCAGTACAATAAAAAAGATTTTTGTTGGGCGGCTGACGATCCTAATGACAGCAAAAAGGGTCACGAATACCTCTGGGCCTTAGGGTGGTACCGTTTTTTTGGGGAAAACAGAGAAGGTTTAGTGAATCTGCGCTACGCTATGAACTCTGAAAAT
>Ga0315294_10005251_pt1 | contig 14198 bp, 15 predicted proteins | sample YL17G13_40_MG_FD_203626 | JGI IMG/M metagenome (GOLD analysis project Ga0315294, IMG submission 203626) | Sediment microbial communities from Yellowstone Lake, YNP, Wyoming, USA - YL17G13_40 | ecosystem: Environmental > Aquatic > Freshwater > Lake > Sediment | place: USA: Wyoming | collected... | reverse complement strand
GATATTGTCGGGGCATAAATATAAATTTCTAATTTCTAACTTTTAATGACTAAATTTTTAAACCTTAAAATAAGCGAGGAAAAGTCTTTTAAAGGAGCACCTCGTAGTCCCGCCAGCATGGTTCCCGCTGAAAGCGGGATGGCGGGACGAGAGCTGAACAAAATTTCCTCGCAGGGGAAATTATTGTGTATCCTTTAAAAGACTTTTCCGAACGCCCTACCACGCAAAATGGGCAAAAGCTCTATTGGCTTCGGCCATTCGATGAGTATCATTTTTCTTTTTTATCGCCCAGCCTTGATTATTGGCAGCATCAATTATTTCCTGGGCTAATTTTTCTCTCATTGGCTTGCCTTTTTTTGATTTGGCCCCTATAAGTATCCAGCGCATAGCCAACGTTAACTTTCTATCCCCCCTTACCTCGGTCGGCACCTGATAAGTGGCCCCGCCGATTCTTTTGGGCTTTACCTGCAACAAAGGAGCCGCATTTTTTAAGGCAGTATTAAAAATTTCCAATGGTTCTTTTTTGGTTTTTTCTTTTATGATTTCGAGCGCCTGATAAACAATCTTCTGAGCGATTGTTTTCTTTCCTTTTTTCATCACCTGGTTGATAAACTTGGCGACCTCCTCGCTGTTGTAAACTAAATCGGGCGATACCGGATGTCTTTTTATTTTTTTACTCATAATTTATCTCTGTCCATCTCCATTTATTTTATTTCGGCTTCTTGGCGCCGTATTTGCTTCTTTCCTGCTTTCTGTTCTCCACCCCGCCTGCGTCCAAAATTCCTCTTACTATATGATAGCGGACGCCCGGCAAATCTTTCACTCTTCCCCCTCTGATAATCACAACCGAGTGTTCCTGCAAATTGTGGCCTTCGCCGGGGATATAAGCCGTCACCTCCATGCCGTTGGTCAAGCGGACTCTGGCCACTTTTCTCAAGGCGGAGTTTGGTTTTTTGGGAGTGGTGGTAAAAACCTTAACGCACACCCCGCGTTTGAACGGCGAAAAAAATTCTTTCGGCCTGTTTTTTTTCACATTAAAACTAAAAGTCAAAGCCGGCGCTTTTGGGCGCTTCTTAAACTGCTTTCTTCCTTTTTTCATCAACTGATGAATGGTTGGTGACATACAAATACAAAATTAAACGAGCACCGAGGTGCTTAAACTATAGAATAACAAAAGGAGCTCCAATTGTCAATAACTGGAAGGAGGCGAGTGGCCGGTTATAAGGGAATAAAGGAAAACCGTAGCGAGAAAAACCCAATTTAGGCCAAAAAAAATGAAAAAAATTAAAATATAAAGACCGTATTGGTTCAAAAACAGTTTAACATTTGTTAATTTTTCCGACAAAAGGGCAAAAAGAATCCAGGAGCCATCAAGCGGCGGAATCGGAATCAAATTAAATATCGCTAATAAAAAATTATAAAATGCAATCGTGCTGAAAGCGATAAAAATTGACTGGGGTAAAATAAAAAATCTTATCGCCAGTCCAAAAATTATCGCAATTAAAAGATTCACGGAAGGGCCGGCTAAAGATACTTTCAATTCGTCCCATCTTCGGTCACGAAAATTAAAGGGATTAATGGGTACCGGCTTGGCCCAGCCCACCAAAAACGGCGAACGCGAAATAAGCAAAAGCAAAGGCAAAATTACCGACCCGAAAAGGTCCAGGTGTTTCAGCGGATTCAAAGTCAGCCTGCCGGCATTTTTCGCGGTTGGATCGCCCAAATAATAAGCCATGCTGCCGTGAGCAATTTCATGAATAATTATTGAAAAAAGTATAACAACCAAAATAAAAATCGTGAATTCCATAGTACTTAATTATATCCCACTCTTGAAAGAAAACAAACGTTAGTGTAATATAAACGGGTATCAAATAATAAAATTACATCCTATGGCTACTAAAACTTGCGCGGTTTGCGGAAAATCATCAATGATGGTAATGCGGCTGGTAAAACTAAGGGGTAAATACAACCCCACCATCAAAAAAAGAAAATACCCTAATCTTCAATGGACGAGACTGCCCAATGGTAAACGGGTTTTAGCTTGTACCAAATGTATTAAAGCCCAAGGAAAAAGAAAATAGAATTTAGAATTTTTCGGGCTGTAGTACAACAGTAGTATTTACCCTTGGGGTGGGTAAGACTCCGGCGCAACCCCGGACAGCCCGACCAATTTCTACGAGACAAAAAACCGCCGGCGGCGGGTTTTTTGTTTTATTGGATTTTAGTCTTTATTTTTATTCTTTACAGCAATCGACCAGTTTTTTTACTACTTCCCCCAGTTTTCCCAAAAATCCTTTTTTTTCTTTATCGTCTTTATTCAACTGATTGTCATCAATCTTTTTTACTTCTCCAATATCAACCAATTTCAGATTAATTCCCCAGAACAAAGAATATAAATCGTAGGCTTTTTGGAATAAATCCTCTGCCTCTGCTTTCTTACCTTGCCCCAAGTATTTAGTGCCGACTTCCATCAGCCGCATTGAGGCGGCGAGCAGATGTTTGGAAATGCACCAAACCTCGCCTTCGTATTCTTTGATTATTTTCTTAAGCAGTTCCTTGCGCATTTCCCGGGCTTTGTTGAGCAAGTCAAAATATTCGCCCTTACCGGTTTTAGCTCCGGTAAAGAAAAAGTGCTCTTCTATCGAAACAAGGTTCATTATGGCAATGGACAAATCCTCGTCGGAAGACAAATCCAATTTTCCGCCTTTGCTTTCCTCAACTTTTTTCAAAAGTTTTTCAATTTCCTCTTTTTTATTATTTTTTTCTTCCATGTTATTAAATTAAAGTTATTAAATATAAAATTAAACTGGATATAATCAAAGATGCGACCGGAATTACAATTTTTTGATAGGGAAAGAATGATTTGCCGTTGTTCCTTTTCTTGAGACGCTCATGCAAATAAACCGCAAACCAAAAAACCAAACTGCCAACTATTGTGCCGAACAGCAATCTGTCCATGCCAAAGAATTTATTCGCCGGATGCCCCATTATTCCCGTGAAATAAAAAGGAATGATTAAAAATAGATAAAAAATTGAGGAAACGGCCAGCCAGCGAAGCTTAAAAGTAATCTTTTTCTTGTTCAACCAGTCCAGAGTCCAAAAAATAATGGAAACCATGAGACCGCCTATCCAGACGCCGGAAATCAAATCATCAACGCCCAGCCACCGGGAAAGTCCCACTCCGGCGCCGATAGCAACCGTGCAAAGCGGGCAGACCGCTTTAACCGAACTTGCCGCAAGCAATCCGATAAATAAAATAGTTGGCAAAAATAATTTTTTAAGCATTGCTGTTATTTTATCTTTTCTGAAAAGAAATTAATTATGTCTACGTCTCCCACTAAGCATTTCTGGCTTTGGCCGTCCCAGAGAAAAGGAACGCCAACTTTGTCCGTCGGCAAACCGCATTTTTTTGCCAATTTTTCTAACAATCTGGCGTTATCTTTATTCTCTAAAACTTCTTTTTTTTCAAACTTAACTTTCTGCTCTATCCCATTTTCTTTAACATAATTTTCAACATTGATACAGTGAGGGCAGTCTTCGCGGTAAAATAAAATGAGGCCCGAGGGCAATTGGGAATTTTTTGAAAAAAGAAAAATAATAAGAATGACAGCCAAAACAAGAAAAACTATTGCTAAGACTTTGGTTTTCATAATTATATTTACAGAATAACAAATTTTTTATACTCTGGAAAGTTTTTTATACCTTTTCATTGAAAGAGCGTTCAAAACAACGCTCACCGAAGAAAAAGCCATGGCAGCGGCGGCAATTGAAGGAGAAAGAAGCCAGCCGGTAACAGGATACAACACGCCCGCGGCAATAGGAATGCCAATAACATTGTAAAAGAAAGCCCAAAAAAGATTCTGCTTTATCTTTCTTAAGGTATATGCGCTTAAGTCAATTGCCTTTACCACATCCCGCAAATCGTCTTTAATCAAAACTATTTTTCCCGTTTCCATCGCTACATCCGTGCCGGAGCCCAAGGCAATCCCCAAATCTGCCTGTGCCAAGGCCGGCGCGTCGTTTATCCCGTCTCCCACCATTGCGACAACATTGCCTTCATCCTGCAGTTTTTTTATTTCAGCGGATTTTTCTTGGGGAAGAGTTTCGGCCAAAACGCGGTCTATCCCCAGCTGCTTGGCTATCGCCTCGCCAACCCTTTTATTGTCGCCGGTGATTATACCGACTTTTTTCCCCAATTTATGAAGCATTTGCACTGCTTCTTTGGAATATTCTTTCAAGGTGTCGGCTACCGCAATAACGCCTGTTATGTCTTTGTCTAAAGCCAGTATCATTGCCGTTTTGCCTTGGTTCTCCAGTTCAACTATCTTATTCTCGACAAACTGATAGTTAATCTGATTATCGGCAAGTAGCTTTCTTGTCCCCAGATAAATCATTTTGTCCTGAAATTTGGCCTGGACGCCTTTGCCCGGAACCGCCTGAAAATTTTGTAAACTAAAAACCTCAATTTTTTGTTCTTTGGCCTTATCAACAACTGCTTGAGCCAAAGGATGTTCGGAATTTTTTTCAATAGATGCGGCCAATTGTAATATTTGCCTCTCGTCAACTTCGTTCTTTATTTTTATCACATCGGTTACCACGGGCTCTCCTTTTGTCAGGGTGCCGGTTTTATCAAAAATAACTATATTTAATTTTTTGGCGATTTCAAGCGCGTCGCCATTTTTAATCAAAATGCCGTTTTGAGCGGCCAAGCCGGTTCCCATCATTACTGCAGTTGGCGTGGCCAGCCCCAAAGCGCAAGGGCAGGCAATAACCAAAACTGCAACGAAAATGGTTAAAGCAAAAATGAGAGATTGCCCGAGAACCAGCCAAACAACAAATGCCAGAATGGCTATTAAAAAAACTACGGGAACAAAATAAAATGAAACCTTGTCGGCCAATAATTGAATGGGCGCTTTGGAGCCCATGGCATTCTCAACGATTTTTATAATTTGGGCCAGCATCGTTCCCTTGCCGACTCGAGTGGCTCTGAACTTTAATACCCCCGTTTTGTTTATCGTAGCCCCGATAACTTCGTCCCCTATCTTTTTTTCAACGGGAATGCTTTCGCCTGTAATCGCTTTTTCGTCGACTCCGGAATAACCATCTACGACAATCCCGTCTACCGGAATTTTTTCGCCGGGTTTAACTAAAATTATATCCCCCTCTTTAACTTCCGATATCAAGACTTTTATCTCTTTGCCGTCTTTCAAAACAAGAGCTTCTTTGGGCTGAAGCCCCATTAGCTTTTTGATTGCTTCGCTTGTTTTTCCCTTGGTTATGGCCTCCAGATATTTCCCGAGAGAAATAAAAACTAAAATAAGAGCCGCGCTTTCATAATAAAGAACAACCTCCGTGTTAGGTTTTAAAAATGACAAAAAAGAAACTATTACGCTGTAAAAGTAAGCGGTAGCCGTGCCTACTAAAATCAGAGAATCCATATTGGGGTGAAGTCTCTTCAGCCCCTTTAGGCCGGACTTCCAGATATTGGAACCCGCCGCTACAACAACGGTCGCCAAGACGAATTGAATTAATATTTTATAGTTTTCAAAAAACTTTGGGATGGGTAAGCCAATCATCTCCCCCATCACCATATAAATAATCGGCGAGCTGAAAATTAAAGCGATTATAAACCGCCATTTCAATTTCTTGATTTCTTTTTCCTTCTCTATTTTATGATGGTCTTGATGCCCGTCTTTATCATCCCCATCGTTTTTTTCTTCCGATATTTTATACCCCAGCCCTTCCATCGCTTTTTCTATCTTATTTAAATCCGTTTCTGCCGGGTCGTATTCCAGGTATAATTTTTCTGAGGCAAAATTAACATTGACAGTTTTTACGCCGATTTCTTTTTTCAAAGAATTTTCAATCAAAACCGCACAAGAAGCGCAGTGCATGCCGCTAATTTCTAGAATTTTTTTCTCTAACATTATTTTGATTTTGTTAATTTATTTAATTCTTTAAGCAGGTTTTTTAAATCAAGGCTATAAACTTTTGCCACTTCGCCGATTTTTAATCTTCCCATCTCAAAAGACGCCATGGGGCAAGAGAGGCAAGGTAAATTGAACTTTGCCAAAACATCCTCGGCCCCTTTTATTTTCAATATTTCTTCTAAGGTTGTGTTTTTGGTGATTTTTTTCATATTAAAAAATTGTTTGCCTGATTATTAAAAAAACTTTATTTTGCCCCGCACCCCCCGACGCTTCCCCCGCCGCAGCCGCATCCTTTTGCGCCGGATGGGATAGTCGCATCGTTATTATTGGAAGGGGGGCCGGAAGATGTTAAGCTTTTTTGCTGGTCAACAACTTCTATTGTCCCCGATATCATCCCCATCCAACAGCTAAATTTATACTTCCCCGGCTTCTCGGGGGTAAACTCTTTCACGCTAACTTGGCCGGGGGTCAAATCAATCTGACCATCAAACAGGCTTCTCGAAATGATGGCATTTGTGCAGCCGCTCGTGCCGGTATCCGTGATTTCCCACCTAACCGGAACGCCGGCTCTCACCTTAAAAGAATTCGGTTTGTAGCCGTAAGACGAGGCATCCATTTTTATAACCTGCTTGCCGTCAATAATCGGGGCCAAGTCTTTTTCATCAGCTTTATTGGGTTGTCCCGCCTGAACCGGACGGCCAGAGATTAAATCACTTATGCTTTTGTATCCCAGCACGTTTAATTGGTTATTTATGTTGAAAAAGGCAAAAAATAGAATCAATATGCCGGCGATTTTGGAAAATCCGTAAGCCAATTTGGGCCGATTGGAAAATTTAACGCTGGAAAGACCAATCAACAAAAGCATCGGCGCCGTGCCCAAAGCAAAGAAAAACATTATTAACGCCCCTTGGACCATGCTACCGGAAAGAAGCGCCAGCCCTTGGGCAGTAATCGTAAAACCGCAGGGCAAAAAGAAAGTCAAAGCCCCCATGATAAAAGGCATATAGCGGCCCTTGAAGTTTGATTCATCGGCTACGTACCTGGTGGCGAATTTTGGCAAAGTAAACTGGAAGCGACGAAAAGCTTTTATGCCCAACATCTGAAGAGCCAGAAAAAGCATCATTACGGAAATAGCGATAACTAAAAATGAAGTAAACCTGAAAGAAATCTGCAGCCGGCTGCCGATTAGTCCGAGCGCTGCCCCCAAAACAAGATATGAAATCATCCTGCCAATGTTGAACAGCAAATGGGGCTGCAGTTTTTGGTAAGTGGAATCTCGGCCGGAGTACAATCCAAGCCATTGTTTCGACATCGAAAGTACAATACCCCCGACCAAGGCCGCGCAGCTGGAAATTCCCGCTAAAAGCCCGAAAGCAAAAAAGGCGATTAAAGATGATTTTGAGCTAATATTAACTAATCCGGACAGCCCTAACCTGTTTAAAGAAAGGAAGCCGACTATTAAAAACAGTCCTATGCTTAGATACAGAAACAATTCGTTTTTAGGGACATTCTTTTTAGGTTCTTCCGGAGCTTCCAAAAATCTATAGTTATCTTTCTGAAAAATTTTATTCAGTTTTTCTATAGAAAGTTTTTCGCCCCCGTATTCAACCAAAACCCTCCCCTTTCCAACGCTTGCTTCAACTGATTTTATTCCTTTTATTTCTAAAAGTTTCTTTTCAACCAAAATTTCGCAAGAAGCACAATGCATCCCTTTTACAAAATAAACCGCCTCTTTTATGCCCGAACTACTCTTAAATTTTTTGCTCATAAATTTACTTATTGAATAATTTTGTTACTCCTAAAATCTCCTGAGTCATTTGTCTTTTTTTCTGTTCGTTTTTCGTTGCCATCGCCTTTTTAAAACAGGTATTCAAGTGATTTTCCATCAGCATCTGGTGGGCTGACTTTAGAAGCCCGATAGCCGCCAAATTCTGCTGCATAATATCAATGCAGTATTCTTCCTTTTCTATCATTTCAATAATTTTAGAAATCAAACTATGGGTCTTTTTAAAATTAATTAGCGTTTTTTGCTTTCGATTTGTCATATGTTTAGAAATTAGAAATTAATAATTAGGAATTTACGTTTATACCCCGACCTATGGTATAGGTGTATCCATATTAGCCAAGCCAAGAGATGTTGTCAAGTATTTGTTAAGCGCGCCGGTTTTTCGAAATAAAAAAGCCGACGTATTCGGCTATTCTTTTACGAACGAAGCCCTACCGCTTCCAAAAAGAATCTTGAATTAAATTTCAGGTGGGTATCCGCATACATTCGCCACAGCGAACGTAGATTAGGATTCCCAAAAAAAGCTTATAGTTCAGAATCTTTTTAGAAGTTTAGCAGGGCTACCTTAATTATACCTCTTGGCAAATTAGAGCGTCAACCCTTTTACAGGCCCAAAACTTCCGCCACTTGCTTAATCAGGGCGACAACAACGGGTGGCGGCAATAAACTGTTGGAAGGAACGCCTTTGTCCTGAACCTGCCAAGGTTTTTCAATCACTTTCACCTTTTTATTTTTCTCGTCCCACTGATAAACATATTCGGGAGTTATCTCATAATCATCAACAAATTCTTTTGCTTCATTTACTGGCACGGAATTTCTTAAAAGAATTTTAGGAATGCCGTATAAAGAAAAAGCCTTGTTCATCAGTTCTTCGTCTTTTTTTAATCGTTCTTTAATGGGCTCCACTCCCCACTCATCGCCTTCTTTGGCAACCATTCTTTGGGGATTCTTGCACTCGGTGTTGTCGCAAATCAAGAAAAACTTTTTTTCTTTTTTATCGTAGCCAATCTCTTTCGTCGGCAATAATTTTAAATTTCTTGATGTCTGGCAGACGGGACAAATCACGCGATATTTTATCCGTTCATCAATAACTGTTTCCGGCGTCTCAATCAAGGCAAAAACATCGGGGTCTTGCCGATAATCAATTAGGTCGCGAAAAAACAAAGAATAAGAAACTTGGTCCAATTCCCGGGGAAAACCGTCGATGAAAAGCGCTTTTTTCCCTCTTTTCGCAATTTCGTTTTTCACTAATGGCAAAATCAGTTCGGATGGTAAAAGCGTCTGGGTGCTTCTATTTTCAAGGGCTTTTATTATTTCTTCCATGGAGTGATAGCCTCTGTAATTTTTTTCCAAAAAAGAGACCAATTCCTTCTTTTTTTTCTTATCTTTCAACGCTTCATCAAAACTTCTTACGACATCCCCGATGGAAAGATGCTCTATCCTGTCTTTATCAACCACTTCTTTAAACATTTTGGCGTAAGTCCCCTTGCCTGAATTTTTTTTACCCATCAAATAAACAATAAAGGTGTTATTCTTTAAGTACTTTCTCAGTTTTTTAATCTCTTTTCCGGCCTTTGCCTCAAAATATCTTTCTCTTTCTTTAACATCGGTCAAATCAAACTTTCTTTTGAGGCCCTCTATTTTTGTTTTGAAAATCGGGAATTGAATATCTGCCATAATTTTTATTTGTATATATTTAAAAACTATTTCCGGCGGAAATAATTTTGATATCTCCTTTTTCCTTAGTTATTAAAACATCTATACCAAATTTTTGGAGTCTTGCCAAGACCTCGGGGTGTGGATGGCCATAATTATTCTTTCCGACTGAAATAACAGCAATCTTCGGTGAAACAGTTTTTATAAAATATTCCGAGCTTGAATTCTTGCTGCCGTGATGGCTAACCTTAAGAACATCTGAGGCAATGTTTTGTCTGTCCAGCTCTTCTTCGACATTTTTTCCGGCATCTCCGGCAAACAAAAACGAATCTGTATTAAAAGAAAGACGCGCGACAACGGAACTGTTGTTGCTGTCTTCCATTGCTTGGCCGCTCAAATCCTGCGCAGGGTATAAAATGTCAATAAAAATGGCGGGTTTTCCCTGCAAGATTATTCTTTGGCCGGCTTTGGCGATTTTTATATCCGCCCCTTCTTCGCTTATCAGCTTTTTCCATTCATCATATTCGGCCGTATTCCGCACAATTCCGGTCCAGATAATATTTTCAACTTTGTATCTTTTCAAAACATCCAATAATCCGGCTAAATGATCTTTTTCCGGATGGCTTAGAATTATCAAATCCAGCGTTCGGTCGTAAAAAGGCATTTCTTTTGCCAGTTTTCTTATAATTGAGGAGTCGGGCCCGCCGTCAATCAAAATTTGCTGGCGATTCGGAGTTTCAATAAAGGCCGCATCCCCCTGGCCCACATTAAAAAATACAACTTCCAGGCCTTTATTCTTATTTAAATCATAAACTGCAATCCAAGCAAAAAAATTCGTCAACACCAAAATTCCTAAAATCAATAAAGGTATTCTTTTGCTTTTAAGAAAATCGGGCATCTAATTAAACAAACAGCCCCGCTTTTAACGGGGACTGCTTATTGAAAATCTATTCTACTTTTTTGAGCTCATTATTCTGAACATCTTTGTTCCGCAGGTTGGGCAAGTTCCAGTTAAAGCAGGCCTCTTTTTTCCGCCCTTTGCCTTGAAGCTTACTTCTTTCTCGTCTTTCATATCTTTCTTTGCTTTGCATTTTACGCAATATGCTGTAGTCATGATAAATGTATTTGAAACTTATAGAGTATTTAGAGATCGACCTTTGATTAAGTTATAAAACATTATCTTTTAGTATACCCCTCTATCTTATTTTAGGCAAACATATGTGTCAACCCCTCACAACCCCTCGCAATTTAGTACTCCTCTATTTTAACCTCCCTCATAACTTCGTTTATCAGTCTTCTTATGCCTAATTTTTTCTCTAATTCTTTAATTTTTCCCATCTTTCCCTCGGCTGTAGAGTGTTTTGGGGTAAAAAGCGTACAGCAATCTTCCTGTGGCTTAATTGATATATCAAAAGTGTCTATCTTTTTAGCCAAATCAATTATTTCTTCCTTGTCGTGGGCGATTAAGGGCCTGAAAACCGGAATCTTTACTGCTTCTTCGGTAATCTTGATATTCGGAAGCGTCTGCGAACTTACCTGCCCCAAGCTTTCACCCGTCACCAGAGCGCCGAAACCGGCCTTCTCCGCGATTTTCTCCGCAATCTTAAGCATTAAGCGGCGATAAAGCAAAATTCGGTATTGTTCGGGAATTTTCGCCTTAATTTCCATCTGGATTTTTGAAAAGGGAACGAAATAAACTTTAAGCCGCGGCTGATATTTCAGGAAAATCTTCGCCAATTCCTTTGTTTTTTCAATACTTTTATTGGAAACCAAGGGAAAACTATGGAAATGCAGCCATATATTTTCTGCCCCGCGTTTCGCCATCAAATACGCCGCTACCGGCGAATCAATGCCGCCCGACATTAAAGTCAAAACTCTGCCGCTGGAGCCAACTGGCAGACCGCCCGCCCCTTTTGTCTTTTTAAAATATAAAAACCAGCCGTCTTTTCTTAATTCCGAGCAAAGCGAGGAATCAAGGTTCTGCCGAGCGAAGCGAGGCATGGTTCTTATTTCAACAAAAATTTCTTTGTCTGGATTATCTAAATCAACTTTTCTATCTACTTTCTCGGCTATCCTTTCTATAACTTTTTCTCTATTTTCTTTTATCAAGCCCTTTTCCAGTTTAAGTCTTACGGCAAAAGTTTCTTTTGCCTTAATCCACTTTTTATAATTTTCAGCGATAAAGCCTGAAAAATCTTTAAGATTTATTTTTGGGAAATAAGAAGCGTCAGCAATCCAAGAAATTCCGAAAATATTCTTTATTTTCTCAAGTGCTTTTTCAATTTGTTCAGATTGGACGACAATCCTTTCTCTAGAAGAAATAATACTAAACTTGATTTTTTCTCTCTCAAGAAAAAAGCGGAGATTATTAATTAATCTCTCCTGGAATAAGTTTTTCACGCCTTCGGATTTCAGAAACCATTCTCCGAAAGCAATTAATATACCTTTCTTGACCATATCTTCACTTATTTATTATAATACCTCCGCCTAATATTTCATTATTGCTATAGAATACAACCGATTGGCCCGGGGTGATTGCTCGCTGGGGGCGAGCAAATTTCAGAATGTATAATTTAGAATGTAGAATTTTGGTTATTACGGCGGGAACGGCTATATGGCGATAGCGGATTTTTGCCGTAACTTTAAACGGCAGTTTCGGCGATTTCCCCAAAATCCAATTTACATCCTTGGCAGCCATTTCTTTTTTATACAAATCTTTTTCGTTTTGGGTAACAATTAAAAGATTTTTCTTGATATCTTTGCCTAAAACAAAATAAGGGCCGCCAGCTAGTTGAATCCCTTTGCGTTGGCCAATGGTGTAGTAAGCAAGACCCGAATGCTGGCCAATTACCTTTCCCCGGGTATCTACTATATCCCCTGGTTTTGTTTTTAAATATTTTTTGAGGAAATAGTTTATCCCAGCCGGCGCAAAACAAATTTCCATTGATTCCGGAGTTTTAGCGACCGGCAACTTGAATTTTTTTGCCAGCTTCCTTACTTCCGGCTTTGTATAACCGCCAACGGGAAACAAGATACGGCTTAACTGCTTCTGACTCAACTGCCACAAAAAATACGATTGGTCTTTGTTCTTATCTTTTCCTTTCAACAAAGCAATCCGACCCGATGCGCGCCGAAGGCGCGCATAGTGGCCCGTCGCTATAAAATCCGCTTCTAGCGATAGCGCTTTTGCTAACAAAAGACCGAATTTAATCTCTTTATTGCAAACCACGCAGGGGTTGGGCGTCCGACCATCTTTTATTTCCTCCAGAAAACAATCTACTACCTGTTTTTTGAATTCTTTCTCAAAATTGAAAATATAAAAAGGAATCCCAAGTTTTTTGGCAACCAAACGCGCCCTATTCTCGCTTTCCGTAGAACAGCACCGATTTTCCTCGCTTCTGCCAGCCTGCGTCCAGAATTTGAGATGAGCGCCCACAACGTCAAAACCCTGCTCTTTAAGCAGAGCCGCTGCCACGGAGCTGTCCACCCCGCCCGACATTGCGACTATAACCTTTTTATTTTTTACTTCATCCATTTCTTGTATCTTTTTTCTATTATTTCCTTTTCTTTCCTTATTCTCTGATGGCGCTTTTTTAGATCTTCCGGCACCAGTTTTTTATTCTTTGATAAATAATCGTAAATCGCCTCCGCTAAAGCATCAACCGCTAAAACCGAACAGTGGTATTTAATGTTGGGCAATCCGCCCAAAGAATCAATCACGCCGTCTTTTGTAATTTTCATCGCTTCCTTTATTGTTTTCCCTTTTGCCAGGTCTGTGATAATACTGCTTGTCGCTATTGCCGCCACACAACCAAAGGTTTCAAATTTTATATCTTTAATTATTTCCTCGCCTGATTTATTTTTCCCAATCTTAATATAAAGCCACATTACGTCGCCGCAAACAATGTTGCCGACTTTACCAATTCCATCGGCATTTTTTATTTTCCCGTAGTTGTGCGGGTGTCTGAACGTTTCAATAACTTTTTTTGTGTAAATATTTCTTTCTCCCATGAAAAAGATGTCGTACCAAATTCCCGCGATCGCGGGAATTTGGTACGACAAAGAATTACTTAAAGGGTGATATTTCTCTTAATTGTTTTATAATTTTCGGCAAAACTTTTGATAGATAATCAATCTCTTTTTCCGTTGTCCATCTGCCCAAAGAAACTCGCAAGGAACCGTGCGCTTCTTGTGGTTTTAAACCAATCGCTAGAAGCACATAACTTGGCTCTAACTTTATTGAAGAGCAGGCCGAACCCGTTGAAACGGCAATGCCGGCTAAATCCAATTGGATAACTAACGACTCACCTTCAATAAACGAAAACCAAAAATTGGCGTTATTGGACAGCCGCTGTGTCGGATGGCCGTTTAAATGCGAATCCTTTATTTTAAGAACTCCTTTTATCAATCTGTCTCTCATTTTCTCCAATCTCTTGCCCTCTTCCCCCATCTCTTTTCGGCAAATCTCGCAAGCCGCGGCAAATCCGACGATTGCCGGCAAGTTTATAGTTGAGGACCGCAAACCTGATTCATGCCCGCCGCCATGAAGCAATGGCTCGATTTTTGTTCCCTCTCTTACGAACAAACAAGCGGCACCCTTCGGCCCGTACATTTTGTGAGAACTGGCCGTAAGCAAGTCGATGTTCATTTTTTTCACATCAATCGGAATCTTGCCGAAGCTTTGAGCCGCGTCAGTATGGAAATATACTCCCCTGTCTTTGCAGATTCTCCCGATTTCCTCTATCGGTTGAATGGTGCCAATTTCGTTGGAGGCATGAATTATGGAAACTAAAATCGTGTCTTTTCTTATCGCTTTCCCAACATCA
>Ga0315294_10005250_pt1 | contig 14201 bp, 10 predicted proteins | sample YL17G13_40_MG_FD_203626 | JGI IMG/M metagenome (GOLD analysis project Ga0315294, IMG submission 203626) | Sediment microbial communities from Yellowstone Lake, YNP, Wyoming, USA - YL17G13_40 | ecosystem: Environmental > Aquatic > Freshwater > Lake > Sediment | place: USA: Wyoming | collected... | reverse complement strand
GCTTGAAAGTATCGTCTTTTGATTTCAAAACCTGTACGGTTCGAGCAAATTGTTCATATACCAAGAATAGAAAGATGACTGAAGTGCCGCTGAAGCCTGATATGGCCGCGGAACTCCAGAGCTTCTTCGCCGGTAAGATGCCTGACGTGAAAGCATTTGGTGGAACCCACAAACGATTGACAAGCACCACGGCGAAAATGTTGAAAGCAGACCTGGCCGATGCTGGAATCCCTTATGTTGACGATGCTGGAAGATTCGCAGATTTTCATTGTTTGAGACATACTACCGGCAGCTTACTGGCCGTGAGCGGATGTCACCCCAAAGTCGCTCAAAGCATCATGCGGCACGGGGACATAAATTTAACTATGTCACTTTACACCCACACTCTTCGAGGCCAGGAGTCTGAAGCAGTAAGGAGCCTGCCGGATTTGTCCCTGCCAAGCAGGGAGAATTTAAGGGCTTCTGGCACCGATGACAGAATTGTCGAAACCGATTCAATCGCTTACAAAAAACTTGCAAAAAATTCTTACTCTAATGGTCTTTAGAAGTCTTTGATTGGCACTGAGGATAGATCGGAAAGTCCTGACAATGGCGACGGAAACACTTCTCATAAGTCTTTGGATATGACTACGTTAGGCACAAAAATAGAGCAAATGTCACCGGGTGACATCAGCATTAACCTTAACACGCCAGGAAGCGCTCACAACGCAGAACACCGTATTCAATGGACATCGCGAAAAAAAGAAGGGCTGGCAACTCATTCAGGCTGCCAGCCCTCATAGTGTTCTGTGCGGTTTTTTCTATCTGAGGTGGCCTACTGTGCCAGGGCTGCGACTTCCTATAAGCTCATTGCACCGTTGTAGATGCGTACATCATAAATCCACATACATCCCTTCAAGGTTGCCCGAATGGTCCGACATCCTGGTTGGCCCACTGGGAGGCCACGTCACCCGTAATTGTGACATTTGAAAATACGGCCTGGCAGGTTTCAAGATTGTTAATACTGGTCAGTGCCAAGCCTATATAAACATCAGGATTCATTGGAATGTTCCTTGCAACAGCGCCCGCTACCGACTGCCACGTGGTGCCATCGTGTGAATGGGCAGCCGTCAAGTTACCCTGGGCGTCCCGTTCTAATTTCACCCACCGCGGAGGAGTGATGCCAGTCTGGTGTACATCGATGCTGGTACCGTTCGTATCGCTCCGGCTCTGATAAGCAACGCCGTTTCCAGATGTGACACACACAAGGGCGTGTTTCGAGCCGCGATCGAGCGTCTCGCGAATCATTACACCGGCCTTAGCCCACGGGTTCGTGTTCGTTATGCTATCTATCCTTGCTACAACCGAGCCGGGGCCGGTGAGCGTCTTATATGCGAAGTGGAACTGATCGGACGAGTCCCAAATATCTCCGCCGCGGTCAGTCATCGTATATGTGCCAGGCGGATCCTCTGTGAAACTCCCAAAAGACGTCGGAGGTGCAGGAGGCACCACTTCTTCGAATAAATGTTCGGCAAGTACAATCAGATCTTGAACGTCGACATAACCGTCGCCCAATGGCAGCGGGGCAATATCACAAAGCGGATTGTCTGTGTGCCAGTTATCAACCATGATGCACATATCGCCAGCGTCAACAACTCCATCACTGTTAAAGTCAACGATGGGAATGAACTTTATCTGCCAGAAGTCGCCGACTCCGTATCCGCCCCAGGCAGAATAGGCTTCCAGATAAAGGGTAGAGCCATCGGGCGAGAGGGCCGGGCCGTGGAGCCAGCCCCCCGGAGAATGAAGGGGGAGCTGCACAGCGGGTCCCCAGTCATCATCTGTTGATTTGCGCGTCGTTGCCCACAAGCTGCCTGGGCTCTGTCGGCTAAAGATGAGTGTTAGACCGTCGGTGGAGATACTTGGAGACCAATCCATGGCGCCACTGTTCACGTTCGGCCCAAGATTGACTGGTTCGCCCCAGGGATCGTGTGTCGTCGCCCGCGTCGCCACCCAGATGTCGCAGTCACCGTACCCGCCGACCCGAGTGGAGGTAAAGTACAGGGAAAGACCATCGGCCGAGATCTCCGGGGTCCAAGCGTCATTCGAGCCGATCTCCATCGCAGGCTCATCCGAGCCAACCGGCGGACCAATCTTCACCGTGGTACTCCAAGGAGCGTCTTTGGACGGCCGGGTGCACACACGCAAAATGTAGTCGTCCCAGCACCCGAAATAGAGCTCCAAGCCGTCCCCTGAGATGCTCGGTTCAACCTCGCTCCCTGAACTGTTGACGTTGGGACCAAGATTGACGGGCTCTTGCAAGGGACTGTCGAGCGTTTCTCGCGTGGCCACCCATATATCGCCACCACCGAATCCGCCAGGCCGGTTATAAGGTGCAAAGTACAACTCCAACCCATCATGATGTGAGAAATCGCACTCCTGCGCATCCCTGGCATCATTGATCACCGGCCCAAGATTGGTCGGTTCACTCATGATGAAATCTGCCTTCGCACTCCCGCCGCCAAGTACCATCGCGGCCACAAATCCAACTAAAACTAACCTCATTTTTATACAATTTAAGAGTTTCATAACACACCTTTCCTTTCTCGCCTTTATTGGCAAAACAACTTTAAATACTCACACACAAATCATTCTCAACAACACTGTTCAACGTCATTACGAGTCCGGACGGGCCTCGCTCGCAATGAAAAAAGTGGACTTTTTTTCATTCGCATCGTCCTTTCTGCCCTTTTGCCCAAGGGCCTTGCCATAATTGTTAATCATTGCCAATGGCGGATTCACTAAACGCCTCTGTAATACAATCACCTGAAAATCTCGAATGCTGCGCAAAATCTTGAAATTTTTTCTCAAAAACCTAAGAAAAGACGTAACTACCTGAAAAATTGGGATTTAGGACTTGCTTCGATTGAAAAAATCCGGTATCGTAGGCAGAACAGAAGTGAGGAGTATATAAACTCAACTGCCGGCCATAACCTTTAGGAAATGCTCAAATGCAGAGCCGTGATTATACAGAGATGGGCGGGACGGGCGGAGCATTTCTGACGACGCACTGGACGCTCATCGACGATGTCAAGAAACGCCCGGACCCGGACCGTGCGTTAATCGGATTGCTACTGGAAAGATACTGGAAACCTGTGTACTGCTATCTACGTCAGAAGGGATATAACAACGAGCAGGCCAAAGACCTGACGCAGGGCTTCTTCCACGAGATTGTGTTGAATCTAAACTTGTTTGGGCGGGCCGATCAATCCAAGGGTCGCTTTCGATCATTCTTGTTATATGCCCTGAACCAGTATCTTATGAACGAAAAACGCAGAGAAACGGCACAGAAAAACATACCCAGGCACAAGATTGTCTCTCTGGATGATATTGAACAACCTGTTTTACCCAGAAGCGTTGTAGAGTCGAGTCCTGAGGATTCTTATAATTACGCCTGGGTCTCGGCCCTGTTGGATCAGGTTCTGTCGGATGTTAAGCGTACATGTTACGAGCAAGGGATGGAAAATCATTGGAGCATCTTCGGCGAGAGGGTAGTCCAACCTATGCTAAATAACGCCGCACCTCCATCACTGAAAAATATATGTGAGAAATACGGTATCGAAAACGAAAAGAAGGCTTCTAATATGATTGTTACGGTCAAGAGGCGTTTTCAGAGCGCTTTGAAGCAATATATCCGCAGTACTGTAGCTTCCGAGAGCCAAATGGCTGATGAATTAAAAGAAATATTGAAATTCCTCCCGAAAAAAGCGCAGCATTTTCAATAAGACGGTGATTTATTAGTGGAGCACAAGATTGCTCCACGAGTGAATCGGTATCCCGGAAAACGTACGCCAATGAAAAACCTTTGATAATTAGACAATCTTGAGGGTCTGAACATGGCAAGAGAATCAGCATTTGGAGCGGAGCCTGAGCAGTTGAGGGAGCTTCTATCCTTTGGTCTGGAGGATTTATGCGAGCAGGAGGCCGCTCCAACAGCGTCGCTGGGGGCGGTCCTTGAACGGCCCGGTGGCGAGATTGGACGCTACAAATTGCTCAGTGTTTTGGGTGAGGGGGGAATGGGGGTTGTATATTTAGCCGAGCAGGAAGAACCGATAAGACGTCGATTAGCTCTAAAAGTCATCAAACCGGGAATGGATTCGAAACGTGTTATCGCCAGATTCGAGGCGGAACGGCAGGCTTTGGCTCTTCTGAACCATCCTAACATTGCCCAGGTTTTCGATGCCGGCACGACAGAGACCGGCCGGCCGTATTTTGTCATGGAATACGTTAAAGGTTTACCGATTACCGAATACTGCGACCACCATAAGCTTCCTATAGAAGACCGGCTGAATCTATTCCGGCAGGTCTGTCTCGCCGTCCATCATGCCCATCAGAAAGGGATCATCCATCGCGATATTAAGCCATCGAACATCCTGGTCTCACTCCAAGATAACCAGCCAATCCCGAAGATCATCGACTTCGGAGTCGCCAAGGCTATTGCTCAGCCGTTGACCGAGCGGACTTTGCTCACGGAAGAAAGCCAATTGCTCGGTACACCTGAGTATATGAGTCCTGAGCAGGCGGATATGGCCACCGAGGATATCGACACCAGATCTGATATCTACTCGTTGGGTGTGCTGCTCTATGTACTGCTGACCGGTATATTGCCATTTAATTCCAGAACCTTTCGCGAAGGCGGGATTGAGCGTGTTCGAAAGGTCATCCGCGAGACCGACCCTAAGACACCGAGCACCCGCCTGACCAAGTTGGGCGAGGAGGCCAAGAAAATCGCTGAGAACCGTCGCACGGATATTCGCATTTTAGCGAAGCACTTGCACAAGGAACTCGAGTGGATTCCCCTCAAGGCGATGCGCAAGGAACGTGCCGAACGCTATCGCTCAGCTTCAGAGCTGGCCGACGACATCGAGAACTACCTCAAGGGTGAACCTCTGATCGCCGGCCCGCCGGGGACAGGCTACAAGCTGAAGAAGTTCGTGCGACGAAACCGCGTCTTGGTAGGCGGCATTGCAGCGGTGTTGGTTGTTCTGGCGGGCGGGGTCGTCGTCTCGACGCTCTTTGCCATCAGGGCAGACCGCGCCCGTTCTGAGGCGCAGCTCATTGCTGACTTCCTCGAAAACGATGTTCTGGGCTCGGCAGCCAAAGCCAGGATTGGTGAAGCAACCGTCAGCTATATTCTCGACGCCGCCTCGAAGAGCCTTGAGGGTAAGTTGCTGGACAAGCCACTCATCGAGGCACCCATTCGCGAGAGACTGGGGTGGACGTATCGATTCATTGGCGAGCCAGAGAAGGCGGAACAACACTTCTCGAAAGCAATTCAGATCTATCGACAGCACCTTGGCGAGGAGCATCCGGACACACTGCGCGCAACAGCCGACATTGGTTATGTGTACGAGGACCAGGGCCGGTATCATGACATGGAGCGGCTGTGGGCCGAGAATCTGCAAATCAGGCAACGCATCAGTGGTGCTAAAGACCAGCTCGGCATCATGAATGCGCTTGCCACGACATTCTGCTACTTGGGAAGATACAAAGAAGCGGAATCTTTGTTCGACAAGATATTACAGATAGTCCAGCGTGAGCTGGAGGAGGAGAATGTTCCTTATCTTCATTTTGTGAAGTGCAACTTCGCTAATGTGTACACAGCCCAAGGCCGATACGATGAGGCAGAGCAGCTGTTTCGCACGGCGATGGGGACCGCGAAGTGGGATGCGGAGTTTGACTGGTGCCTGCGGTACACAGCGGACCTCGCTAATATGTATAGAGAGCAGGGCCAGTATGGTAAAGCAGAGTCGCTGTTCAACAAGACATTGGAGGCACTGCGTCAGAAGCGGGGCGACGAGCACTTCCTCACGTTGTCGTCCATGTACGGCCTTGTCCGCCTCTATATAGATCAAAACCGATACGAGGACGCACAGACTCTATTCAGCGAGGCGCTCCCAATAGCTCGCCGGCGACTGCGCGAGGATCACCCTGTAACGTTGCGGTTGGTGAATACTTTTGCTGTGCTCCACACAAAGCAAAAGCAATACGATGAGGCCGAGGGGCTATTTGCTGAGGCATTGAAGGGCAGACAGCGCGAGTTAGGCGACGATCATCCAGACACGCTGGAATCCAAGAACGAGTTGGCCGTTCTGTACAAAGAGCAAGCTCGCTATGAAGATGCAGAGAAGCTATTGCTCGAAGCCGTTGAAGGCCGAATCCTCAAACTCGGTGACAAGCACCCGCACACACAGCAGTCTTTGAACAACCTGATCGACCTCTACGAAGCCTGGGGCAAGCCAGAAAAGGCCAAAGAGTGGCGAACAAAGCTGCCGCAAACAGAAGCTGTAGAAGAGTGACACAGCAACACCAAAATGGCCCAATTTTCGTCCGTCAGCCACTACAGCCTGCCTATAACCGTACAACCCCTTATCTACCCATTTTTGAAAATTGCCATCTCCATAAACCCTTATTTATAAAGGAATTATACAATAGTCAAAAATTGCAAACGTTTTGCACTAAACGGCTCCGCCGTAGGTACTTTCATGGATTCGTTACGTGATTCCTTTTCCTGGAGGGTTTTTCATTGTCGTGGATTGTGTTTATACTGCGTGGCTATTGCTCGACAACGTGTTGAGCTTCATTTTATGGTCACGTATTTTTAAGGGACGAACAATGGCTAAACGCAAAATCACTAAAAGAATTACTGTCAATCCAAATTCTGATTCAGCAGCTGTCAACGCATTGAAATGTCAATTTCTGACGGATATGGAACTGGCCGGCATGGGCGCTACATCAAGAAAGAGGTATCTCTATGTCATTGAGCATCTGATCAGGTACTACTGGTGTTCACCAGCTGAACTTACAGAGCAGCAGGTCTGTGACTACATACTTGAGTATCACCGTAAAGGCCCAGCTAAAGGCACGTTCAAACTGACGCATTTTGGATTACGATTCTTTTTTCGCCAAACGCTGGGCCGTGACTGGGATCTGTTCAAAAAAAAATGAAACCTTTGCGTCGGATGAGTTTGCCACATGCGCTTCCTCACGGAGACTGCATGCGAATCATCCATGCGGTCAGGCATCCTGTATATCGCAACTGTCTTCTTGTGATGTACAGTTGTGGGCTTCGACTCGGCGAAGCGGTCAAAATACAGGTCAGCCATATCGACAAACCCACATCTATCCTAACCATCACCGGCAAATATAACCGGCAGCGGCTGTTGCCCATTCCACCAACCACATTAAAGGCTCTCAGAGACCTCTGGAAGACTCATAGACATAAGCAATACCTCTTCCCAAACCGCTATGGTAAAACCCACGTGTCTGAGGAGATATACACACACCTGACCACGCCTATCCAATGCCAGGTCCGTAAGGCCGTAGAAAAGCTTATAACCAGCCCCATCTGAGAAGAACGGTTATGACAATCGAACTGGCCGATATCATGCGTCAGTTCGGGCCTTCATACCTGGAACGGTTTTCTGACCGAATGCCTCATTCGCACAAAAAGGTTATCTCCGACATCCAGCAATGCAGAACAGAGGCTAAAGGCGGACATATTTATCAGTGTGAACGTTGCGGCAAAAAGGTATATGTCTATCATGCCTGCCGTAACCGGCACTGTCCGGCCTGTCATAAAGACCAGATCCATCAATGGCTCGAACAACGCACCACGGAATTGTTGCCGTGTGATTATTTTCACGTAATCGTGACGATTCCGGATACTTTGCACCGTGTCTTTCGCAGCCGTCCAAAACGGATGTATTCTCTGCTTATGAAGACTGCCTCTGAGTCTCTGATACAGCTTGCAGACGATCCAAAGCATCTGGGCGGACGGGTAGGGATATTGGCCGTTCTGCATACCTGGGCGAACAATTTAACGTATCATCCGCATATCCACATGTTGGTTACCGGTGGCGGAGTAGATAATAATGGCCGTTGGATCTGCTGTAAGAAGAAATATCTGGTTCCGGTCAAAGCCCTGTCAAAACTGATTCGTCATAAGTTTAAGGCAAGGCTAAAAAGAAGAGACAATGACCTTTATCGTAGCGTTGATCCATCGACATGGTCAAAGAACTGGGTTGCTCACAGCCTGCACTACGGTCAGGGTAAATCTGTCGTATTAAACTATCTGGCTCGATATGTATTTCGGATTGCTATGACCAATAATCGGATTATAAGCATGGACCAGAGACATGTAACAATCCGCTACAAGGACCGTAAAGCCGGCAGGTGGATTACATCCAGGTTAGAAGGCTCTGAGTTCATTCGCAGGTATTTGCAGCATGTACTGCCGAAAGGATTTCATAAGGTACGCTACTATGGGATCTGGCATAAGTCCAATGCTCACCACGTAAGCACACTGGCCAACTCCATGATTTTGGCTTCTATAATATCAGGCCGGCCTATCCGGCAATCAGAAAATGAAGATTCGCCTGTTACTGACAAAACATTGAAATGCCCGCACTGCGGCAGTGACCAGCTGGTCTTGCTTGAACAGTTGCCTAGACCACGTCCACGCAGCCCATGACCTGAGATATCCACCGGAACTCTATAGGTTCCCAACATCTCTATGAATTCAAAACAATAGGTCGGTTCTAACGCATTATACCGGGCCATTGCCACCGGTTTGTCTACATGTCCAATTTGAGTTCCAAAATAGTGAATTCTGCTCGTATTTACGGCCAGAATTCACCGTTAAATCATCCATAGATTGTCCAGGCGTTGATTAGAACAGAGCAAAACCTATCAGATCGTTACCCTGCGTTTAGTGCAACATGGTTTTCGAGACGGTAAAACGTCTCGAAAAGCCATTATTAAATTCAATGTCCGGTGTCAAAGTGCCATGTTTGGCAACGTTTTCGTGCGATTGGCCATGACATAGGTAGATTATTCCGCGATGGCCGTACGGTAGTAGCTATCATCGTGCTTCTGTTTCCATCCATCGGTGGGCGCCTGAAGCGTCGGGCGGTGCTTCGCCCACATCTCGTTGACAAACTCGTCCCAGGCCTGGCCTTGTCGCGCCCACTCTTTGTCATGGTCTCGGCCGGTCGCCTCTTTGATGGTCCTGACGAAAGCGGAGTCGTCTTCGTACATCCAGCGGTCAACGTAATCGAAAAAGGCATCGTGGCCCCAGGCCTGCTCGGCCTGCATGAGCCGCAGGGCCAGGGCCTGGGCTACCCATCCAACGCTCGTGCAGCACCGGCGATAGCTCTCGCTTGTGTTCTGGCCATCCTTCCATTGCGAAGGCGGCGTATGCTCGTAGGGCCCCCAGCCGCTGCCCCGCGACCGGCCCTCACCGGTTGCCGCGTCGATCCCCGAATGCCCGGCAAAGACGACTTTAGCCCCGGTCCAGCAATCGCCGTAGGCGGTCTGCTCATCCTCGCCGAAACTCACCTTAGGATAGGACAAGCTGATGCCGGCCAGCTCATCATCGCCCAGAAGAAGTCCGGCAAAGACGATGGGCAACTTGCGCCCGCTGCCGTGCCCGCCCCAGGCCGTCCATCCGGGATGGCCCGCGCGGACCATACCACCCAGATCGATGCCCACCTGGACGAAGTTCACCAGCAGCGGCTCTTTCTGCTGCTGGAGATCGGTGCACAGCAACAATGCGGAGATGCCGACCACCCGCCCATACTCCAGGCCGTACTGCGGCATGTTCTCCACGGGCTCTTCGAAGCCAAAGAAGCATGTTCCCACCCAGGGCCGCTGGGTAAAGCGGATATACTGCCGGACCTTGGGCATGCTCTTAGTCGCGGCGGCTTTCGGCAACAGGTCCCGCTTGAGGTTCCGGGCCAGGTATATCCTCTGCCGGCGGTCGCAGAAGCCCGGCCGGAAGGCGTCCGGCGGCTGCGGCTCGCCCACGCAGGTCAGAACCGCCGCAGTGCGGATCGGGCTGCTGTCATCCACACCACGCTCGATTTTGTTCCGCAATTGGGCATGGAGCACCAGATTCTTGGGCATGCTGATCGTCGAGACAAGCGAATCGCCGGGCTTCATCGTCACCGGCAGTTTCTGAATGAGCGATGGGGTGAACCAGTTTCGTACGCCGCTGTCGTAGGCAACTTCCATTTTGGCCGGAGGATTGAGCATGAAGCCGTTGCGGACGCGATGGGCTTCCGGGCGCTCATTGTCCATGCCGTCCAGCTCGCGTCTGGGGATTTCGCTGCCGTAAAGCGGCTTGGGGTCGATCGCCTCTATAGTCACGGACCCAACGACATACCAGTCGCCGTTGACGAACTGCCCGACGCGAGCCGGCTTCTGAAACGTCCAGGTAATACCGTACTGCGAAACGTTCTGCTTCAGCATCAAGCCTTCGAGTTTCGGTGTCGCAGGAGCGTTTTCTTCGGTATAGACGATGACGGGGCGGCTTTGGCTCATCTCCGCGGCGACGGCCTCTTCTTCGTATGGGTCGGCCTCGATTATGGGAGGAACAGTAACCGGACCGCCCAGAGTAACGGACAGGTCGGCCAGCCAGATTGTCTGATCCTTGCCCCTGTCCTCATCACCCCAGACGGTGAAGATGCTGAAGCCCTTCAAACCTGTCTTACGGAAGTCCACTGCATTAACCTGTCTGTCGTTGTGAAAGACCTGCAAGCCCACCTCAGGATCGAAGTCGAAGGTCCACTTGTGCCAGCCGGCCGGGGCGCGATTCACACCGAGCCAGAACAACTTGTCGAACCAGTCCCAGCTGTCACAGGCTGTGGCGGTATAACCTTCGGAGCCACCCAGATAGCTGGCGTAGAGGATGCCGACAGCCAACACCTTCCCGTTGCTTTGCACCAGTCCCCATCGCGGGCCCAGCCGACCGGCCTTGACATCCTCGGGCGCAGTGCCATCGTCGTAGACCCAGACTTCGACCTTGCCCGATTCGTCCCTCTCGCGGAGCTTCAGCAGGGCCTTGCCGCCGGGACCGACTTTGAGCGAGCTGTTCCCACCGCCACGGCCTCTTGTCACGTCGATAGCCACGTCGCCGGTGATCGCCCAGCCAGCCAGGGTTTCTTTGCCGTCAAAGGTAAACACTTTGGCCTGCACGCCGGCAGACGGCGGGACAGAGGGCTGCTGCTCGCTCCAGACGGGGGCCGACAGAACCGCTACGGCAGCAACATACAAACTGAATACTGATGCGTGTTTCAACATGAGTCCTTCCCCTAATTGGGATACCTGCGATAATATGAGTAAGAGTACAATCTTAATGGGTTCGAATTCTAATCAGCGGCAAGGCAACTTTCAACCCGGGATTCCTGGCGATGACCAATTTTTTCCATGTTTTAGCTGTAAAAGTCGAGGTTTAAAGCAATTAAGCTATGAACACTGGTTGAAATGTCGTAACGAGGATGCCTCAAAAAAAATTGTGGCGACGGAGATTTTTAGTATTTGGCATTGAACTCTTCATAGGTGGCCGGCGTGCTTTGTATGACTACTACCTGTAAACTAACCTGCTGAATAAGCGAAACAGAGTGGCCTTTCCTTCATCATTTCCCTTTCCTACCAAACCTTCCTTCTGTGTTCATAGTGAATTTGTCACATGCTGTGTCAATGGCTTGAAGTGTTTCCTCTGTTGATAAGCCGGAGGAGTTTTTAGCAGCCTCTATCATCGTCTGGCATTCATTAGAATCCATGAAGCGGACTGCCTCCAGCAATTGAGCTTGGTCTTCACTCGGAATTACAAGAAATCCATGTTTGTCTGCATGGATCAAATCTCCGGGCTTAACGGCACGTCCAAAAACTTCTACTTCACAATTCCAACGTACAGGGTGGCTATATGCATGTCCAACACACAAACGCTTTGCAATCGCCTTGAATCCCACATTGAACATTTCATTGAGGTCCCTGATTGCACCATCAGTTATTGTCCCTACACATCCTAAGGCCTTATGAATGCTGCTGTTTACTTCCCCCCAGAAAGAACCGAATGTTCGCGGCTTATCCAGGTCTTGCACTACTACTATCTTAGGCCCGGAAAATGATGCAATATATCGCCGATACTCACTCCATGCTTTTGGATTTTGCCTGGGGTGTTCAGGATTACCTGGTTCTATTACAACAGTCATGGCATATCCGTCCATTGGACCCATTTCCGGCATGAAATCCCTGCATTCTTCAAGATTGAAGGCGTCTTTACCGGCATCCAATTTAGTAATTTGTTCCCAGCCATTATAAATCGTTGGTGTATTCCATCGCTTTAATTCCAGCAATTCTGCATGAGATAATGGAGGTTGATTCGCTTTTTCCATTTCTTTTTGTCCTCACATCAGTAATGAAGTGTTAAATTAGTATCATACACAGATGTCAATACAAGAGCGCCGGTGACAAATCAGCCGACTAATTAAAATATCCTCCGATTAGAAGGGGATGCAGTCTCATTTTCCATCCCAAATAGTTGCTGCAATATAGCGCTCTGGAGACTGATAATCACAAAAATAGTAAACAAAAATAATTTTTCCATCCGAACGTTGGACAGACCGAACATATCCAAGATCCCTGCCAGCACCATCATCACGCAAATGTATGGGACTGCTCCATGTTTTCGCATTATCACTGCTTATTTGTGCGCTAATTCCATATGGTTCGGCTCGATACCCATACGATAGGCAAAGTCTGCCATCGGTGAGTCGTATCAAACTTGGTGGATTGCCTTCACCCAGATCGGATGCCGGTTCGCTCAGAAATCGCCAGTTCTTTCCGTCATCTTCGGAAATATATATCTCTATCCATCTTCTGTTACTTTCACGTCGGCGAACTGAGGAAAGTAGAGTCGTTTTCGACAGACGAACAGTCGAGGGCATAATTGAAAATCCTTCCGGCTCAGGTGCTATCCATGAAACAAAATCCCAGCTTTTACCTCCATTATACGTTCTGGCACAAAACGGACGCCCCTCTCTGCCATTTTTCTTTGCTGCGGTTAAGAATAACACACAGTCGTGCTTGTCGTTGACTATATAGTCTGTTCTCGCTGCTATCCCATCTAAATTTTGCACTTTGAGAATATAAGGGCCGTCCCAATTTTTACCTCTGTCATAAGAATAGTAAAACAAAGATGGCCCCACATTATTATCTAACATTCGAAGGGTCATCGCAAAATCAGGGTGAGTAAATTCTATTCCTCCCGGACAATCAAGCGGTGTTTTGGGGATCAGGTGTGGCGGTTGTGTCCCATGCAATGCCGCACCATAAGGAATTATAACACCTTTTTCAGAGGGATTCTCGATGGACCATGTTTCGCCACCATCCAAGCTTCGTGCGAAGAGGTGTTCTTCTGGACGTTCACGATCAATCGCATGGCGGTCTGGTCCCAAATCTTTATAATATCCGCGGCTAAAACCAAATAAGATTTCATTTCCCCATGACCAGATTCCATGATTGGCCGGCCAACCACCAAAACGATGCTTCTCTCGATAGATTGTGATGTGTTTAATTCCTTTAGGATTTCCTGCAAGTAAATCATTTGAAATGAAAAAGTTTGAAATTGCCACGCACACAAGCAGGGCTGTTATCGAACCACAATACATACCTTTTACTCTCCAGCATCTATTCATTCGGCTTCTCATACCAATTAAGATTTCCCATACTCAGAATACATGTAATGTCATATTACTCCATCGCCAACGATTGTTTCACATTGAAATGATGGAGAACAGTTTAATCTGCTTGAGTCGAGTTTTGAACAAAATTTGCAGAGGCTTCGGCAGCAGAATAGATTTTTACAACCTTCTCTAACATATCACTGCGATTGCTGTAAATAGTTAGCGCACGCGGAGCAAGCATTCCCAAAGCATCAGGAACATCGCATACTCTGAGAACATTCAGAAACTGAGGCGATTCGATGTCCATATGAGATAATGGAGGTTTATTCAATATTACACCGGCAATCTCAGGCTCCCATAGGGCGGCGTAGGCCGCGAGGACACCGGCAGCACCTTCACCGAGCACATAAACGGGGATATTATTATTGTTCTTACCGTGTAGATAGCGGGCAGTAGCAATAATATCCCACACACGTCCGGTATCGACGGTACGTCCAAGTAGGACATGAGAGCGCTCGACATAATTGGGCGGATTCTTGCGAGTCCAACGCGTCTGGCCAACACCGCGAGGGGCACATAAATACACACTGTCACCAAGCTCACACATACGTCGTGCCCAGTTGGGCACACTTTCGTTTGAATCAGGATTTCGTACAATCATCAAAATACGCTTCGTATCCCTGACTGAATTAA
>Ga0315294_10005249_pt1 | contig 14203 bp, 10 predicted proteins | sample YL17G13_40_MG_FD_203626 | JGI IMG/M metagenome (GOLD analysis project Ga0315294, IMG submission 203626) | Sediment microbial communities from Yellowstone Lake, YNP, Wyoming, USA - YL17G13_40 | ecosystem: Environmental > Aquatic > Freshwater > Lake > Sediment | place: USA: Wyoming | collected... | reverse complement strand
AGAACCGCCTTGTGATAGGCGCGCAGAGTGCTCAGCATGGCTTCCGGTACGAACTTGCCATCGGGGCAATAGGTTTTCTCTGCAACGGTGATCGAGAATCCCGGCGCATTACTCTGCTTGGGGACGTCGACTCCCATTTTTAGCAACCACGCCATCACCTCGCCCGGGGCTATGGTGTCGGCAAAATATGCAATCTTTTCGTGTTCATACAGGCCAGCACTCAAGAATTTCCTAATGACTTCTCGTCGTTCGTTCTCGTCGTCGTAGATCAGGCACATATGAGTGCCCACGGGGAATCGCTCATCACAGAATCCCATTGAGGTCTGTCGTTGTGTTTGGTTCATAGACACCTCCTCGTTCTCGAGTTAAGTTGCTCCCGTGATTTATCTTTATCGTTCATTCCGCCGCCTTTTTTAATTCAAAACTCTCCGGTAAATTCATATCATACTCCGATCAGCTCGAATATCTTCGCCTTCAATTCCCTTAGATCAATCGGTTTCATGAAAAATCCGGCGACTCCGCTCGATGGTTTGAGAAAATCATCCCCCAGGTGCTGGTATGCCGAACAAACAAGGATCGGTAAACCGACACCCCGTTCCTTAAGCCGGTTGATCAGATCGATGCCGTTCAAGAGGGGCATTTTAATGTCCACGATCATCAGGTCGAATCGTCCGGTCGTGGCCAGGGTCAGGGCCTCCCGGCCATCCACGGCCGTCGTTACCTCCCAGAAATCGCCCAGAGCCTCCTGCAGCAGCAACCTAATCGACTCTTCATCGTCGCAGACCAATACTTTCTTTTTTCCCATTTTTTCGACCATACTTTTCCTTTATTAAATTATATGCTATTGTTGGATGCCGGGAAATAAGATAGTATACCTAATTACGCTTAGGCAGTATTACGTATACCAAATGGTTTGAATCGGGGATTTTTTACCCCGTTAGAGAAAGCCACCGTCGCGAAGTGCCCCTGTTAGAGGACGAAGTTCTCTAACGGGGTTTACTTAAGGGGTATTTCCGCGGTAATGATCGTGCCGGAACCGGGTTTACTGACAATACTAAGCGTACCGCCTACCAATTTGGCCCTTTCCTTCACGGATAAAAGACCATAATGCACTTTTTTGCCCTGGTCAATTAGTGAGGTTGAAAAACCGGCGCCATTGTCTTTGATCTTGATGACTATTAGATTCCGATATAACGTTAGCGTAATGGAAACCGCGGTCGCGCGGGCATGTTTATAAATATTCATCAGCGCTTCCTGGACGATTCGCAAGATATTGGTTTTTAGAAAAAAGTTGATGTTTAGAAATCTGGAAGGATGATTAAAATAGAGCGCGACGCCGGTTCCGGAAAATCTCAAATCAAAGGATTTTCTAATTCCCTGGATCAGGGTGATATTAGGATCCTCCAGGGGTTCGATATGGCTTATAAGAACGCGTCCCCGGTTTATGACGGATTTAATGTTTTCGATCAGTATCTCCCTCTTCCCTGGTAAATTCGGGTCATCATTCCGGGCGTCGATATTCTTAACAAAATAAAGCATGCCGGCGAGTTCCTGGAGCAGGCTATCGTGGATCTCCGAAGCCAGGTAGAAACGCTCCTTTTCCTGGGTGTCGATCGTTAGTCTGGTCAGTTCGATCATCCTATTGCGTTCGATTTTCAATTCGTCGTGGGTCTGATTTAACCTGACCTGGATATGGTGTTTGACAATACTGGCAGAGATTATATCGCCGGTGGTTTTCAGCAACCGGACATCTTCGTCATCCCAGATTCGTTCCGGGATTTTGGAAAAAACGTCGATCGTTCCAAAAAACCGGGTTTCGTAAAATATCGGGATAATCAAGATCGCCTTGATGCCATGTTTCCGGTATAATTTACGGCTTCCTGAAGCGGGCGGTAAATCCGCGGCCAAAATATTTAGAATCTTGCCGGATTTCAACTTGCCGAAATCCCAGGGATGATTTTTTTCTGTGATACCCTGGAATTCCGCTTTAAGCGATTTCGTGCCCGGTTTCCGCCATTCATGCGTGTTGTCGAGGATCGTCCGATCCTCATCCAGTTGAAAAATTCCCAGCCAGTCGGCGTCGAGCGTCTTTCCTAAATAAGCCAGAATGCAGGCGATCGCGATGTTTATATCCGATGTTTTGACGATCATCTCGGACGTCTTCGCCAAAGTTTTTTCCACCTCCAGGCGGCGGGTAAGGGCATGCTCGTATTTTTTTCGTTCCGTGATGTCAGTCAGAAAATTCAAAGTCGCGGGTCGACCTTCCCATTTTATCAGCGCGGATCTGATCTCAACCCAAAGAAACTTGCCGTCCCGATCGACAACCCGAAACACATACTTATCGGGAACAACTTGGCCGGCAATTCTCCTCCGGTAACGGTCCGCTACCATAGCCCGGTCTTCGGGATGAATGAAGTCGGTAAATGAACGGGCAAGCAGCACCCGTTTCGAGTATTTTATCATTTCGACGGTTCGGTTATTTACAAACTTCAACCGGCCATCTTGGGCGACGACGATCGCCTCCCGGGCGTTCTCCACGACCAGGCGATATTTCTCCTCGCTTTCCCGCAGGATAACCTCCACCCGCTTGCGGTCGGAGATGTCTTTGGCATACAGGTTCACGTAGCCGTAGTCGACAACGGGTACTATGGACACGCTGAACGTCCGATCCTTTACTCGCAATTCAATGTCGACCGAGTGCTTCTTAGCAAGCGTCTCCCTGATTCGCTTCTTCCATTCGGCGTTGACCGTGCCGCCGATCTCGGCGCCCAACGCGGGTAGGAGGGCGTCCGACGCCGCATTCGCGTATTCCATAATGCCCTGGGCAGAAAACCGCAGTACCGGATTCGTATTTTCCGAAGGAAACCGTGAAAGCCGTTCGATCTGCTCCTCTGCCCTATTTCGCTCGGTTATGTCGCGGATTATCACCACGATGCTCGAGTATCCGGCTTTCGGTTCTCGGATCACCGTAAACGAGATAAGGACATAAACAAACGAACCATCCTTACGGCGTAAAGTCACCTCCCCATTCCACCGGTCGGTCTTTAGTATTTTATTAACGGAGATTCCCTTAATTTCTTTGGAGTAGCGCATTCTGGTAACCTTTTCGAGAGGTTTCCCGATAACCTCATAAGCCTGGAATCCGAACAATTTTTCCGCCGCCCGATTCCAGGTCTGGATTTTAAAAGTCAGGTCGGTGGTGATGATCGCGTCGGAAACATGGCTCAGCATATCAGCCTGGAAATGAAGCTGGATTTCTGCACGTTTCTGCTCCGATATGTCGGAAAAAATACCGATCGATCCTATCGCCCGCCCCTGGTCGTTGAGCACCGGCGAACCGCTGATTTGAATCCAAACATGTTCGCCGTTTTTCTTTTTCAAACGGATCTCATATTTATCGGCGATTTTTCGGTGGCGCAGGGCGTTTTTCACTTTGATAACCGCCTGTTCCAACGGATCAAAAAGCAACCGATATGCGATTTTACCGACCAATTCTTCGCGGGCGTAACCGGTCATCCGGCATAGATTGTCGTTGACATACAGCACCCGATCCTGGTTGTCAACCTGGATAAAACCGTCGTTGATGCTGTCAATCAGCGAGTGGAACCTTTTCTCCTGGTCGCGGAGTTTGTCCTCCGCGGTTTTACGCTCGGTGATATCCCGGATGACGCCGATCGTGCCCTGAAATATTTTTAAGCTGGTCTTACGGCGTTCTTCATAACGGCCGGCGGCGCTGATATTACCCCAGGCGATTATACTCCCGATCCTTCCCAGCGGCGGATGGATTTTTCCGAAATCTATCTTTGAGATCAAACGGATCTCCAGATTCCGGGTTTGCCGGGCTCCGGTCCGGCGCTCGTCGAATAGTTTCGGCGCGTTACTGTCGCCCGTGACCTTGCCCTTCAGCGCCGGAAGGATGAATTCCCGGCTGATCCGTTTTCGATCCGCGGGATGGATGATCCGCCAAAAATGCCGTCCGATGAGGTCGGTTGACTCGTAGCCTAAAATCCGGATCGCCGGATTGAGGTATGTAAACCTGCCGTTCGGATCAATAATATAAACGATGTCCGGTAATTGATCGAAAATCTTAAAATACTGGTCGAGCGGTGTTTGATCGGGATTGATTATATTACTTTTTATCCGGGTCGTGCCGGTCATCGGACGATGGTCGCGGGAGATTTTCAAATCACATCGACCAGGCCGGCTTTGACGGCATACTTGATGAGGCTGGCGACGTTTTTAACCCCGATTTTCTTCATGATGTTGGCCCGGTGATGCTCCACGGTCCGGTTGCTGATGCTCAGCTTGACCGCGATCTTCTTGTTCGTATCGCCCTCGGCGGTGAGTTTCAGGATCTCCCGCTCCCGCCCGGACAATACGCGGAACGGCGAGTAATCGTCGGTTTTCGCGTTTCGTTCGAGCAGGTTTTTTATCACGTCGCCGGTAAAAGAGGAAGAAACGTAGATCTTGCCGCTCCGGATCTGCTGGATCGCGGAAAGCAATTCGGTATCGGCGTCTTCTTTGAGGATGTAGCCCTGGGCGCCGCCCGTAAGACATTCATACACGTACTCCTCGTTTTTATGCATGGTGAGAACGAGGATCATTATCCCTTTGTTGAATTTCCGGATTTTCTGAATGAGCTCGATTCCCCGGAGGTTGGGCAGGGAAATATCCAGCAGGATCATGTCGGGCTGAAGCTTCCTTAACTGGGGCATTACCTGAAGACCGTCGCCGCATTCGCCGACCACCTTTAAATCGTTTACCTCCTCGAGGATTCTCCGCAATCCCTGCCGGATCATCGTATGGTCGTCGGCGATAAAAATTTTATACATTCTTTTCATTATAAACAGTAATTAATTTATGTCAATGCGCAATTAATACAGGCTCGAGCGGTCCTCGAGGAATTCGGGCGACAGGACGCCGTCGGAAACCAGTCTGCGCCGCGACTGCTCCAAGCTCTGCATGCCGCACTGCCGGCCGGTCTGGATCACCGATTCGAGCTGGTAGATCTTTTGTTCGCGGATCAGGTTGCGCATCGCCTGGGTGGCGACCAGAATTTCAAAAGCCGCGACCCGTCCGCGCTGGTCTTTTTTGGGATAGAGTTTTTGCGCGATTATGCCCTGGATGGAGTCTGAAAACATGATCCGGATCTGGTCCTGCTGGGCCATGGGGAAGGCGTCGATGATCCGCGTAACCGTTTTCGGCGCGCTGGACGTGTGCAGGGTGCCGAAGACCAGGTGGCCGGTTTCGGCGGCGGTCAGGGCGAGCGCGATCGTTTCCAGGTCCCGCATTTCTCCGACCAGGATATAATCGGGATCTTCGCGGAGGGCGCCCCGTAAAGCCGAAGCGAACGACAAAGTATCGGTGCCGACTTCCCGCTGGTTAACGAGACATTTTTTGGAATGGTGGATGAACTCGATGGGATCCTCGATGGTGATGATATGGCCGTCATTGTTGGTATTTATGTGGTCGATCATCGCGGCCAGAGTCGTCGATTTGCCGCTGCCGGTCGGTCCGGTAACCAGGATCAGGCCGTTCTCCAGGTCGATTAACTCCCGCATCACGTCGGGTAATCCCAGGTCCGCCATGGTCGGGATTTTTTCGGGGATCACCCGGAACGCGCCGCCCAAGCCCTGCCGTTGATGGTAAATGTTCGCGCGGAAGCGGCTGATCTCAGGCAGGTTGAGGGCGAAATCCAACTCGCGGTTTTTTTCGAGCGCTGCCGCTTGTTCGAGAGTGATGACCTGTCCCAGCAATTGCTGAACGAGCGCCCTATCGGTCAACCGATCCTCCAATTGGGTCATCACGCCGTGCACCCGGAGCATGATCGAGGAACCGGAGCTTATGTGCAAGTCGCTGGCGCCCCGTTCGACGGCTTGTTTCAAGAGCTTATGCATTTCCGTCATTTTCGCCTCCCGCCGGCGCCGGCTTTATATGTAGGTTCAGGCTCGTCCGGGCTTTTTTGCGGGTAACCCGTCCGCCGGCTTCGGTGATCTCGATCCAGGCTTCGGCATCCTGGATCCGGACCGAGATCAATCCCGGCGTTTCCGTTTCCATGGACCGGTCGGCTTGCTGTTCAAGGAAGAATCGGTTAAGCAGCATCTCGATCTTTTTAGGTTCCGCCCCCGAAATCACCACGTTTTTGGTGGTCTGTTCTTTCAGCTTTTGGATACCCGAGACGTTCGTGGGATCACCGATCGCGATGAAGATCCGGTCCTCGGTTTCAAACAAGGGTAGTATAAAGTTATCATAGAGTAATTTTTCCGGGAACGAATTGATCAATTTCTCATCCATCATTTCCGGTCGGAGATCAACGAAGGGAATATCGGCCTGATCGCTCAGGATCCATAATAGGTCTTTCGACGTGATGTACCCGAGGTCGATCAGTGTCTCACCCAACTTTTTGCCCAGTTTTTTTTGCGCCGCCAGGGCCAGTCCCAATTGCTCGGTTGTAATGATGCCCCGGCTGATCAGCATTTCGCCGACCATTAACTTCAAGGGACTCTCCGGAGGATGTTTTCCATTACCATTTATGAGCCTATTATTTCGAAGATCTTCGACTTCAGGGTCTTGATATCGAAGGGTTTGGTGATGAACGCTGCGACGTCCGATGTTCGGACGACGACGTCGTCCGCCATCAAGCGGTAGGCGGAACATATGATCACGGGGATTTTTATCCCGCGCTCGCGGATCCGCTGGATTACATCCAGGCCATGGATACTGGGCATTTTAATGTCGATGATCAGGAGGTCGAACTGTTCCTTGGTCACCAGCTTCAGGACATCGCGGCCGTCCGCGACCTCCACCGCTTCGTATTCGTCTTTCAGGGCCTCGGTCAGTAACAGCCGGATGGTTTCTTCGTCATCGCAGATCAATATTCTTTTTTTCATATAACCCCCTACTTTGGTCCGTCGGTTTGGAGAATGCGTAAATAAATCCGGAAGATCGTCCCCTCGCCTTCTATGCTTTCAACCTCGATCTTGCCGCCGTGCTCGTCGGCGATTTTCTGCACGATCGCCAGACCAAGTCCTGTCCCGCGTTCCTTGGTCGTGAAAAATGGCGTAAAAAGGTTGTTCAGGAATTTGCGCGGGATGCCCGGGCCGTAATCCCTTATTTCCGTAACCGCCCAAATTCCGTCATTAGAAAAATTGATATCCAGTTTCCCGCTTTCGCCCATCGCCTCGATCGCGTTATTGATGAGGTTCATGAAAAGCCGGCGCAGGGATTCGGCTTCGCCGGAAATCGGAAACGGATCGCCGGTAACGTTTACCTTGATGCGGACATCCTTGATCAATGTCTCGATCAAAGAACGCAGGTTGATTTCCTGCGGTTCGACTTTGCGTTTGGTTCGGGCGAAAGCCAGGATGTCGTCGATTATATGGTTTATCCGCTGCGACCCTTTATGGATTTCGTCGGTGAACAACTCGATTTTTTTCTGGTCCGTGGTCGTCGGAAGCAACTGGGCGAATCCATCGATCGCGGTCAGGGGATTTCTTATTTCGTGGGCGACCCAGCTTGCCATCTTGCCCAGATAGGACAGTCTCTCCGCATGTTTTAATTTTTCCTCCAGGGAGCGAATCTCGGAAAGGTCTTTGAAGATCGCCACGCAACCCGGGACGTGCGCGCCGTGGCCGGGTATGGGCGAGACGGAAAAGCCGATTGGGATATCCCGGTTATCCGATCCCCGCACGGTTACCTCATCGCGGCTGACCGCCAACCCGGTCCGGATCGTCTCGGCCATTTTGTCCCATAACGCGGATAACCCCTCGAGACCCTTGATATTGGAGCCAAGGATCGGATCCTTTTTCAATCCGAAAACACGGCACGCTTCCGGATTAAGCGTAGTAATTTCTCCGTCCCCCTTTGTCGCGATCACGCCGCTCGGCACGCTGTCAATGATCTTCTCATTGTAAACCCGCAATTCGATTTCTTTAGCGGCGATCTGGGTAACCTGCTTCTGGAGATCCTCGTTATATTTTTCCAGTAACTTTTTTTCCTTCAATTCTTTGCGGGTGGATTCAGACCACAGGCTGCTGACCAGGGAGATGATGAACAGGAAAGGGATCTTGATCAAAATCGGCGCGCTGAAGAAAGAAACCCCGGGATGGGACCGCAAGGTCAGCCAGATGTAAATAATGCACGACACCACCGCGATCGGAATGCTGCCCGCTATATCCTGGCTGACCGAGGCGACAAAAATAACCAGGAAATAAATGAGGTAAAAATCGGTTTCAATCCCCTGGGTAAGGTAGATGGCCAGGGAAATGGTGATGATATCGAAAAGGAACACGAAAAAAGAGAACCGGCTCTTCTTAAACAACTCATTGGGGATCAGATACAGGACCAAATTGGACAGAAAATAAACCAGGGCGATCAAGTACCCGGGCTCCCAGACGTGCAATCCCTTCTTGGAGTAAACCATGATCAGGATCGTCGCCAGGATCATGATGAACCTGAGGAATAAGAGCAGCTTTTTATTGGTCATTATCTTTTCCTATCATATCCGATTGGAGAATTATAGCGTGACAGGCGGCAGTTGTCTATGCGAACTATTACCTATTAATCCCGTTAGAGAACTCCTTCCTCTAACGTAAATGCGCTACGGCGATATTAAATCCCCGTCAACTTTATTCGAGAAAACCACCGATTCTAATCGGTGGTTTTCTCTAATGGGATAAAATCTCACGCCCGCCTCACAATCCTTTGGCGCGGACAAGACCGGTGAATAGGATCCGCGCACTTGACTTTGTGCGGAGTTTAATTATATTTGATGGATCATCGACAGTCAGGTCGTCTATGACCTGGAAAAGGACGGTACGGCATTTTAAACCAAGAAGCTAAAAAGCCCCTTTCGAAGCAATGGTTGCTTGGTCTTTGGTTGTTGATTTTATGCGCCGGGTCGATTTTCCTTCCCCTCCGGACCGGACCGCTTTTCGTCGATGACGCCTATATAACCTTCCGCTACGCGGAAAACATCAGCGACGGCGCGGGTTTCGTCTACAATCCGGGCGAGAAAGTCCTCGGCACGACCACACCGCTTTATACCTTGCTCCTCGCGGCCCTGCATAAGATCGGGATCGGCACCCTGGCCGCGGCCGGCGGGCTAGGGATCGCATTTTCGTTCATGGCCGCGATCCTGGTTTTCCTGATCCTCCGCCATTTCGGCCGGCCGGAATTAGGCATGGCTTCTTCTCTCCTGCTCTGCGTCCTCTCGCCCTGGACGCTCGCCGCCTTATCCGGAATGGAAACCACCCTTTACGCGAGCCTGCTTCTGCTCGCGTTCCTGCTTTTCTTGGAAAAAAAATACGGCGCGGCGGCGGTTGGCGCGGGGCTGGCGACCCTGACCCGGCCCGACGGGATCGCGCTGGCGGCGGTCCTCCTCCCTTTCATCTTGGTCCGGGGCCGCAAACCGGCGCTTTCATTCCTCCTGGGTTATATCCTGACCGTATCGCCCTGGTTGATCTTTACCTGGGCCTATTTCGGTTCGGCGATCCCGCAGACCGTGATCGTGAAAAAATTGATCCACCCGGAGCCATGGTGGCTCGTGCTCGGTGAATTCGGCCGGCGATTCATCGACCATCCCGGCCTGGCTTGCACCTCGGCGCTTTTTGTCGCGGGCCTCGCCGCCGTGGGCTTTATCCGCCGCGAGCTGCTGCCCGCCGCGATCTGGATCCTGGTTTACATCGCCGGATACGCCGCGGCCCAGGTCCTGACCATCGGATTCCCGTGGTACTTCGCGGCCCTGGTCCCGTTTTATATCGTGGTCAGCGCGGCCGGCATCGATCTTTTATTGACCCGCTGGCCCTTACGCTGGAAATGGCTTATCCCCCTGCCCCTGGTCATCGTCGCAGCCCTTTATTTGGGACCGGCGGTCCGGGCAAGACAGCAGGAGATGCGGATGCGGGAATCGGCTTATAAAAAAATCGCGCTTTGGATATTGCGCGGCTCGGCACCCGGAGATAAAATATATGCGGGCGAGATCGGCGCCCTGGGTTATTATCTCAAAAACCGGTATATCATCGACAGCTCGGGTTTGATATCGCGCGCCGTCTATGACCTGCGCAAAAAGGACAAGGACGAGCTCGTCCGCGCCGATCCGGACGCCAAATGGTTTTTTGAAGGGACGCCGTGGTGGAGCTGGGAGGTCATCGTCCGCTATAAGCCAGACTATATCACCAGCCGGGCGATCTGGCTGCACCTGCCCACGCTCGCCCGGACCCGGGAGTTCCAGGCGCGTTACGAGAAGATCTCCGACCCGGGGCTACAGGTCGGCGGCAACGTCGTTTACAAAAGAAAATAATCCTTCCGAAAAAATCCCATCCTGAAAAATCTTCTTGACTTTTCTCGTTTTTTGAATATAATGTCAAGTTATGAATAAACTAGAACCCACCAATTCCTTCCTCACCGGATCATCCGTCATCGTCACGGTCATTATTACCCTTAGGAGACTGGGCCTTATGACCCCTTAGGAAGAACCGGAGGGGAATAATAGGGCTCACCAGAGATGGTGGGCTTTTTTGTTGTCTTTTTCTGGAAATAAAAAGGAGGCAAGATGGAAAAAGTAAAGATCTTCGATACGACCCTGGGAGACGGCGCGCGCACCCCGGGCTTCGGCATGAACGTCGGGGAAAAGCTGCGCCTGGCGCGGCAGCTGGAAAAAATGAACGTCGATGGCATCGAGGCCGGATTTCCCATCGCCTCGGGCGAAGAATTCGCGGCGGTCAGGACCTTGGCCCGGGAGATCCGGGGGATGACCATCGCCGGACTGGCCCGGACGGCCGAGGAGGATATTGTCCGGGCCATCGAGGCTTTGGAAAAAGCCGACCGGCCGCGCCTTCACGTCTTTAGCGCGACCTCGGATATCCTCTTAGAAAGAAAGTTGAAGCTGACCCGTACCGAAACCATGGAAAATGCGGCGCAGGCCGTGCGCCGGGCTCGCAAGTACATCGACGACATTGAGTTCACAGCTGAAGACGCCACGCGTTCGAACTGGAGTTTTCTCGCCGAAGTTTTTTCGGCGGTCGTCGCCGCCGGCGCGGTAACGATCAATGTAGCTGACACGTTCGGTTACGCTACGCCCGAGGAGATCAGCCAGCTGACTGAATTCCTCTTCATCCATGTCCGGGGTTTGAAGAACGCAACTCTAAGCGTCCACTGCCATAACGATCTGGGTTTGGCCGTGGCAAATTCCCTGGCTGCTCTGCGGTCCGGCGCGCGGCAAGTCGAATGCGCGGTCAACGGCAGCGGCGAGCGGGCGGGCAACGCCGCGCTTGAGGAGATCGTCATGACCCTGGAAACCAGGCCGGAGTTGTATCCCTTCGAATCTGGGGTCGTAATCCGGGAATTATACCCAGCCAGCCGGCTGTTGATCGAAATCACGGGTGTTCCGGTCCAGCCCAACAAGGCGGTCGTCGGGGCCAACGCCTTCGCCCTTGAACCGGGTATCAATTAAGCGGGCATGCTTGAGGGCCGGGTCGGATCTCGTTCCTTAGACAAAAATCCCGCGACCGACCATTACAACTTTACCGCCGACGTGGATGTGGATCCGTTCGGCGGTTTTATATGCCTTGAGATATAGCAAAGAAGGTCGGTTGATCTCGTAACCCTGCTCGACCCGGATATCGATCTTAGGCTTGTTGAAATATCGGTGTTTGACCAGGTAAGCCGCCAAGCAGCCATTCGCGCTGCCGGTCGCCGGGTCTTCGGGGATCCCGTAGAGCGGGGCGAACATCCGGACGTTGAGATCGTTCCGCGCCGAATACGTTTGCGGGCAGAAAACAAGGATGCATCGGGCCTGGGCGCCCTTCAGGGCTTTAAGAAAAAGACCGCGGTCGGTTTCGATCATCTTTACGGCCTTTAATTTGCGAAGCGGGGCGATCACGAATGGCACGCCGGTCGATACCTCCTCCACGGGAAAACGGTCGTCGATATCGGCCCGGTCGATGCCCAGGGCTCCGGCGATCGATGACGGATCGAATGACCGGCCGAAGGTCGGCGGGACCTGCTCCATCCAGAGGATACCCGGTTTCCGCTTCCGGTACGAAAAATCCACTGGGATCGAACCGACTTTCAGGTTGAGGCGGATCCTGGGCACCGCCGCGCGGACGATCGCCTGCTGGATGACATAAGCCGTGCCCAGGGTGGGATGGCCCGCGAACGGCATTTCCTCTTCGGGCGTGAAGATCCGAACATCGTAACCGCCCGCGCGCGGCCGGCGGGACAGGACGAAAGTCGTTTCGGAAAAATGCATTTCCCGGGCGATTTTCTGCATCTCTTTTACGGTTAACCCGCTAACGTTCAGAAAGACCGCGAGCTGGTTCCCCGCGTATTTTTTTTCAGCGAAGACGTCGACGATATAAAATTCATATTTTTTCATTTCTCACGCTCTCCCGTTCCCGGCCGGTCAGGCCGACCGGTCCCGGAGCAGGCGGACCGCCTCGGCCGGGGGGCTCGTGATCCCGGCCTCGGCCAATTTTTTGACCAGTAGTTCGTATTGGCTTTTAACCGTTCGCGGATCGCCCAGCGCGGAAGCGCAGCGCATGATCGCGATGTGGATTTCCTCGTCGTAATCATCCATGGCGAGCGCCCGGCGGTAGAACTCCAATGCCGTCTTGTATTCCCTGGCCGCCGCGCAATGCTTGCCCATTTTCTTCAGGATCCGGATGACCTTTTGGCGGTAAGAAAGCCGGACATTCTCGCACCATTCATCGACGATATCCAGGCCAAAGTCACCCCGATATAACTCGAGCGCGCGCCGGTAGAGGCCAATCGCCTCCTCCTGGTGACGACCTTCCGCAACCTCCGCCTCCCGCACCAGGTCGTCGAATTCCTGGACATCGGTCCGCACCAGGAACCGCTGGTCGAGGAAGTATTTCTGATTTTTGAAGTTGATGATCCCCTTGTTCTCGATCTCCGTGTTGCTCAAATCGTTCAATATGCTCCGCAGCGACGATATCTCCACCTGCAGGCTGTGCGCCGCTTCCCGCAGGTCCTTGTCGGGCCAGAAGGCGTCGATCAGCTGGTCTTTGGTGCAGCCGTTGGGCCGGTTGATGATCAGAAATACGAAAAGCGCCTTGCCTTTCTTCGTCCGCCAGTGCGGCGTGATCGACTTATTCCGGCTGTTGCGGACTTCCAACGGTCCGAAGAAATTGCCGGCGATGTCGTATATGCCCTTCTTGATCTGCTGCCGGGCGAGCAGGATCCGGGCGGCATCCGTATTTATCTCGCCGAGGATATTCAGCAGATAGTTATGGTTCGGGCCCGGGCGCAAACCGATCTCGATCAAACTCAGGTCCCAGCGTCCCTCGTCGATCAAAAATCCTTCGTACCGGTTTTTCTGGGCGTCGGCCAGGACCCGGTCCATGCAGTCCCTTGCTTCCGCGCCGCGTCCGGTCTTCAGGTAATAACGGGCCCGGGCGTATTCGGCCGCCATGATATGGTAATGGTTACCGATCCTTATCGCCACCCGGCGCGCCCGATCCAGGAGCATCCGCGCCTCGGCGTAGTTCCCGTCCGCGATCTCCAGGGTGCCCCGGACCAGAAAATAATCGATGTTGATCTGGGGCGAATCCTTGGGGAGCAGCCGGGTATCGACTTTGTTCAACAGGTTACGGGCCGTGAGCAGTTCGCCCAGCCGGATATGGATGTTGCTGAGGTATAGCCGACCGTAAAAATCCAGGAACCGTTCGTTGAATTCCCGATTCATCTCCAGGACCCGCTCGTAATTGGCGATCGCTTTCCGGTTCTCTCCCTGGTACTTGTAAAGATCGGCTCGGTAGAAGATACTGAACATCAAAGTCCGCTGGTCATTGTATTGTTCGGCGATCTTTTCGGCGCAGCCCAGGTAATAAAGCGACTTTCCCAGATTATGATTGTTGAGAGCGACAAAGGCGGCGTCGGTGTAGAGCTTGCCAAAATCTACGGGGATCCGGTCTTCACCGAATTTAAGGAAGAGATCGTTGAAGGTCTCGTCGGCCCGCTGGTAATCGGACATGGCCCAATATAGGTACCCGTAGTTCTTCAGGACGTTTATCTCATCGCCCGGATCCCGCATCCTTCTCGCCAGCTTCAAAGCGGCGGCGAGATTCTGTTCCGACTCCCGATACCGGTCGTAGATCCGGTATATTATTCCCAGCGCGATCAGGATCTCAAGCCGGGTCTTGGGTTTGATCTTTTCCGCGTATCGATAGGCCCGATTCATGTC
>Ga0315294_10005248_pt1 | contig 14203 bp, 11 predicted proteins | sample YL17G13_40_MG_FD_203626 | JGI IMG/M metagenome (GOLD analysis project Ga0315294, IMG submission 203626) | Sediment microbial communities from Yellowstone Lake, YNP, Wyoming, USA - YL17G13_40 | ecosystem: Environmental > Aquatic > Freshwater > Lake > Sediment | place: USA: Wyoming | collected... | reverse complement strand
TCGGGCCGTAATCCGGCCAGGTGAACTTGGTGCCGACAACTCCACCTGTCCCGATGGTCGAGGCAAAGTCTTTTCCCACCTCGGCGTAGCCTTGGCCCGTGCGCGGCATCTCGGTGAGCTCGACATGGTCACCATAGACCGCCGCCTGCGGCCCAAGCAGCGCTTTGTACATCTTGATGCGACGGCGCACCTGCGCGGCTCCAACCGGGTCCGCCGTGACGGCCTGGTCCATGAAAGGGAGCCAGGCAAGGTTGGGGGGCGTTCCGCAGGGACAGCTCTGCGTCACACTTTCGGGTTTGAGCTGGCGCGTGGTTTGGAAGATGGCCCTGTAAACCTCTCCCATCGCGCGGATGGATTCGTCGGGTGATTTGTGCTGGTGCTTGGGGTTGTAGCAGGCCGGGACGGTGAAGATGTTGTCCAGCTTATGGCCGTCAAAGCCCCAGTCACGGATGAATCTCTCTGTCAATTTCTTGTGAAATTCCTGCACCTCGCGTAGTGCGGGACATAGCGCCGCCAGACCGCGTGCCATGCGGGCGTGCTTGCCGTTCTTGTCGAGGATCAGCCAGTCGGGATGGTCGGCGACCACCTTGGCCGTTTTGTAGGGATGCGACTCATATTTCCCCTGGCCGTCCTCGACGCCAATAGGCAGCCACCAAATTTGGGCAAGGATTCCCTGCTTGTGGAAGTCATCCACCATCTTCTTGATGGCATCGCCGGGGAAGGTGTCGGGCCGCGGCTCCCAGTCGCCGTAGTTGTCAAACCAGCGATCGTCGAGTGTGGCCCACTTGATACCCAGCTCCTTGAGTTTGGGTACTGTGCCCAGCATTTGCGCGGGCGTAACGTCAAATTCGTAGCCCCAGCTGCACCAACTCATGTTGTAGTCCTCGTTGGTCGGCTTGGGGATCGTCCAGCCCTCGCGCTGGAGGACACTCGAGTACAGATGCAGCGCCTCATAAATATCGCCGGAGTAAACCGCCACAAAACTGCGCGGCGTGGAGAAGGCCTCGCCCGGTTTAAGCGTGGTCTTCGAATCGAGAACCAGGGATGCCTGGATACGCTCATCCGGCCCCACCTTCACCGGAAGCGAAAGAACCAGCGGCAGTGTCTCGACGTGCCCGATGGCTTCTCCCACCGTCGCCGTCCAAAAGGCCACCACGGGAATCCCGCCGCCGAGCCCATTAGGATTCATGGCGCCCATGAGATTCGGCTGGGAGAAATTCTTGGAGATGTTGATGACATCGTCCTTGCCCCAATCGTAGCTGGACCCCTGGAACGACCAGAGGCGATAAGGCGGCGCCTTGGGGTCAGCCAGCGAAGCGTTCAGCCGATGCCGCTGCTCCACGACCTGGTCGAGTGCGAATTCTGTGGAGCCTACGTTCCTGTAAGCCACCGTGCTCAGCGCAAGGTTTGGGAAGTCGTCATAGACTTCCACCGCGAGGGTCTTCTCGATGCCGGCAGCTTCCTCGGCTGTACTGCGGCCCGTGATCTCCACCCTCTTTCCTCGTGCCCCGAGCTTGCCGCGCGCGTCCGAGACCTTCGCGTGCTCAAAATCGAGGGCGAAATCGCGGACCTCCTTGCCGCTGCTCACCAGATATCCGCCGACAGATGCGCCTTCACTTTCAGGCTCATCCAGCGTCAGCCGCTTTCCGTCTTTGATCAGAAAAGCCTGAAGATAGCCCGAGGGGAGAATCTCAAACTCCGCAGTATGAGTCTTGAGAACCACCGGCCCGCCCGGATTCACGGTTACCGCCACGGCCGAGGGCAAAGCCTGCTCGCCAGGAGGCGCGGGAGAGCGGTCGCAGCCCAGCATGGCCAGGACGCCGCCGACCAGCAAGAACAGCGACACGCGCGACAAGGAATCAGTTGCGATAAATCCGAGTCTGGAACGCATCTTTCCTCCTCATTTCGTGGCCAGCCCTTTGAACTGGCTGAAAATTCTCTCGGCATTGCGATGATAGACCTTTTCCAGAACTTCATCGGGCAGATCAATCCCATAGATCTTCCAGCGGCCCTGTTCGGGTGCGCTCCAGTAATCGAAATACTCGTCGGCGGTTTCCAGCCAGCGAAAGTGATTACGATACATCTCTTCGCTGATCGAAAAATCCGTCCCAAAGAGAATCCGATCCTGGTATTCGAGGAAGAACGTCCGTGCCCGTCGCGGCTGGCGGCCCAACTCGGCCACACGCGCGCCAATTTCCACTACCACATTGGGATGCCGGTTCAGCAGGTCGGAAACGTAGTCCAAGTCTTCCGGCCAATTCCCCACATGCAGGGAAATGAATGTAGTACTCGGGTGTTTGGCAAACATCCGGTCGCGCGCCTCTATGATGGACTCCTTGCTGGGAAACTGCGGCCCGTAAAAACTCCAGTCCGGGTTGTCAATCAACTCCTCGAAGCGTTCGTTGGTAGCGTCCAGGGGGTGGAAGAACGCTTCGGGGTCGGTGACGTGGATCGCGACCGGAATACCCAGCCGCCCGCACTCGGCCCAGATAGGATCCAGGTGCGGGTCGTCCACCGTGAGGAGCTTGCCGGATTTGTAGCGCACGAGCAGGCCAAGTTCCTTCGTGATCTTCAGGCCCCGCGCCCCGCGTGCCACGGCGTCGTCAATCTGCCGCACCATCTGCTGGGCAAAGTCTGGGGCGTCGAGGTTGGTCCAGTCGAGTTGCACGAACACAGCGAAGCGATCCGGATAGGGCTTCACCATCTGGTCCACGACCTTCTGCAAGGCCTCGCCCCAGCCCCCGGTTAGGATCACGATTTTCTGGAGGTTGCAGTTGTCCATCATCTCGACCACTTTCGCCGGCGGGATGCGCTCCTTATCCGGCGTTCGGGCGTCATTGACGTGGTTGTGCACATCGATGACAGGAAAACGCGCCCGATACACATTGTGAACCGGGGCATGCAGCATCGATTTGGGCTGGAAGTCCCGGAGCAGCAGAGTGTTCTTCTGCTCCATCTTCTGGGCCGTGGGCGCTTGGCCCTGAGCCCACAATGTGCCGGCGAGCGCCAGCAACAAGGGCAACATTAGAACGAGCATGCTGGTGCGAATTCGTCTCATGAACTCATCTCCTGAAACATCTCCCCACCAATCGCCGCCCGGCTCACACCGGAAGGCCCAGAAGGCGCTCGGCGTTGGCGGAGTAAACCTTTCGAAGTATCTCCGCGGGTAAGCCAAGACCGTAGATCCGCCACCGCCCCTGGGGAGGGGTCGGCGCCGGCGCGTAGTCGAAGTATTCGTCCACGGTTTCCAAGAACCGGAAATAGATTTCGTAAAGCTCATCTCCGAAGATCTGCTGGGGAGTCTCCACCCCGTGCGGAACGGCGTCGGTGCCAAAAAGAATGCGGTCCTGGTACTTCTCAAAGAACTTCCGCGCGGCACGGGGTTGGCGACCGAGTTCCCCGATGCGTGCAGCCAGCTCCACGTGCATGTTAGGGTAGCGGTCCAGGCATTCGGAAACGCTGGCCAAGTTCTCCGCGTTGTGGCCCACATGCAGGGCGATAAACTGGGTCTTCGGATGCCGCCCCACCACGCGATTGAAAGCCTCGAGCAATTCTCGAAAGCTCGGAAAATCCCTGCCGTAGAACGACCAGTCTGGATGATTGTTGAGTTCCTCGAAGCGCTCGTTGAAACGGTCAATGGGAAGGAAGAAGGCCTCCGGGTCGGCGATGTGGATGGCCACCGGTAGCTTGAGCGCCCCGCAGGCTTCCCACATGGGATCAAAACGCCGATCGTCAACTTTCACCAAAGCGCCGGTGGTGATCCCTTCGCGCAGGTAAAGGCCGAGCGTTTTGGTAACCTTGAGGCCGCCGGCCCCGCCTTGCTGTGCCCTGGCAATCTCGTCCGCTTGAAACTGGCTGTAGCCCGGTTCATTCAGCCGGCTCCAATCCGGCTCCGTGAAAACAAGGAATCGGCCCGGATAGGGGGTCTGATACTTACGGATCGTCTCCTCCAGCGCCGCACCGAATCCTCCCGTGAGGTCGACCATCGTCCGCAGGTTCTTGCGGTCCATCACCTTCAGGGCTTCCTCGGGCTCAGCGAGGAAATGCACCTTTCCGTGCTGGGAGCCCTCCCCTCTGTCGCGAGCAAAGGAGAGATGCGTGTGGACGTCAATGACGGGAAACCGCGAACGGGAGACCTTCGTCTCCGGCACGTGGAGCATGCTCTTGGGCTGGAACTCGGTAAGGTCGAAAGGCATCTTGGCTTTGGGAGCCTCCTGTGAATCTACTCTTGCACCGGGGTGAGACCGCGCGACTTTTCCCGCCACCAAAGCGGCTCCCACACCCTCCAGCAATTGCCTTCGATTCACCTTGCGCATCAATCCTCCTGGCCCCGGGGATGAAATCTCTAGCGGCCGGTTTCACAGAGCCGTTAGCAACGGTGCGGGCTCATAACTACTACTTTTTTCGATTCTTTTCAATGAGCAGCGGGATCCATTATCTTCCATTTCGATGGCTATTGCTTGTTTGCGAGCAGCGTTCGCCTTGTCAGACATCTTTGCAGCTTGACACGCTGCGTCTTTTCCGACAGCATTCGGCCACAACATCAGTCGACCCCATGAGGGGATCCGCCTCGCGAGGAGCACGAATGACAAATCCCCGGTTTCCGCAAAGGCTACTGCTCGCAGCGCTCGCCGCAGGACTCTTGTTCCCGCTCGCTCTGCAGGGCGCCACAACACTGAAACCCCTCGTGGCCGGCAAGCGCGGCGCGGTGGCCGCGGGCCACCCCCTGGTAGCGGAGGCGGGCCTGCGCATTCTGGAAAAAGGCGGGAACGCCGTCGATGCGGGGGTTGCCACCGTTTTCGCAGCTGCCGTGGTGGAAATGGACGGTTTCAGCTCAGGCGCCGAATGCCCCATTCTCATCAAGCTCCAGGGCCAGCCCGTGGTGGCCATTAACGGCGCCGGGGTAGCTCCCGAACTCGCCACCGTCGAGTACTATAAGCACCTGCGGCGCGACGACCCGCGCCTGGCGGACGTCGCCACGATCTCGAAGGGAACGATTCCCGCTTATGGTCTGCTCAGCGCTATTGTCCCAAGCGCAGTCGATGCGCTCCTGCTCGCTCTCCAGAAACACGGAACGATGAGCCTGGCGGAAGTAATCCAACCGGCGATTGAGCTGGCCGAAGGCTTCCCACTCGATCCCCGCTTTGTGCGCACCATCGAACGGTCTCGTCCCGTCCTCGAGAAATGGCCGACGACAAAGAAGGTCTTCCTTCCAGGTGGTCGCGTGCCCAGGGAAGGTGAAATCTTCGTGCAAGCCGACTTGGCCCGCACGCTGCGCAGTCTCGCCGAGGTGGGTCGGCAAAATGCCGGCCACGGCCGCGTCGCAGCCATTGAGGCTGCGCGCGACTACTTCTATCGCGGCCCTATCGCCAAGCGCATTAGCGATTTCTGCCAGCAGGCAGGTTGCCTCCTGCGCGAAGGCGACTTCGCCGCGTATCGCGCGAAGATCGAGGAACCTCTGACCACCAACTACCGCGGCATTGAGGTTTACAAGGTCAGTTTCTGGAGTCAATCTCCGGTCTTCCTGGAGAACCTGAACCTACTGGAGGGCTTTGACCTGAAGGCCATGGGCCAGAACTCCGCCGACTACATCCACACCGTGGTGGAAGCCATGAAGCTCGGCTACGCCGACCGCGACGCCTACTACGGCGACCCCGCCTTCAGCCAGATTCCGATGCAGCTGATCTCCAAGGAGTACGCCGGGCTCCGCCGCCCGCTCATCAATCCCAGGAAGGCTTCGCCGGAGCACATCCCCGGAGACCCGGTGCGGATGCAGGCACGTGCGTCGGAGGAATTCACGCGCGCGCGACTCTCCGAGCGCAACGCCGAGCACCAGGACACGACGTGCGTGAACGTCATCGACAGCGCCGGCAACATGTTCTCCGCCACGCCCAGCGGCGCCTGGGTCCCAGCGGTGATCGCCGGCGACACGGGTATTCCTCTCAGCCAGCGCGCCCAGAGTTTCGTGCTGACCCCGGGACATCCGAATCAACTGGCGCCGGGCAAACGTCCACGCATCACTTTGACGCCCACGCTGGCACTCAAAGAGAAGAAGCCCTGGCTGGCGTTCTCCACTCCGTGCGGCGATGGCCAGGACCAGACGCTGCTCCAGGTTTTCTTGAACGTCGTGGAATTCGGCATGAATCCACAGGAGGCTGTGGAAGCTCCGCGCTTCAATTCGCAGGCGATGTACAGCTCCTTTGATGACCACAGTGACGAGCCGCTACTTCTCGATGTGGAGAAGCGCATCCCGGAGGAAGTCCTCAGCCAGCTTCGGGCGCGGGGACACAAGCTGGTCATCCAGAGTGAGTGGGGGAATCCCTGCGCCCCGACAATCGTGGAATACGACGCGACCACTGGCGTCATGAAGGCCGGAGCCGATGTTCGCGGACATCGGTACGCGCTGGCCTGGTAAGCTGTCATTAGTCAGTTCTCAGTTGCCCGTGGTCGGTAGTCCGTGGCCAGTGGTTAGCGCGCCATCGGTATTCGTTAGCTCTGTTGCCCGGTCTTCTGTTCCTTTCGATCAAGCATAATCGGCGAGGTGTCTCATGGGTCGTATCCGGAGTTTTCTGGTTTTCTTGTTCGTCCCCCTCGTTGCTGCTGCTCAAGGCTCTCCCGAGGGCAGCCAGTTCTCGGCCTGGGTGCCAGGAGCCGAGATCCGCATCACGCCAGCCAGCTTCAGCCGCGAGCTGAAGACCAGCGCCGTGGCGGAAGCATTTCGCAATGAAGTGGTCTCGCTGCAACTGGCCGTGCGCGCAAGCAACGCCCTGGAACCCTTCGCAGCGGCCTGCCTTCCGGCGGAAGCCGGGCCGAACGCTTCCCTGCCCTGCGCCTGGATGGAGATCCGCTACCCCGGATACGTGCTGGTGGATGAGATCGGCCAATACGTGTCCGACCCACTTTTTGAGAAATCGCCCCAGAAACTCGACGCCAATACGACGCAGGCGGTGTGGCTTACGATTCGCATTCCCAAGGATGCGCCGTCGGGAACTTACACCGGCAAGCTGGAAGTCCGCGCGGGCAACCGCGAAGTGAATTTCACTCTCCACCTACGTGTCCTCGATTTCACGTTGCCCGATATGCCCGAGGGCAGCTTCTACCTGAACATCTGGCAGGATCCTGCGGCCGTGGCCCGCTGGGCCAAGGTCCCCGTGTGGTCGGAACAACACTGGAAGCTGCTGGAGGCGTATGCGCGAGACCTCGCAGCCCACGGACAGAAGTCCATCACCACCGGCATCCTGCACGACCCGTGGCGCTCGCAGACCGGCAACGCCTTCCCTTCCATGGTTGAATGGCGTTTCCCGGGGCAGTGGCAACCGGGCCAGGAAGGGAAATTCACGTTTGACTATTCTGTCTTCGACCGCTACGTCGAGCTCATGATGAAGGCCGGCGTGAAGAAGACCATCCACTGCTTTTCGATGGTGGACGGCCCGGGCGACTCACCAGATTGCGATATCGGATACGTGGACACGGCAAGCGGACAACTCCGCATTCGCCACACGGTCGTGGGCGACGAAGGGTACAGGCGCGCCTGGGGGAAATTCCTGCCGGATTTCGTGCGCCATCTGAAAAGCAAAGGATGGCTCGATCAAACCTATGTTGGATTTGACGAGAAGCCTCAGAATATCATGGCGGGCATCCTGAGCACGCTAAAGGCGAACGCCCCCGAACTCAGAATCACCCTGGCCGGCGGGAGTTCCAGCCAGGAGTCCGTGGAGGCCGGCGACGTGACGATCCACTGGGACGACCTGGCGCGCCCGGAGACCGTCCGGCAACTCCTCGCCAAACGACGCGGCATAGGCCCGACAACTTTCTATACGGCCTGCGCTCCCTACTCGCCCAACGTGTTCCTCTACTCTCCGCTCTGGGAAGCCCGCATGCTGCCGTGGATTTCCTGGCGCTTCGGTTTGGCCGGCTATCTGCGCTGGGCCTACCACTGCTGGCCGGACACGCTCTGGCAGCAGCCGCGCTTCCGCTGGCATTCCGGCGACATGTACTTCGTCTATCCCGGAGAGCACGGCCCCGTCTCGAGCACGCGCTGGGAACTGCTCCGCCAAGGGATCCAAGACTACGAAGCCTTGCACATGTTGAGAAGTCAACTGGGGGAATTGAAGAAGCAGCCGGCGCGGGCTCGCGACGCCGCGCGAATCGAGAAAGCCATGAAGGAGGTCGTCGCCTACGCCATCAACCGCGACGATTGCGAGGTCATTCCCGATTTAACCGCGGCGCGCAAGACCATCAACCGGCTTCTGGCCGAGGCCACAGGAAAACCCATGAGCGAACCCAGCCCTTACAGCAGTGATGTGCGAACCACGGCAAAATTCTCACCCGAAGACTTCGTCCCCGACGGCGACCTGACCAAGGAAGTGTGGCAGAAGGCCGAGTGGGTCCGCTTTGACCACGACATGTCCGGACGCCAGCACTTCCCCGAGGCCGAGACCAAAGTGGCCAGCCTTTGGACGCCTACCCACGCCTATTTTGCGTTCCAGTGCAAGTACTCCACGCTGAACATCTACGAAGGAGAAGACCCCGCCAAGGAGCGTTGGGAGTTGTGGAACCGCGACGTGGTGGAGGTCTTCGCCAACCCCGAGCCGGCACGCGTGAATCATTACTACGAATTCGAGGTGGCGCCCAACAACCAGTGGATCGACCTGGAAATCGACAAGGACAAGGAACCGTTCAACGAAGCTGGTTGGGACTCACACTTCGAGCACGCCACGCGCGTCGATGCGAAGAACCATGTGTGGACATGCGAGATGCGCATCCCGGTCCGGTCCATGAACGTCCGCCTGCTGGAGCCGAACGCCGAGTGGCGCATCAACTTCTACCGGGCCGATGGCCCCGGCGACGACTCCCGGCGCCGCTTCATGTGCTGGAGCACGATCCCCGAGGGCAGGACGTTCCACGTGCCCACTCGCTTTGGGATTATTCGTTTCGTGCGGTAGGGGCGACCTTAATGGTCGCCCTCGATGACCGGGCGGGTACAATCCTGGGCGAGCACAAGGCTCGCCCCTAGACTCACTGTTCCGCCCGTTTGTAGCAGCCCAGGACGCGCAAGAAGTTGGTGACCTCGCCCAGGTGGGCCAGAGCGTTCCCGCAACGTTCTTCCTTCACGTTGCCCCTGAAATCCAGGTAGAAGAAGTATTCCCAGGGCCGGCCGCGCAACGGCCGCGATTCCATCTTGGTCAGGTCGATATCGCGCAAGGCGAAAACGCTGAGGCACTTGTACAGCGCCCCGGGGACGTTGTCCGTGGAGAAGACGATGGACACCTTGTTGGCGCGGCGCGCGACGGTCGCCACCTTGGAAAGCAAAAGGAAGCGTGTGTAATTCTCGCGGTGATCCTCCAAGTGGGTTTTCAGGATGCGCGCGTGATACACCGCGGCGGCCGTGCGGCTGGCGATGGCGGCCGCGTCGCGATCGTGCTGCTCGGCCAACATTTTCACGGCTCCCGCGGTGTCATAAAAGGGAATCTTCTCAAGCTTCGGAAGCCGGGCGAAAAACCGACTGCACTGCGCCAGCGCCACGGGGTGGGAGTAAACCCACCGCACGGTCCGGAGCGTGGTCCCCGGGAAGGCAATGAGGTTGTGCACGATGCGCAGGCTGACTTCGCCCACGATGTGCAGGTCGTGTTTCAGCAGGAGGTCGTAGTTCTCGTACACCGAACCGGCCAGGGTGTTTTCGATCGGGGCCAGGCAAAACTTCGTTTGGCCGGTTGCCACAGCCTCAAAGATGGCGGAGAAAGTCTCGTAGGGCCGAACTCGGATGTTGCGGCCCAGCAGCTTGTAAGCCGCCTCTTCGCTGAACGAACCTCGCTCGCCCTGAAACGCTACGGTTGGAATGGCCATCGGAACTCCTAGCTGTTCTACGGCAAGAGCGCCGTCATGTTAGCAGGGACGCAGGAGCGCGCACACCGCGCCTGCGGTGCGTTGCGAGCACGCTGGAGACTATGCGCTGCTTCATGTGGTTCCCAGCAACCCGCGGAAAAAGAAATCGACGTAGGTTTGGGTGAGTTCCGTCTGTTTGGTGGGACCCTCGGGCCGAAACCACTGATAAAGCCAGTTGACCATCCCCAGCAAGGCGAAGGCGGCGAGCGGCGGCGAAAGCAGCGGCGAGCGGCCCGATTGCTCCTGCACCTGGGCGATCAGACCTTCCAGGTAGTGAATGTAATCCCGCTTGCGCGCGTTGATCTTCTTCCGCAGCGCCCCTTTCAGCGAGCGGTTCTCATGCAGGATGACGGTGATCTCCTGATCGCGGGCGCGCACAATCAAGTCGATGTGGCCGATGATGGTCTGCCGGAGCTTCTCGCGCGGGTCCTGGATTTCTTTGATCTTTTGCAGGACTGTCTCGTCCAGGATGTCCATGCCGTAGTTCATGATTTCATAGAGTAACCGGTCCTTGCTCCCGACGTGGTGATAGAGCCCGGCCTTGGTCAGGCCCACGGCCTTGGCGATGTCCTGCATGGACGCGCCGTCGTAGCCCTTCTCGTAGAAGACCCGGGCCGCGACGCGGCAGATTTCCCGGAGTCTCTGTTTAGGCTCTGTGGTTGTCCTCATAGCACACATACCGACCGGTTGGTCGCTCTCAGTGTACCACAAAAAACACTAGGCAGCAGGTGGGAGGGGGTAGCAGACGGCCAGCATCGGGGACGCAGCCTCCGCCACTTCACTACCTGAGCCGGGCGCGGAGTTCAGCGACGCAGACTTCGAACTGCTCTCGAGAGACGATCTCCACTTCGTCATCAGGCAAGCTGATGCGCGTCAGGTATCCCATGTCGCGCGCAAATTCGCCCGTGCGCCAGTCGTAGGCATGGACATCCATCCCGCCATCTGCGGTTTCGATGGCCATTACGGGCCGCGCGCCGATGATGCAGTATCGAGGAAGGTCCACGCTCGCTCCGGGTGGCCGCGGGCCGGATATCGCGCTGCCCGCCGAAGGAGATGGTGCGGAAGGGGGGACTCGAACCCCCACGGTCTTGCGACCGTCAGCCCCTCAAGCTGGTGCGTCTGCCAATTCCGCCACTTCCGCAGAGGAGCAGCTGTCAGTTCTCAGTTCCCAGCAGTCCGTTGCCAGCCGGCAGACCCGTCTTGTTCTTACTGGCAACTGGCCGCCGAAAACTGTCTTCTTCACTTCTTCGCCGGCGCTGCCGGCGCCGACTTGGTGGGCGCGTTATCCATGATTGACACGCCCGAATGCTTGGTGGCCCAAATCGCCAGAGTGATGGACGTGGCCATGAAGATGCCTACCAGCACCCAGGTGGCCTTGGCGAAAGTCGTCACCGCACCGCGCGGCCCGAAGGCCGCCTGACTCACGCCGCCAAAAGCCGCGGTGATATCCACGTTCTCTCCGCCCTGGATCAGCACAATCAGGATGATCAAGATGCTGACCAGCATGTGAAGCGCAACTACGGCTGATACCATTCGACCTCTTTCCTTGCCGGGCCTACTTCGCTCGCGGGTAATTCACGATGGCCGAAAACGAGTCCACTTTCAGGCTCGCGCCGCCCACCAGCGCCCCGTCGATTTCTTCCTGGGCCATCAAGCCAGCGATATTGTCGGGCTTGACGCTGCCGCCGTACAGAATCCTCGCCCGAGCGGCGAGATCTTCTCCGTACTGCTGGCGAACCAGCCCGCGGACAAAGCGATGACTTTCGGCAGCCATTTCCGGGGTCGCTGTGCGCCCCGTCCCGATGGCCCAGACTGGCTCGTAAGCTATGATGATACGGGAAAAGTCCTGGGGGGTCAACCCGACGAACCCGCCCTGGACCTGTCGCTCGAGCACCGGCTGGGTCTTTCCCGCTTCGCGCTCCGCCAGGGTTTCGCCCACACACGCGATGGGCACGAGTCCGGCAGCCAGGGCTGCCTTGATCTTCCGGTTGACGTTCGCGTCGGTTTCGCCGTGGTCCTGCCGCCGCTCGGAGTGTCCGATGATCACGTGCGTGCAGCCGGCGTCCACGAGCATCGCCGGGGAAACATCTCCGGTGTGGGCGCCCTCCTTGTCCCAGTGGACCTCCTGGGCGGCCACGGAGATATTGCTCCCCTTCACGGCATCGGCTGCCGCGCGCAAGGCTGTGAAAGGCGGCGCCACGACCACCTCACAGTGGTCTGCCGTCGCCACCAGCGGCTTGAGCTTCCCGACGAAATCCACCGCTTCCCCGATGGTCTTGTACATTTTCCAGTTGCCAGCAATGACAGGACGACGCATGGTGTGATCAATCCTCCTCGATGACGCTCAAAAAGTCGGCGCAGGGCACGTTCCTCCGAAGGATCCTGCGCCTTAATTCTTAGTCGGCCGCCGTATTCGCACCTTGCGTTCCGTAGCCACGACAAAACAGCGCGCCCACTGGGAAACATCTTCTTCCCGAAACAGATCTTCAACACGCTTGATGAGCGCTCGCCGGCTGGGGGTGCGAAGACGAATCAGCAGAATGCCGTGATGCGATCCAGGTCTGAAGCGTCGCGCGTCCGAGAAATCCATATCCTGCGTAATCAGGAACCGTGCTTCGCGCTGGGCCGCCTCCCAAATCACGGCATCAACTTTGCCGGCGATTCCCTCCTCGCCTACGGTCTGAATATCGTGGCCCAAGTCGCCCAGCCGCGAAGCCAGACGGGATGGCTGATTCTCGTCGAGTTTGATCCTCATCGAATCTGGGGGACGGCGGGTAGAGGAAGATCCTCTTCAGCGGAAGCCGCGGCAAAAGCAATCGCGGCACGGACGTCTTCCGGCTTGAGGCTGGGGAAATCCTTCAGGATATCCTCTATGGAATCCCCCTCAGCGAGACTGGCGAGCACCGTGCGCAGGGTGACCCGCGTGCCCTTCAAAACCGGCTCTCCGCCGCAGATCTCCGGGTCGCGAACAATACGCTCAGTGTAACGGGTTGCGCTCTCTTCCGCTATGCTCATCCAGTTTCTCCGCAACTCCTTTTATCATATCAGAGGCCTAGCGAAGTAGCGAGCTGTCTCGGGCCACAGACGGCAGGGGCAGATGGTGTACGGCGGAAGGCAGATGGGGCCCGGCCATTGTCCTCCCGTTTCCCTGTCTACCGTATGCCGTCTACCATCTACTGTTTTTCAGTCAGGGCCGCGACGCCGGGGAGCGTCATCCCGGAGAGGAACTCCAGAGACGCCCCGCCGCCCGTGGAGATGTGGGTAATCTTCGACTCCACACCGGCCTTCGCGATGGCCGCCACCGAATCTCCACCGCCCACAATCGACACGGCAGAAGACGCGGCCACAGCGCGAGCCACCTCGAGTGTCCCGTGGGCAAACTGGTCGATCTCGAACACGCCCATCGGCCCGTTCCAGACAATCGTTTTGGCGCGGGCGATTTCGCGCGCATACTCAGCGCGGGTGGCGGGCCCGATGTCCACGCCCATACGATCGGCAGGGATACTGGCAACGTTCACTACTTCCGCCGCCGCGCTCGGGTCAACCTTCTCCGCCACCACGTGGTCGGAGGGAAGGCGCAACTTGATGGTCCGCCGCTCGGCGAATTGCAGCAGGTCGCGGGCCAAGTCCAGCTTGTCATCTTCGCTCTTCGAGAGCCCCACTTCCACCCCTTGCGCCTTCAGGAAAGTGTAAGCCATCGCGCCGCCAATCAAGACGGTATCCGCAAACTTCATCAGGTTCTGGAGCAGTTCGATCTTGTCCGAGACTTTGGCGCCACCCACGATGGCCGTGTACGGCCGCTCCGGATTCTGCACGGCCTTCCCCAGGTATTCGAGCTCCTTCTCCATCAGCAAGCCTGCCGCGCACGGAGAGAGGAACTTCGTGATCCCCTCGGTGGAGGAATGCGCGCGGTGGGCGGAGCCGAAGGCGTCATTGACGTAAACCTCCGCCAGAGCCGCCAACTGCCGCGAAAACCCCGGATCGTTCTTCTCCTCCTCGGGATGGAAGCGCAAGTTCTCCAGCAGCAGAACCTCGCCATCCTTGAGCGCCGCCGCCTGCTCCTCGACTTGTGCTCCCACACAGTCGGGCGCGAAGGTGACCGGCTTCCCCAGGAGTTGGGAGAGCCGGACCGCCACCGGGCGCAGGCTCATCTTGGGATTCGGCTTCCCTTTCGGGCGCCCCAGATGAGAGGAAAGAATGAGCCGCGCCCCGCGCTCGAGCGCCAGTTGAATGCTGGGGAGCGAGGCGCGCACGCGCGTGTCGTCGGTGATTTCCTGCAAGTCGCTCAGGGGCACATTGAAGTCCACGCGCATGAAGA